>Ga0307978_1002965_pt1 | contig 11677 bp, 14 predicted proteins | sample OrgLakmetage1056_FD_203151 | JGI IMG/M metagenome (GOLD analysis project Ga0307978, IMG submission 203151) | Saline water microbial communities from Organic Lake, Antarctica - #1056 | ecosystem: Environmental > Aquatic > Non-marine Saline and Alkaline > Saline | place: Antarctica: Organic Lake...
TCAAATGTCGCAGTTGTGAAACGAGAAATCCCAAAATCTCAAATCAAGTCAAATAAGGAAGCTGGTGGCCGCTGTAGAAGGCAGGTACCGATGATAAATATGCGCTTGCCCGAAACTCAGAAAGCGACCTCTGTTGCTTCCACTCACCAAGAATCGGATTCTTGACCTTGACCTTGTTCTATTAATATTTATTGTTGACTAATCCAAGAAGAGGATGTTAAGAGTCTGTCCAATTTAGGCACGCCGGGCCCTCCGACAGGCACGCTAAACGCTGTGCTACTGTCGATAAGTAGTTAGATGGGATTTCTAACCCGCGCTGTAATATTTGAGTTGCTGTGGCACAGCAGCGTTCCACTCGTGTGGCTTTAGGCAACAGAGCCAAAGGAAGTAGTCAAGTGAACTGGCGAGCTTTGGCTTTGTCTGCCTCACTGCTTCTAGATAAAAATACGCGACCAGTTCCCTTTCTTAAGTCTTTGTCAACGAAGGAGGTCTCGACACCAAGAGCGCCGTTGGAGTGAGCAGTTGTCGGCTCACCAAAGGCTTACGAAGTTCTTGTGGCCCGGTAAACAACTCTAGGATTTGCCTCTGACAGCACAGCAAGAGCTTTGGTGAGTACATTGGCGAGTGACACGAGTGTCGAAAATAAAACGACGAGGAATGCTCCGAGTCAACAAGACTGTTAATCTGACAGAATTACAGACATAAATTATGTCAATGTAACACTGGGTGATGTACAACAAGTCGATACAACACACAAGAATAAACAAGGTCAGATGGAGGAGCAATTCACATGACGATGGATGATAACACTGAGAGTATTGGAAGTGGACGACCACAAGCAAGATAACCAAAAGCCACTTCAAGATCTGTTTTACAGACGCGAGAAGTTGATACAAAAGTACGGAAGCGAAAATGATATAAATTAGAACTGTGAGCTTATTTCGTGTTGCGCAAATCCGTAGATTTGTCACTGGGTATCTAAACTAAACCTACTGCTCTCATAGGGAGCATGTAGGATGGACGATCACGCTAATCGTGAACGTCTTGAGGGTCATATGCCCTTCCAATGTAAACCGCCTAGGCGATACAACTAATGATGCCTTTCTGGCCCTCATATACAATACTAGAAATATAGATACCCCATGGTAACTATAAAGCAGACCCAAGAGAAATATAGATACACTGTGGTAACTATATCGCAAACACATGAGAAATATAGCTATGCAGCGGTAGCCATCAATGTCTGGAGCATGGAACCCGGAAGATGAATTCGCACCTGTCGCTGTTTGTCACATAAAACAACAATCCGACACGAAACTCCTGGAATCTTGTCAAAACCCTTGCAATGACCAACCCAAAACACTGGCATCATTTTGGCTATCCGGCGTAAATGCTGGACGGCGCGCTACTAGGGGGTGCCGGAATATTTCACAAATGGAAAGAACGCTCGAAGATGGGAATTTATCTCGGACGGTTGCCGCAGCATGCCCGGTCGGTGGCATTGGTGCTCAACATCACCACGAGTCACGTCTCTCCACAATTCCACATCAAGTTTGACCCCTCGTTCCACACGACCAGCGAAGAGGAAAGCCCTCCACCGTCATTGTGGCAGACAAAAGCAGGCTTCGTCAGCCAATCGGAAGGAGTCAAGCAGAGAGCGGACTCCGTAAAGACCGTCACGTTCCAGCAAGCAGCTGGTTCGGACATTCCTCGCAATCAGGAAATTCCGCCTTCTTCAGAAGGAGACCGCACGTCCGCAGTTGCCCCAGCAGAGGGCAAGGGCCCCAACGTATTGACTCAGAGCGCAGCCTCTCCTCCAGCGGGGGACGTTGACACAGAGCTAAACAACGAAGTTTCCGCTTCCAGCAGCGAAGGCACGGGCACTCGCTCCTCCCGCAGAAGAAGGTTGCCTACACAAAGGCTAATTGAAGCCTACGTGGCTACCATGGCAATTTCATCGTCCACGAGCTCGGTGAAAGGCGAAATATTTTCACTCGCCGCCATGTTCCCGAATGTGCAAGAGAGGCACCCAATGCAGGAGCTACACGCATGTGCGGCTTCCGCCGATCCCGATACGATGTACCTGCATGAAGCAATGCGATAGCCCAACAGAGAGCAATTCCTGCAAGCGATGAACCAGGAGGGTCAACGGTCAGGTGGAAAACAAGAACTTCTCCATCTTTCCACGGTCGTCAGTGCCAGAAGGAGCTCCAGTGTTGCCATCAGTCTGGGCAATGAGGCGAAAGCGACGCATCGACACAAGGGAGGTGTACAAGTGGAAGGCAAGGCTCAACGTCGATGGGTCCAAGCAGGTTGCCGGCCGAGATTACGGGCAAATGTATGCGCCGGTGGCATCGTGGTCGTCCATTCGAATGCTGCTTCTCATGGCAGTATCCAGGGGATGGCACTTAAGGCAGCTCGACTACGTCATGGCATACCCCCAGGCTCCAGTGGACAGAGACATGTGCATGGAGATCCCAAAGGGATAAGTCCTATCCTCCGGGGTGGCCAAGGATTTTGTGCTGAAGATCCACCAAAACATCTACGGACAGAAAGAAGCGGGCAGGGTCAGGAACAACTTCTTGATCGCAAAACTCAAGAAGATCGGATTCGTGCAAAGCCGCATCAACCCCTGTATCTTCACCAGGGGACAGACCCTCTACGCCTTGTACACTGACAATTCTATCCTGGCTTCCTCGAGTGAGAAGGAGATCGATAAGATTATGGAAGACATGCGAGCAATTGGGCTAGACATCACGGACAAAGGCAACGTCTTGGACTTCCTTGGAGTGAAGATCGAAAAGAAGATCGGATCAGACAGACAGCCCACCATTCACCTTACGCAACCGCATCTCATCAACAGCATTTTGAAGGACCTACAACTGGATCACGAGACTACGAGTTCAAAGCCAACTCCCATGTCAAGCTCAAGGATCCTCTTCAGGCACTCAAGCTCCAAGCCGTTCGGCGGGCACTTCCATTACCGGAGTGTGATTAGCCGATTGGAGTACTTATTGGCTTGTTCAAGGCCAGAGCTTGCTTATTCGGTGCACCAGTGCGCCAGGTTTTCATCGGACCCAAAGGTAGAGCACGGGAAAGCCATCATGTGGATTGGCAAGTACTTACTCGCGACCAGAGACAAGGGAATCATCATGACCCCCAATGACAGCAAATCGTTCAAGGTGTCAGTGGACGCCAACTTCTGCGGCAATTGGGACCAATCCGACGCCGCGGAAGATTCCAACACGGCAAGATCGAGGCACGGATTCTTGATCTCCTACGCAGGCTGCCCAGTCATGTGGAAGTCAAAGATGCAGACGGAGATAGCTCTGTCCAGCACCGAATTGGAGGTCATTGGTCTGTAGGAGGCACTCAGGTTGGTGATCCCTCTCATGGATCTAATGAAGGAACTCAAGGGGCAAGGATTCCCAATCACAGAGTCAATTCCGAAGATATTTAGCAAGGTCTACGAGGACAACAGCGGCGCATTGGAGATCGCAACCGTGTTCGAGCTTCGACCACGCACCAAGCACCTCAATACACGATTTCACCATTTTCGGCAGTATCAAGAGAGGGGAGAGATTGAGATAATTCCCATTGATACAACAATGCAAGTCAGCGATATCTTGACCAAGCCATTGGAGCTAGCATTGTTCGTTCGCCACAGGCTTGCAATGATGGGATGGTAAACAGAGATTGAGAGAAGGAGTGTCACAATAATGGCATCGTACAGACGCTACCAGCAAAGGGGCCCATCGTGGAATGAAATCAGAACCATGACGGAGTCATTTCCCTGTTCAACCCACCATCACACAACGCGCTACATGTTCGTACAAATGTCTCATCGAGTGCATTTGGGCAAAACCTATCCCGCGGCATTCGGAAATGCAACTACATTTTTTATAAGCCTTCATAAGCCTCCACGATCAAGTCAAGGATCCATCAAGATACAAGAGACACATCCAAGAGTCTTTCTTGGCGGCACATTCAAAATGGCACGATCACGATCGGATTTATAGTTCATGAGCAACTTTCGCTCTTAGTTGCAGACTAATATTAAAAGCTCACAATTACGCAAAAGCTTTGTTGATTGTCATAAAGCCCGATTCGCAGAGCTCCACAGCTAGAGGATTTTGACAAACTACGCACTCAAGCTTACCATGCCAAGGAAACATGGTGGCGCGCGTCCCGGTGCAGGGCGAAAGAGAAAGGAGCAGCCAATTGCTGGCCCCCTTGATGTTTTTTCATGTCGAGGCACAGGCGACGTCACTACTGGCGATGAGGTTGGTACAACACCACCAGTCGTCAATAACGATGGCGCATCAGCTGATCCGAACCCATACATCGCAGCAAACCAGGAGCGCGGGCGTCAGGAAATACAAAACCAGCAAGCAGAGGCAGTCCGAACTCGGCAGGTTGAGGCACGAGCTTTCCAGATACTCCAAGAGGATGAGCAGCGTCAGCGGGCCAACCTCAGAGCCCAAGAATTTGCAGAAGAAAGAGCAATTGAAGCCTTGGGCTTGCTAGCATTTGCTACAGAGCCAACAGGTACTGGTGCACCTGACGATGACGGCAAGCTTAATGAAACTGACGAAGAAGAGTACATCTACGCGTCGGACGACGAGGGCAAGCAAGGAAATACTGCACGGCCAAAGCGGAAGCACAGCTACAAACCAGCGCCGGACTCACTGCTATTTCACCATTTGGAGCAGTTCAAGCAACGAGTTCTTGGGCTTGGACGAAAGGAATTGATAGAAGGACGCCATTAATACCCTCCTGAGACGGATCCTGTTGCCCAGTCCGGTGTCGCACGTCCAGATAAGTGGTACAAGGGAAAATTGTGGAAGTATGTGTTTCTTCCATTCGTTCAGTACCATGGACAAGTAGAATTCAAGGACAACTGTTGCATCTACTGCAAAAAGAACGGGACTTTGGAATCAATCAATACGACTACAGACCGGTGTTTGACTTACACCCACAGTGCTGGCTGCTTCATCGGCGCCTGGTTTGCAAGAAAGAAGGCAAACACGGTTTTGGGAGGACATTTGCTGAGATTGATCCACGATTTTTGGAGCAGCTGCCTACCCGGGTTGTGGAACGTTTGATTGTGTGATGTCACCAGGTGGTCCGGGCGTACACAAAATGATGCTGTACCACTTCTCCCATCAGATAACAAAAGGTATCATGTACGGGACGTATGTGAATGGATGGAACGAGCTGTTCACTCTGCAGCACTCAATGGAACACGTTTCGTATCTTGACGCGACTGCAGATTATCTCAGGAGCAGCGCACCAGTGTTCGGAGCGACTAGCGTGTCGGAGCCATTTGCTCCATTTATCAGTGCAGGTCACTACAGCGGATTGTATATCACTCCGAGATTACTGTGTGGCCTCTTCTTTCCTTTCATGGCGATACTTGATTCCTATTTGCAGAAAGACTTTCAACTGGCTTGCGATGAAGGTAATTCCAGTGACCACACCTTTCACTTTGCCAGCAGAATCAAAGCCCCTGCCTTCACGTGAAGGCAAGATGTTCACTGCCTCCTATACAGCGATGTCTCTAAGTGGTCTATGCAACTTGCATGTCCCAACTTTTCCCAAGAGCAATGCCGAGATTGAGCCAGTTGTTGGGCGCTTTAAGGAAGTGAGGGTCAATGCTGGCCAGCCAAAACTGAAACGATATGAAAGTGACGGTGGTGGTAATAAGTTACTCTGGGAAAAGATATTTCGCGATGATTTGAAAGAAGGCATGAACCCTTATACACCCACTATGATTGACGGCCATATCAGAGCGATGCTCGAAATGAACCAGTACTGTGAGTTGTCGTCAATAGGAGCAGTTGAGGATTGGGTCGGGTCGGTTTTTGTGTATCTGGAGCACCACCCAGACAAAGTCATTCACTATGCCCTTGACGAGGAATGGAACGCCCTCAACGGCACACATGATATCACACGTCTGCTTAGCCTTGCAATGCCAACGCTGCTGTCTGTACTACCTGTTGCAATCAATCTTGGGCGGCTTTGCGCATTCACTCCTGAAACATTTCCTGAACCGCTCAGAGCCCTACTGCAGAGACCTCGCCTGGTCCCTGTTGGGATAAATATTGCAGGTGACATTGCGCGTCTCGCAAAGCTGGGCGTGCATATCCGGAAATGGTAAGAGATTGGCCTTCTTGCAAAGTTGATCACACCTGGAGAGAATAGGGGGTACGGTATGAAAGCGCTTTGCGCGAAGTACTTGAAGCTCGGTGCGGACAAGCATGGCCAACTTGCAGATTACTCTGAAGTTCCACTACCCAATGAATTGGTGCTGTATGCGTGTCTAGATGCATGGCTTTCGCTTGCGTTGTATACTGTCCTTGAGCCATTGGCGGCACAGGCACAGCAGCGTAATACTTTCACAGGTACGCAGGATTCGCCCGGTCTCTTAGCAGGTGCGACGGCCATACATGAGTACCGTGGGCAAGCCCTTGCACAGGTAGAGGACCTTTTTATTGGCGGTTCTGGTGGCGAGCAGCAAAAGTGGGGTAACCTGAGAATTGGCAAGGGAAAATCACTCGTGAGGCTGCTGAAAGACGTATTTTATGGCTTCGGTGAAACCGCCATTTTCATTCACTCCGAATGCAGGGGAGTTGAGAAATGGGATCCGAGGTTGGAGCAAAGATAGAATGACTCTACAGCGTATTTTGGATCAGCCCGGTGGTAGCGACAAGCGGGTCATAGCAGTTATGAGTCGCAAGCTTACCGTTGTTGTTGGCTCAAGTACGCTCAAAGCACATGGAAAGAGCCACCAACCGATAGCAACCCACCAATACAACATCAGCCTATGCCGGCAGCAGTGTCCATCATTGAAGCCCTGGCTACTACAACATTAGCAGGTCCTACAGAACAAGCAGCACACGTAGACGACTCGCCAGCAGTTAGAATCGTTTTGCAGAATTTGGGAATGCATAGCATCGTGTATCTTTGTAGCGGGACTCGAATCTGTACTCTCGCTATATCCAGGGAATACCCTTACGACACTTATAAGACATTTAGAACCGACCTCCCTTGGACTCGTTCTGGCCAGATCCCGGCTTTCGTTCGTATTAGCCATAACGATAACAATATAGCAAGCCCTTACTGCTGCTGCTTTCACAACCACAAATCAACGAGCATCTATTGGTGTGGTTTAAATGATGGCGACAAACCCGACTGTCGCTTTCGCGAACTTCGCTTCGAATCCAACAATAGAATATTCTTCAATCCTTTCTCCTTTCCTTTTTTTTTCCTCTCTTTCTTCCCCTTCTTTTCCTTCCTTCCTTTTCTTTTTTCTTTTTTTCAAGTTGCCGCCCTTACTACAAATAGATGTGCCCCATTTTGGACCAGATGGTTGAGTGACGTGTTTAGCGGCCGAAGAAACCATGACATTGTTAGCTAATCAGAAAGACGCATGTATACAACCATCCACCATACAAATTGAAGGATCACGATACGCATCACATTTCAAGTTCAACCATGATGAATATGAAGGCCGTTCGATTACTCTCGTCGCTTCTCTTGCTTCCATGCCTGTCCGTGACGGCTTTTCATAGTCATATTGTCGTAGACAGGCAAAGAACGGCTGTGTCTCTACCGCAGGCGGCTTCGTTAGACGAAGAAACTGTTTCCAACGAATCTCCCATTAGCAACAATAAGGACGAATCTCCTACTTCTCCATTATTGCCTCCCGTCCTTCGGCAGATTGCATACGAACAACAAGAATTTCAAATCAATCTAGGAAGAGCCATGGATACGCTACGGACAGATATGAATGATATTCTCTACAAGAGACCAGGTACGTTGTGAAAAGCGTTTTGGTGAATGTTAGTGGCCTTCTCTCCCGATATAAACGTACTTACTAACACCTGCCGCCACCTTATTGCATTATCTACAACTGATGCTGCGCAGACTTTACGATTTACGACGACAAGATTAGCGTCATTGACCCATCGGGTGTGCAATTGAAGGGTCTGGAAAAATACAAGTCCGCCTTTGCTTTTTTTCAAACCTTTGTGAGCTTTTGGTTCATAAGCGACCGCTCCCGGTTGCAGTTTCGCATGATGTATGACTTTCCCCGAGCTTCTATTCGCATTTCCTGGAACGTCGTACTGGTCCCCAAAGTGTTGGGGCGACCCATTTATATTGATGGCATTTCCTATTACCAACTGGACCGACATTCCGGCAAGATTGTGGAGCACAAGGTGGAAAAACTGCTCATCAACAACATGCCCGTGGCACCACCGTACGGCATTCTGAGTATCTTGCAACAAGATGCGTTGAATGTCGGTAGAGCTGGTGTTCCGGTGGGAATTGGCTCGTTTTAACTCGTTACACTACCGGCAAAGTCTCGGTACCACGAACCACACTCCTGTAGACCTGCCAGCCTTATTTTGATCTGCAAGCTGACTGCCGACAAACGACACCAGTACCAGTACAGTAATAGATTCCTTCATGTATCTTACTTGCTCTATACACTTGAACATGTTTTAGCAGGATAACCAGTAGTCTAGCATGTACTGTATGAGCATGCCAAGGGGGGCACGGGTACCGAACTGGCAAACATTTCAAGTATGTTTTTGCACACAAGTCTATTGCTCCTTCTTGCTTGCCTTTGCGGTTTGCAGCCACTCGGATACACGCCGCTCCAAGGACCCCACCACGACGGCTCCCACGAGCGCGGGAATCGCCAGTGCCGGCCACGGCAAGACGCCCGTTGATGCCGGCACTACATGGGCCGACAGGAGCCATTCCTGGGTGGGCGCCTGAAACACGTTCCACCAGAGGGCTCCGTTGGATGCTCCCACGATCAGTCCCGCAGCAACTTGTTGCCAAGTGTGCAAGTGGGCTTGCACTCGGTAAGCTAGACTGACCGCCACGTAGAGCCACATTAAGGTTGCTGCCGTAATGGTCATGATGAAGATGGTGGGGCTACTGCTGCTGATCGTAGTGTGGCTAGTAGCAGTGGTATAGCTATTGTCGAGTAGTGCCAGTAGTGCCGTGGTGGTAAAGGTGGCAATAAATCCGAGACTCATGGCGTGCGAGCTTGGCATGCCACCGTCGGACGGTTTGAGTTTCATTTCCCGGAGCTGCAAAGCTTGCGGTCGACTCTGGTTGAGCAATTTTTTGAAAACCTTGGAAAGAACGCCGTTGCTGACCGAGCCAATGAAAAATGCCAGCATGAATGTGTCGCGTTTCCAAGCCAAGACGGAAAAGAAGACGAGAGCGACCAAGGCGGAAGTTGTTTTTCCAACGGCAGTGACTGTCATTTCTACTGCGGATAGTGTTGGCGGTTCGGTCTGCTCCTGATTGTCCTTGTCGTTGGAAGATGCCGCACGAGCAGTCTTTGGTATGTGAAAGGGGGGTAATGCTAAAGGCGCTGAAGCTGTAGTTGCTTTGGAAGCAAGTTGTGACTTTGGAGAAGGAAGGTGAAAGCTACTGCTGGCAAGAGGAGCTTCCGTGAGAATGCACAAGAGTAGCAACCTACGAGGCCATTGATGACCCATCCTTCTCATTTCTCATTTTATTGTGACGGTTTGCAATTTGCAATGGTCTTCAAATTGTCGAAACAAAAAAAGCAAAAGGGAAAGGACAATATGGTGACGTCATCGCATATCTTTGATGAAAGTTTGTATCTTCGACAATTATTGGCAGCGTCCCACGGTGACAGAATAGAACATACTTTCGTAAGAACAAGTAGACTAGACTAGTCGTATTCATACAGTAGATATCACAAAAACAACAACAACAAGGCAAAAAAGGCAACAAAGGCAACACGTGATCCATCGCATCAACAAAAGAACCATGCCCAAACCCAAAAAGATCATCAACGACCCCGCCGACGCTGTCGGTGAGTTCATCGAAGGCCTTCTCCTGCAGTATCCCAACCACTTGCGCAAGCTCCAGAACCATCACGTGTTGCTGAGTAGTGCTGCCACAGCAGCTTGCAATACGGAAATGTCCACACAAGTTCAGTTGCTGTCGGGCGGTGGCAGTGGCCACGAACCCAGTCACGCCGGTTGGATTGGAGACGGCATGTTGCAGGGCGCCATTTGTGGCGGTATCTTTGCCAGTCCGTCGGTCCACGCCGTCTTGGCGGCCGTGCGGGCCGTGGCCACTAATAGCGGCACGAATCGCGCCGTATTGTTGATTGTCAAGAATTATACGGGCGATCGCTTGAACTTTGGTCGGGCCGTGGAGACGGCCAATCAAGAGGGCATTGCGTGTCAAATGGTGGTGGTGGCGGACGACTGTGCCTTGCCGCGCACCAAGGGTATCACGGGAGCGCGGGGTGTGGCGGGCACGGTGCTAGTGCACAAGGTGGCGGGAGCAGCAGCAGCGAATAATTTGTCACTGGACGACATTGTGCGGTTGGTCCACCGTGTGACGGCTCGCATGGGGACGCTGGGAGTCGCGCTGGATTCGGTCACTGTGCCGGGTGCCGAGCAAGTCAATACTCGCTTGGACGAACTCACGATAGAGATCGGTTTGGGTATTCACGGAGAAGCGGGTATGAAACAGTCACCATTATTGACGGCGGATGAAATGGCTCGCCAAGTCATTGCCACGATTCAAGCGCACGGCCGAATTGTGAAGGATCAAAACACTGACAAGAGTGGTGCCGAAAGGATTGTCCCTCTCTTCCAGTCGGGGGACGAGCTAGTCGTCATGGTGAATAACTTGGGCGCAACATCCAACTTTGAAATGTCCATTTTGGCTCGATCGTGCATCAAGTTGTTGGAGAGTGGCGAATACGGCTGCAAGGCCAAGCGAGTCATGGTTGGTACCTTTATGACGTCCTTTGATATGCACGGTGTTTCTCTTACGATTCTCAATGTCACTGGACAAGAGGACATTCTCGCTTTGCTGGACGCTCCTACGAATGCTCCCGCGTGGATGAATTGTGATATTTGGAAGTATGGCGATGAGCGTCCTTCCGCCACTCAAGTCCCCGAGGTCATCGTTGACCAAGCCAGCGTCGCGGATATGAAAATGCCACCCGTTGATTTGCTCTGCTTTGCCGAAGTTGCCAAGAGTATGCTTGCGTCGGCCACGGCGGCACTCGCAGAGGCCGAACCTCTTCTCACCAAGTACGACACTATTGTTGGTGACGGTGATTGCGGTATCACCATGAAACGAGGTGCTGTCGAAGTGCAAAAGAGGCTGTCCGACGGTTCGATTGCGACAGATCATCCAGTCAAGTTGTTTGCAGCACTGGCTGACGCCGTTTCGACCTCCATGGGTGGAACCTCAGGAATTCTCATGGAACTCATGTTTCGAAAGATGAGTTCGACACTGAGTCGCGTCGACAAGATTGGTGCGGCCGAGCTTAGTCAGGCGGCGCAGACAGGCGTGGATGCCGTTTGTCTGTACGGTGGCGCTCAGGTTGGATCACGTACCATGCTGGATGCACTAGTACCAGCGGCGGCTGCTCTCGTGACATCAAACAATCTTTCTGAGGGAGCTGTTAAAGCCAGGGTGGGTGCCGACGGTACCGCGGCCATGAAGGTGGCTAGCGCTGGTCGGTCCAACTATCTATCGGAGCAGACTCTGGACGGTACGCCTGATCCTGGTGCAATTGCTGTAGCAATTATCCTCGAAGCCTTGGCGAAGGTTGCGTCTTCTTTATAAACTCAAATATTGGAGAGGGACATGTTGT
>Ga0307978_1002967_pt1 | contig 11658 bp, 12 predicted proteins | sample OrgLakmetage1056_FD_203151 | JGI IMG/M metagenome (GOLD analysis project Ga0307978, IMG submission 203151) | Saline water microbial communities from Organic Lake, Antarctica - #1056 | ecosystem: Environmental > Aquatic > Non-marine Saline and Alkaline > Saline | place: Antarctica: Organic Lake...
GACATCGCAATATAACTCGACTAATTTATTCATGCCTGTTCCTTTTTAGATTTGTTTAATCTTTGTCGAAAGATCAGATCCTGGAACAGGCATTTAGTTCAATTTTCTTAAACAGGATTCGGGTTACCTATGTATCGTAGTGAAGGTTTTGCAATTATTCATCATAGTGTTGTATGAATAGCAAGACACTTAGGTGCTAAGCAAAATAGAACACCCTATGCAAGAAACAAAAGCCCTAATCGGAGAGAGTTAATGACAGTACTAAGGAGTTTTCAATGCAACACTTTACTATGAGTAAGAGTAGATTCATTCGTTATAGCGCATTAGGCATATTTTGTATCTTAATGTCGATGACTAGCGTCGCTTTCGCTGACTACGATGGAGAAAGTGAATATGTAAATTCTAAATATTTCCCTATCGTTTATTCAGGAGCGGCCATAACAATGGGCGCTGGTTCAGAGGTTTTTGGTGATATTCAGTCAGTCAGTGCGATAACGCTTGGCGACTCAGCAGTCGTTAGTGGCAGTGTTATGGCAGGAGCCGCGGTGACGGTCGAAAGAGCAGGAGTGGTGACTATCGACGTTAGGGCAGGTGATGCCGCAACATTGGGTGCGAACGCGATGGTTTTTGGCGACCTTGCAGCGAGAGACGCCGTATTTATTGGCGCTGAGTCAGAAATTTCAGGTGAACTTACGTCGGGTGCCGACGCAAAACTAGGTGCTGCTGCAAAGGTTGGAGGGAATTTGACAGCAACAACCTCGGTAACTCTTGGTGCTCATGCAGAAGTAGGTAACTATGAATCTGTTGGTCACGTTCAGGCGGTCTATGGTTCCGTTGTTCTTGGTGGATACTCTACCGTAAAAGGTAATGCTCAAGCTGGAACTGTTATCTCGCTGGGCGATAATGCAATAGTTCAAGGCGATGAAATACAGAACGTCTATCCTGGGAATTTTACTAACCATGTTGAGGCCCCGTTAGCTAATAAGAAAGACCAACTAACTCAGAAGCAGAAAAAATTTGCCGACATGTTTGTGCCTACCAACAACGAACTCGCGACCACTATCGATTCGAGCAGAGATTTCGAACCAGGGGTCTACCATGCAGCAGGTTTAACCACGACTGCGGACATAACCCTGACGTTCAGAGGCTCGCCGACTGACCAGCCTGAACATTGGGTTATTAATGTCGATACCTATATAAGCTTTGGTGCGAAGACGAAAATAGAGTTAGTTGACGTAGCACTTGGCAGTACTATTATTTTTAACTCCGGTACGTACACAACTATCGGCGCAAACTCACTTGTCAGAGGCACTCTTTTAGCAGGCACTTACATCACCACGGGCGCGAATACGACCATACATGGTGTCGGCCCAGATTGTGGTGGTATGTTTGCAACCAACGGGGCTATCACTATGGGTGCAGATAGCACATTTGGTGAAGCTGGTTGCTGGCCGGTAGAGCAACAAAACGAAGTCGCTGAAGAATATGTCAGTGAAGGATCTAGCTGTGGCGATGAATCTAACTATGGTAATGAATATAACTATGGTGATGAATATAACTATGGTGATGAATCTAACTACGGTAATGAATCTAACTACGGTAATGAATATAACTATGGTGATGAATCTAACTACGGTAATGAATATAACTATGGTGATGAATCTAACTACGGTAATGAATATAACTATGGTGAAGAATATAACTACGGTGATGAATCTAACTGCGGTGATGAATCTAACTACGGTGATGAATCTAACTACGGTGATGAATCTAACCACGGTAATGAATATAACTATGGTGATGGATCTGATTGAGGAGACGACAGCTAGTGCGATCCTTGTAGATTGCTAAATTAATATTGATGATCAGTATTAATGTTGCAACTTCTTAGATACAAGAATAAATCTTATTCAAAGCCCTATATTTATAGGGCTTTTTTTGACTCACAATCGGCCAAATCGGTTTTCTTGAAAGCACTTATCTATTTGTTTGTTATAGCGCTATTTTCTGGGCAGTGAAGTCTCTTTATTTGAAATTATGTCATCTAAATTTTATCTGTCTCAATAAACTGAATAGATTAATCAATTTGAATTGGTACAACACACTAGCCAAACTGACAGCAACCATATTACTATCAGGGTAAGTATTTCTAAATCGTAGGATAGTTGTTTTGAGTAAAAAAGTTGTTATAGCTGGCGCAGGTATTGGTGGTTTATGCGCGGCGTTAGCATTGGCTAAACGTAAATTTGAAGTGGTTATTTACGAACAAAGTATGCAGCTTGGCGAAGTAGGGGCTGGTTTGCAGCTCAGTCCCAATGCCATGCATGTATTAAAAGCCCTTGGTATAGCTGACGAAGTGAAAGCTAAGGCTTTTTGTCCAGATTCGGCAGTGATGCGACATTATCGAACTGGCAAACCTTACTTCACTGTTCCTTTGGGTGATAATGCTACACAAAAATACGGTGCTAACTACCTGCATATTCACCGCGCTGATTTACATGCTGCTTTGCACAATGCCTGCGTAAATATGAGCGTAAGCATGCACTTAGGCCAAGCTATTCAAAGTTACCAACAAACGCCAAAAAATCTAACGATCCAGTTGGATAATAATCAAAGTATAAACGCCGACTTGTTAATCGGTGCGGACGGTATCAAATCTAATGTCCAAGCTTGTATGTTAGGACAAACCGCCGCTGAATTTACCGGACAAGTTGCCTGGCGCGGAGTAATCGAAGCAAACAAACTTCCTAAAGAGTTAATTAAACCCAACGCGAATCTGTGGGTAGGACCGGGCAAACATGTTGTTAGCTATTTTCTACGCGACGGCAACTTAGTCAATTTTGTTGCTGTGCAGGAACGTACAGATTGGCAAAAAGAATCTTGGAATGAACCCGGCGATATCTGTGAACTGCGTGAGGCGTTTGTTGATTGGCATCCAGAGGTCACAGAATTATTTAATGTAACGGAGCATTGTTTTTTATGGGCTTTGTTCGACAGAAAACCTCTGAACCAATGGTCAGATCGAAACGTGGCGCTTTTGGGTGATGCATGTCATCCGATGCTGCCATTTCTAGCACAAGGCGCGGCGATGGCCATTGAAGACAGCTATGCTTTGGCGCATTGTTTGGCTGGTGACACCAATACTCAAGCCGCGTTGCAAACCTACCAAAATATACGCTTACCGCGTACCCGCAATATCCAACTTAATGCGCGTAAAAATGCAGCCTTATATCATATGAGTTCGCCAATCGAGCAGGCTAAATTATCGATTTTATCGGGACTATCCAGTATTGGTGTAAGCGATAAAATTGCGGCGACTAAGCTCGATTCTATCTATGCATATAATATTGTTGAGCAGTTAAACTAACCAACAAGAGGCCCAGTAACGGACGCACTAAGGCCAAGTATATCAGGTTTTCACCATTGGATTTTACTGCCACGTATGCCTATGCATCTCGTGCAGTTTAATAATGTTACTACAAAAACGCAATTGAGTTCTGTTGAATAGCTTGGCTACATCGTTCATAGTTTCTAAAATCCGAACCTCCCTAATCTACACATTGACTCGGAAAGTGGAATAAATCAGCAGGTCGACATGTTCACATTACGTCAAGGTATTACTTATGAACTTAGAATTAAAAGGAAAAAATGCAATCATCACAGGTGCAAGTAAAGGAATAGGAAGATGCATTGCCGAAGCACTCGCTGAAGAGGGAGTTAATGTTGCTATTTGTGCACGTGGTGAAAAAGCACTTCGATTGGCAAGTCTATCGCCGCTAAAGAATCATTTTGTGGCCATCTGAAAACCCCAAGCATCACCATTGTAAAAATTGCTCAATTCTAGTCGTGAGTAGACGTTCAATATTGAGCCTTTTAAGGGCAATCAAGTCATCTAGTTTTTTACCAAAGCCGGTATTCGTGTATAGATGCATTAAGTCCTCTATTATAAGCCAACAAATAATTGTCTGAAATCGAAGGGAACCACTATGGATAGAATCAAACCAAATTTCGTGTTGTTTGATTTAGACGGCACGCTGATTGACAGTGTACCCGATTTATCATTCTGTGTTGATGAAATGATGAAGCAAGTTGGCATGCCCTTTTGTGGTCAGGCTCTTGTGCGCAATTGGGTTGGTAATGGCGTTCGGCGTTTAGTCGAACGCGCATTGGTTGGCTCAGATGAATGCATGCCCGCGCAAGAATTAATGGATAGGGCATACCCAATATTTTTGGATCTTTACAAACACAACAACTCGCTGCGTTCTTGTATTTATGATGGTGTAGTAGAAGGTCTAAACTGGATGTTAACACAAGATTATCGGATTGCTTGTGTAACCAATAAGCCACAAATTTTTGCAATTCAATTACTGCAGGATAAAGGTTTATACGACTTTTTTGAATTCGTTATTTGTGGTGATACCTACGCCGAAAAGAAACCACATCCAATGCCTCTGCTGAATGCCGCAAAGCGGATGAATTTAACTCCACAAAGCGGTCTCATGATCGGCGATTCGCGTTCAGATGTTAAAGCAGCGCGCAGCGCAGGCCTGCATATTTTCTGTATGACGTATGGTTATAACCACGGTGAAGATATTCGTGATTACAAGCCAGATGTTACATTGGACTCATTCATGGAATTAGTAAATTACATAGAAGCCAAGATAAGCTAGTTATTTAGGGCGCTTGTGTTTCAGCGCCAATGTGATTTGACGCATCAGGTCTACTTAATTAGATTAACATAGTCAATGGCAGTATCGGCTTGCAATCCAAAATGGCCTAAAGCGTAAGTGGTTCACTTAATTGAACCCTTAGCTATTTGATTCAGTGGCTATTTGATTTAGTGGCTATGTGATTCACTAGCAATGCCGCTAAAATAATCCCTGCGCCAATGCTTAATCTCAGTATGTCGGCATCTCTGTTCCATATAAGGACGTTAACAGCAATACCTGCTGGAATGAGTAAATTATTCATTACTGCTAGCGTGCCTACATTGACTAAGGTTGCGCCTTTATTCCACCCAAAATAGCCTAAGCCTGAAGCAATGATGCCTAAGTAGATGAGGACTCCCCATTGGGTCGATGTGTTGGGTAACTTATTTGTGTTGCCAAATAAAATAAAGCAGATAATAGCGACTATTAATGCGCCAATAAAAAACCAGCCAAATACAGTTTTATGCTCTAGCTCATTACTAGTCATTAAGCGTTTGTAGCTAACTTGCCCTGTGGCAAAGCAAATATTGGCTGCTTGCACTAAAAATAGGCCAATCAAAAAGTCACTATTAATACTTTCATAGCGGATAGCGAACGCACCAGCGACCGCAATAATAGCAGCAAGAAAAAACCGAGGATTAAAATGCCTTTCAATAGCATCGTTTAGTAGGGTGATATAAATAGGTGTCATTACTGTAAACAATAAGACTTCAGGCACAGACAAATATAAAAAGGAGTGATAGTAAAAACTATACATTACGCCAAGTTGTACACCACCTATAAGCATGAGCTTTATAGCTAAGGGTTTTGGGGTTTGTGTCAATTTTAAAAATGGCAGAAAAACCAAAGTAGCCAACGCAATGCGCATCAGGACGCTAAACCACGCATCAACTTGGCCTGCTAAATAAACCCCAATTAAGCTAAATGAAAAAGCCCAAAGCAGAGTTACTGCAAATAAATAGCGCATAAATGCCATCGTTAAGTAAATAATAGCCGGCAGTCTATCTGTTATAAATTAAGGTATAAAGAATAAAAGGCCAAAAATGATTTTGATCAAGCTTTTCTTGTGGAGATACTAAGCAATACTTTAGCCTAAAGTCTAATTCACTCATGTATTTACAAATTATTAGTATAGAAAATCAAGTTTCAGAAACTTTACTTATTCAGCGTTTAACATAGCTGAATAAAGGTAATGAAAACAGCAAGTCTCTATCCAGTTTATTGATCAAAGAACTGTTCAAAATCCTCTGATCTTGTCCATCGCTGCTGGGGTGGTCGTGAATTTAGCCGATCTTGATGAGTTCGTGATTTTACTAACTGATATAACCAGTATTTCGGCTCGCGCCATTTTACCATTAGTGTTGCGCGCCGTTGGCGCCAGCTTGCGGTTGCAAGCCTTAAAATCATCACCTCGATTATTAGTTTTCTCCACATTAGCTAGAATCGTTGGCTTTCCATTGTGCATTGGAATAGGCTGAACTATTCTTGGCTTAGCTTAATTCAGCCAAACAGAGTTCTTCATTAATTTGTTTACACCACCCTTTCACTCGCTGTTCGGTTAATTCCGGCTGACGGTCTTCATCAATACCTAAACCGACAAAATGATCATCATCCGCCATTCCTTTTGATGCTTCGAAGTCGTAACCTTCAGTCGACCATTGTCCGACTAAAATTGCGCCTTTGGGTTCTACGATGTCTCTAATCATACCCATTGCATCGAGGAAGTATTCTGCATAGTCCTCTTGATCGCCACAGCCAAATATAGCCACAAGCTTGTCTTCAAAATCAATTTCTTCTAAGTCAGGGAAGAAATCATCCCAATCACATTGAGCTTCGCCGTAATACCAAGTAGGAATGCCAAAAATTAATAAGTCAAATTCAGCAATGTCTTCTTTACTGCTTTTAGCAATATCTTTGACGTCAATGAACTTACTACCCAATTCTTTTTGGATCATTTTGCCAATGTGCTCTGTGTTACCTGTATCGCTGCCAAAAAATAAACCAACACTAGCCATTTGTTACCCTCTAAAACGTCTTATTGATTACACTAGCCTACTAAATTCCGCTAGCACCATAAATTAATTGAATGATGCCTTTAGTTACAAACCCTGCGGCACCTAGTCCTAAAACCCCATAAGCAACAAAGCGACCCACCAGTGGTACATCATTCTTAGTTAGTACGTCATGGATCGCTAAAGCGAGCAGTATAAACAAACCGATTAGACTCACATATAATACTATGGACTCAATTTGTTGATAGTTTTCTGGTGTCATACACACTCCGCAAGTAACATGAGTAACTTTGATGCAGATATTAGCACAACTAAGCTAGTTTTTTGAAGCCAATTAATTGATTAATAATGTATCAATGTCACTTATGCGTGCCAAGTAAAATGCGGGTTAACAGCGTATTAACAAGTTGAGGCTTCTCAGCATGAAGCCAATGCCCAGCGTCAACAATTTTTGCTTTTGCATTTGGGAACTGAGCCATTATGCTTGCTTGATGCGCCGCTGTAATGTAGTCACTTTTACTGCCTTTAATAAAAGTAATGTCGCCACAGAAAAATTCTCCTTGAAAAGGCCAATCACTCAATAACGGATAATCACGGATAAGCAAAGTCAGGTTAAATCGCCATTGCCACTGTTTTTCAGCATCTTGATACAGACTTTTGAGCAAAAATGACCGTGTTCCTGGGTCTTCGACATACTCAGATAGTTGCGCCATTGCTTCTTTTCTATTGGCTATATTATCGAGTTTTACATTTTCCAATCCATCGATAACGTTGTGATGTCTCTGTTCATATTTTACTGGTGCTATGTCCATTATTACCAGTTTTTCTATCAGTTCTGGCGCTAAACTTGCCGCTCTCATCGCAATTTTGCCTCCCAATGAATGAGCGACTACAAACGCTTTATCAATATCCAGAGACTGGAGCGTTTTGATAACTTGTTGCGCCCAAATATCAAAACTAAAGTGCTCGCTCCAAGGGGACTTTCCATGATCAGGTAGGTCAATTGAAATGACGTGATGAGTGGTTTCAAACTGACGGCGAATAACAGATAGGTTGTCACTGTCACCAAATAGGCCATGGATAAGCACCACGCTGGCTTGACATGGAGAGGAAGCTAAATGTTCCTCCCCAAACGTCTGGTTAAAAAGTAATTCCGACATCTGATCAATTACATATTTGGGTAGTTTGGACCGCCGGTACCTTCAGGCACAATCCAATTTATGTTTTGATTTGGGTCTTTAATATCGCATGTTTTGCAATGTATACAATTTTGAGCATTGATTTGAAGCTGCTTTTCGCCTGCAGCGCTTTCAATAATCTCATATACACCGGCCGGGCAATATCGTTGAGCTGGTTCATCATATTTTGGCAAATTTATCCTAATTGGAATACTTGGGTCTTTTAGCACTAAATGACACGGTTGGTCTTCTTCATGGTTTGTATTTGACAAAAATACCGATGACAACAGATCAAAACTTAACATACCATCAGGTTTTGGATAGTCAATTTTCGGCATATCTGCGGCTAGTTTCAAACAAGCATGATCGGCTTTTGAGTCGCTAATGGTGAAGGGGAGTTTACCGCCAAAGAAGTTTTGATCTAAGGTGTTGTATGCACCACCCACGTAATTACCAAATTTATGAATGGCTGCACCAAAGTTTCTTGAGCGATATAATTCGTCATATAACCATGATTGCGTAAATGCGTCGGTATATTCAATAGGGTCTTTGATTTTAACAGATTCTACCGAGAGTAATTCAAACAAAGTCTCTGCTGCAATCAAGCCCGACTTCATTGCAGTATGATTGCCTTTGATTTTTGCGAAATTCAATGTACCAGCGTCGCAACCGACTATTAATCCACCTGGGAAGGTCATTTTAGGAAGCGAGTGAAAGCCGCCTTTAGCTATTGCTCTTGCTCCATAGGTTACGCGCTTGCCACCTTTTAGTGTATCGGCCATAACAGGATGATGTTTTAGACGCTGAAACTCAGCAAAAGGACTCAAATGGGGGTTCGAATAATTAAGGTCAACAATCAAGCCAACAAACACTTGATTATTTTCGGCATGATACAAATAACTACCACCGGTGGTATCGGTCAAAGGCCAACCAGCCGTGTGCACGACGAGCCCTTCTTGATGCTGCTCAGCTGGTATATCCCAAATTTCTTTAAAGCCGAGAGCATAATGCTGAGGCGAGACATCTTTATTTAGGTCAAACCGTTGCAAGAGTTGTTTACCTAGATGTCCATGACAACCCTCGGCAAATACAGTGTACTTTGCCGTTAACAATATACCTCGCATGAAGCTGTCTTTTTGTTCTCCAGCTTCGCTAACCCCCATATCACCGGTGATAACACCACCAACACTGCCATCTTCATTATAATGGACATTGGCTGCACTAAAGCCTGGAAAAACTTCCACACCCAGTTGCTCGGCTTGTTCAGCCATCCAACGACACAGATTCGCCATACTTGCAATATAATTGCCAGTATTATGCATGGTTTTTGGTGCCATAAAATTAGGTAGTTTAGTAGAACCTGTTTTGCTATTGAGCAAATAAATATGGTCTTCGGTTACCTTGGTGGTTAAAGGCGCACCTAACTCAGCCCAATTTGGAAACAATTCATCGAGTGCTCTGGTTTCGAAAACGGCACCTGAAAGAATATGTGCACCTACTTCAGACCCTTTTTCAAGTACACAAACGTTTAATTCTTGACCTTTCCCATTCGCCAATTGCTTGAGTTTACAAGCAGTTGACAGACCGGAAGGGCCAGCGCCAACTACAATAACATCAAACTCCATTACTTCTCTTTCCACGTGTGTCTCCTAAACAAGTCATACCAGTTATAGTAAAACATTAATTAATTGAATTTTACAGCTTGTCAAAACATTGTAAAATGAATTTACCAACTAAATTTATTATATCGTGAATACAGGTTGACGTTTACGTAAAGTGCAAGTAGATTTTGCACTAACAAGTTGGTATAGATGCTATATTTACCGACATGTGTAATTAAAGCGAATAGTATTTATTTATCGAAAGCCCTAAATAGAGGTTATTATGAAAATTTTAGTACCGGTAAAACGGGCAGTAGACTACAACGTGAAGGTACGAGTAAAACCTGATAACTCAGGTGTTGACCTTAACAATGTGAAAATGGCGATTAATCCTTTTTGTGAAATTGCGATTGAAGAAGCAATACGTCTGAAAGAAAAGGGCGTAGCAACTGAAGTTGTTGTTGTCTCAATTGGCGACAAAGCTTGCCAAGAACAAATTCGCACAGGCCTAGCATTAGGTGCAGATCGCGGCATTCATATTGAAACGGAAGCCGGCGTGGTTATTGATTCACTGCAAGTGGCAAAATTGTTGCAAAAAGTAGTTGAGGCTGAAAAGCCTGATTTGGTAATCTTAGGTAAACAGGCAATAGATTCTGATAATAATCAAACTGGCCAAATGCTTGCAGCACTAACTGGTATGCCGCAAGGTACATTTGCCTCTGCAGTTGTTGTGGCTGACGGCTTTGTTGATGTTACTCGCGAAATTGATGGCGGTTTGCAAACGGTTAAACTGCAGTTGCCAGCAGTGGTAACCACCGATTTGCGTTTAAATGAACCAAGGTACGCATCATTGCCAAACATCATGAAAGCAAAGCGCAAGCCAATTGACCTTAAACCGGTGGCTGACTTTGGTGTCGATATGACATCTAAAGTGACTGTGATTAAGGTTGAAGCACCGGCTCAACGCGTTGGCGGGGTCAAAGTTGCTGACGTAGCTGAGTTAGTTCATAAATTAAAGAATGAAGCGAAGGTGATAGCATGAGTGTATTAGTTTATGCAGAACACGATAACGAATCGTTAAAAATAGAAACCAACAAATTAGTTCATGCGGCGCTTGGTGTGTCGTCAGATATTGTCGTACTGGTTGCAGGTTCGGGTTGCGCCACTATTGCTGAGGCAGCGGCGAAAATTTCAGGTGTATGCAAAGTAATTTTGGCTGACAGTGCTGTTTACGAACATCAATTACCGGAAAATATTGCTGACCTAATCGTTGAAGTTGCCGCTGACTACTCACATGTTTTTGCAGCAGCAACAACCACAGGTAAAAACTTTATGCCGCGCGTTGCTGCTCTTTTAGATGTAGCACAAATATCAGATATTATTAAAGTAGAATCCGAAGATACCTTTGTTCGCCCTATCTATGCGGGTAATGCGATTGCGACAGTGCAATCAACTGAGATTAAAAAGATAGTTACTGTGCGAGCGGCTTCTTTTGATGCTGCGGCGAATGAGGGCAGTGCATCAGTTGAGCTATTGAACACAGTCAAAACGTCTGAAAAATCAAGCTATGTATCTGCTGAGCTAACCGTATCTGCGCGTCCAGAGCTAACCGCCGCAGATGTAATTATATCGGGTGGTCGTGGGATGCAAAACGGCGAAAATTTTGTATTACTTAATGGCATCGCTGACAAATTGGGTGCTGCTATTGGTGCATCGAGAGCTGCTGTTGACGCAGGTTTTGTGCCAAATGATATGCAGGTTGGGCAAACGGGTAAAATCGTTGCTCCACAGTTGTATATTGCTGTTGGTATTTCGGGTGCGATCCAGCATTTAGCTGGTATGAAAGACAGTAAAGTGATTGTAGCTATTAATAAAGATGAAGAGGCTCCAATCTTTTCGGTTGCTGATTATGGCTTAGTAGGCGATTTGTTTGATGTCTTACCTCAGTTAGAAGCAGCACTTTAAATAACATATGTAGAGTAAACCGATAGCTTGATAGGCCCTTGTGAAAATAACGTCACAAGGGCTTTTTTTTTTTTTTGTTTGCCCAGCGAAGCTGGCAAACCCGTCAGGTTGAAAGAAACCTGAGTCACCCTGATTAAGGGGAAGACAATCCGAATGGCAAGTGCGTCACTGGCTAACGGTGGGGTGTGAAGGA
>Ga0307978_1002969_pt1 | contig 11653 bp, 8 predicted proteins | sample OrgLakmetage1056_FD_203151 | JGI IMG/M metagenome (GOLD analysis project Ga0307978, IMG submission 203151) | Saline water microbial communities from Organic Lake, Antarctica - #1056 | ecosystem: Environmental > Aquatic > Non-marine Saline and Alkaline > Saline | place: Antarctica: Organic Lake...
GCGCTTGCGTGACCCCAACAAGGCCACGACCCGCGTGTCGATCAACAGGCAAGATACATATGAGCGACTTCCGAGAACATGCGAAAAACCATTTGCGAACAGCAGCCAGTACATACATTTGGGCCGTTTAAGCATTCCTCAAGTGACCATGACGATCTAAGGTCGCTTCGCTGTTGGGCGCGCCGTCTCAACCAATATGCACGAGGGGATATCCATGTCCATCAAACCCATGTTGCACTCACGCAATCAACACCGAGAGGGGTATGATTTCGAACGTTTGATCGCACAATCACCTGACCTGGAGGCCTTTACGATCAGAAATCCGCGCGGTCAGCTGACGCTTGATTTCCAGAATGTGGAGGCAGTCCGCATGCTCAACAGAGCACTTCTGAGTACGCATTACGACATCGATTTCTGGGATATACCCTCCAGCTACCTATGCCCCCCGATCCCTGGGCGGGTCGATTACATTCACTATCTGGCGGATCTGCTTGCCGAGTGTAATGGCCATAAGGTCCCGCGCGGACCCGATATTCAGGTTTTAGACATTGGGACCGGTGCCAGTCTCGTATATCCTCTGACCGGGCAGCGGGAATATGGCTGGAGTTTCACGGGTGTCGAGATCGATCCGGTCTCGATAAAATCGGCTCAGCAGATTTGTCAGCGCAATCGGTTGAACATCCCGCTCAGACATCAGGACAATCCGGAGGATATTTTCAACGGCGTGATCGAACCGGGTGATATCTTCCACGTCACCATGTGCAATCCGCCGTTTCATGCCTCCCTTGTAAAGGCCGACAACGGCACCCGACGCAAGTGGCGAAACTTGGGCAAAGGAAACTCGAAAAAACTCAACTTCGGAGGCCAGAATGCCGAACTATGGTGCCCGGGTGGCGAGATCGGATTCATCGCCCGAATGATTGAGCAGAGCATGGGTTTTGCTGATCAATCCCTCTGGTTTACCTCTCTGGTGTCCAAGAAAAGCAATCTGCAGCCACTCTCCAGACTGCTGAAAAAAGCGAGGGTTGCCGAATTCAAAGTCGTAGAGATGGCGCAAGGGCAGAAGACAAGTCGATTTGTTGCCTGGACCTATTGTCATGAATCGCAACGATCCTTGTCGGGGGAGCGTTAAAAGTAAGTAGGGCTACTGCTACCATCCGATGTGCCTTGGCTGTTGCAAACTACGGGGCTCGGCCGTTTTTAGAATTAGTAATTCACACTGAGTATTGCCTGAATCTGTCAGTAGCGGTGGAGGGTGGAATTGCGCGAGGTCTTCTGGTTGCGAAAATAGCCACCCCCATGTCTACGCGCACCATCCGGTGCAAATGACGAATGGATGCTCACCGCCGCCCAAAACCACTGTACACTGGCTGAGATATTCCCTGCACCGCACCAGATGTGCTCAACCTGATAGGAAAGTCGCACGCGCGTACATCGACGCATGATTTTCTGCGCGAGCAAACAAGGTGTTGTTCAAGAGAAGGGCTCTTTGCAGTCGTTTGATGCGGCTGAAAGTGCCACGTGCTGACGAAGGTCTGCTTTCTCACACATTGGAGCTATACTGCGCTATTGCGGTCAACTCGCAGGGGGGGAGCGAAACTGCAAAAGCTCTGGTTTGAGCACCTCGGCAACAACCACGTTCACTATGACAACTGTGAACGCCTAAGAAATTCACTGTCCAAAAACACAACAAGGGCTACAGTTTTCACTGCAACTCATTGTTCTCTGTTAGCACCAACTGGAGCGGGCGAGGCGATTCGAACGCCCGACCCTAACCTTGGCAAGGTTATGCTCTACCCCTGAGCTACGCCCGCACCCGTTAGTGGGCCTGATTTAGCTTTACCGCCTCCGCGCCGCAAGAGGTAATTTCACGGCTTTCGGAAAAACTTTGCGCGCGGCAGGTGAGGGGCACGGGGTGTCACATGGTGTACACCGGGCGTACACCGGGTGTGCACCATCATCACGCAACGCATGTGACTATTCCAGCTCCACCAGCAGATCCTTGGCGTCGATCTGTCCGCCGGCACTCACGTGTACGGCTTTGACGACCGCGTCGCGGTCGGCGTGCAGGCCCGTCTCCATCTTCATGGCCTCGATGGTGAGCAGCAGATCGCCCGCCTTTACCGATTGGCCCACCATGGCGCCAACGCTTGCCACCACACCGGGCATCGGCGCGCCGATGTGGTTGGGGTTACCGGCCTCTGCTTTAGAACGCTGGGCGGTGGTCGCTTTGACGAGACGGTTGGGCACGCGGATCACGCGGGGCTGGCCGTTGAGCTCGAAGAAGACCTTCACCTCGCCGTCCTCATTGGTGTCGCCGATGGCTTGCAGGCGGATCTCGAGGGTCTTGCCGGGGTCGATCTCTGCGGTGATCTCCTCGCTGGGTTCCATGCCGTAGAAGAAGGTGGGCGTGGGCAGGGTGCGCACGGGGCCGTAGAGCGCGTGGCGTGTCATGTAATCGGTGTAGACCTTCGGATACATGAGGTAGCCCGCCAGATCCTCGTCGTCGATTTTCGCGCCGTCGAGCTGTTTTGACAACTCCGCGCGGACGGCGTCCAGATCCACCGGAGCAAGGTGGGCGCCGGGGCGGTCGGTGTTGGGTTTTTCGCCCTTGAGAACCTTTTTGACGATGCCAGCAGGGAAGCCGCCGGGGGGCTGGCCGAGATTGCCGCGCATCATGTCGATCACGCTTTCGGGGAAAGAGACATCGGTGCCCGGATCTTCGACCTGTGCGCGGGTGAGGCCCTGGGAGACCATCATCAGGGCCATGTCGCCGACGACCTTGCTCGACGGAGTGACCTTGACGATATCGCCGAACATCTTGTTGACGTCGCTGTAGGTGCGCGCGACCTCCGGCCAGCGATCGGCGAGGCCGAGGGAGGCCGCCTGCGCCTTGAGATTGGTGAATTGGCCGCCGGGCATCTCGTGCAGATAGACCTCGGAGGAGGGCGCCTGCATTCCCGTCTCGAAGGCGGCGTATTGGTGGCGCACGTCTTCCCAGTAATCGGAGATTTCGCGCACGGCAGTGATGTCGAGGCCCGTGTCACGGTCGGTGTGGCGCAGCGCTTCCACGACGGAGCCGAGAGTGGCTTGCGATGTGTTGCCGGAGAAGGCGTCCATGGCGCAATCGACCGCGTCCACCCCTGCTTCGCTCGCTGCGAGGATGGTGGCGCAGGCGACGCCGGCAGTGTCATGGGTGTGGAAGTGGATGGGCAGCCCGACTTCGGATTTGAGCGCGCGCACCAGCTGGCGCGCCTGGGCGGGTTTCATGAGGCCGGCCATATCCTTGAGGCCCAGCACATGCGCGCCGGCGGCTTTGAGGTCCTTGCCCATCGCGACATAGTATTTCAGATCGTATTTGGCGCGATCGGGGTCGAAGATGTCACCGGTGTAGCAGATCGTGCCTTCGCAGACCTTTCCCGCCTCTTGCACGGCGTCCATCGCCACGCGCATGTTTTCGACCCAGTTGAGACTGTCGAAGACGCGGAAGACGTCCACGCCGGAATTGGCGGCGGTGGCCACGAAATGCTGCACGACATTGTCGGGGTAGTTGGTATAGCCCACACCATTGGAGGCGCGCAGGAGCATCTGTGTCATGATGTTGGGCATCGCCTCGCGTATGTCACGCAGACGTTGCCACGGGCATTCCTGCAAGAAACGATACGCCACGTCGAAGGTAGCACCCCCCCAGCATTCGACCGAGAAGAGCGTCGGCAAATTGGCGGCGTAGGCGGGTGCAACCTTGATCATGTCGTGGCTGCGCATGCGGGTGGCCAAAAGGCTCTGGTGGCCGTCGCGCATGGTGGTGTCGGTGATGAGCAGTTGGCGTTGCTGGTCCATCCAGTCGGCGACGGCCTCCGGGCCTTTCTGCTCCAGCAGGTTGCGGGTGCCCATCATCGGCTCCGCGCGGCTCGCGGGGGGCTGCGGCGTGCGGTTGGCTTTGGCGGGCAGGGGTTTGTCCTTGGTCTCCGGGTGGCCGTTCACGGAGATATCGGCGATGTAGGTGAGCACCTTTGTGCCCCGGTCGCGCCGCGCCTGGAAGGTGAACAGATCCGGCGTCTCGTCGATGAATTTGGTGTGGTAGGTGTTGTCGAGGAAAGTTGGGTGCTTGAGCAGGTTTTCCACGAAGGCGATGTTGGTGGAGACGCCGCGGATGCGGAACTCGCGCAGGGCGCGGTCCATGCGGGCGATGGCCTGCTTGGGGGTCTGGGCCTTGGCGGTGACTTTGACGAGCAGCGAATCGTAGTAGCGCGTGATGACGCCGCCGGAGTAAGCCGTTCCTCCGTCGAGGCGGATGCCCATGCCGGTGGCCTCGCGGAAGGCCGTGATGCGGCCATAGTCGGGGATGAAATTGTTGAGCGGGTCCTCGGTGGTGATGCGGGTTTGCAGCGCGTGACCTTGAAGCTGGATGTCGGATTGTGACGCTTTGCCAGTAGCTTCGGCGATGGTCTTGCCCTCGGCGATGAGGATTTGAGCCTGTACGATGTCGATGCCGGTGACTTCTTCGGTCACGGTATGCTCGACCTGCACGCGGGGGTTCACTTCGATGAAGTAGAACTCCTCCGTTTCCATATCCATCAGGAACTCGACGGTGCCCGCGCATTCGTAGTTGACGTGCGCGCAGATCTTGCGGCCCAGCTCGCAGACATGGGCGCGTTGTTCTTCCGTGAGATAGGGGGCGGGCGCGCGCTCGACCACCTTCTGGTTGCGACGCTGGACGGAGCAGTCGCGCTCGTAGAGGTGGTAGATATCGCCATGGCTGTCGCCGAGGATCTGGACCTCGACGTGGCGGGCCTTGAGGATCATCTTTTCCAGATAACCCTCGCCGTTGCCGAAGGCGGCCTCGGCCTCGCGGCGGCCCTCGCGGACCTTCTCTTCCAGTTCGTCCTCCGAATTGATCGGGCGCATGCCGCGACCGCCGCCGCCCCAGGATGCTTTGAGCATCAGGGGATAGCCGACCTCCGCTGCCTCTTTTTTAATCGCTGCCATGTCGTCGCCCAGCACTTGCGTGGCGGGGATAACGGGCACGCCCGCCTCGACGGCGACGCGGCGCGCCGAGGCTTTGTCCCCCAGAGCGCGCATGGTGTCAGCCTTGGGGCCGATGAAGGTGATGCCATTCTGGGCGCAGGCATCGACGAAATCGGGGTTTTCCGACAGCAGGCCGTAGCCTGGATGGATCGCGTCGGTGCCGCTGGCCTTGGCCACGCGGATCATCTCGTCGATGCTCAGATAGGCTGCGACGGGGCCGAGGCCCTTGCCGATGCGGTAGGCCTCGTCGGCCTTGAAGCGGTGCAGGCCCAGCTTGTCCTCCTCGGCAAAGACCGCGACGGTGGTTTTTCCCATCTCGTTGGCGGCGCGCATGATGCGGATGGCGATCTCGCCCCGGTTGGCGATGAGGATTTTGCTGAAGTCGGTCATGTAGGGGCCTTTGCGGTTAGCGTTGGGGTGATTTGTAGGCGCAACACCCCCGGGGCCGCAATGCGTGTGTTTGGGTAGGCAGGGTTATTTATCCCGGGGCGTGGCGCAAATTCTGCTTTGCTGCTCGTGACTTGTTTCATCTTCGGCAGGCTTTAAGCGGGATTTGAGACAGGCATACAGGCAGGGAGAGACCACATCATGATGGCATTGATGCGGGTGGGGGTGTTGGGTGCGGTGCTTGTGAGGGCGGGCTGTGCTGCGCCGGATCCGTTTGTCGCACAGACGCCGCCGCGCGGGGAGCAGCTCATCATCCGTCACATCCCGGGCGCGAACCCCGACAAGCAGGCCTGCACCGAGTATCAGGCGGCGACCAACAGCTGTGCGGCTGTCATTGCATCAACTATGGACGGCAACACTCTGATTTCAAGTGAACTTGTCGCGTTGGTCCCGCCGTCGGGCACCGGCGCCCAGCGGGTTGAGATCGTCTCGCGCAGTGCGCTGCGCGGGCCTCAAGCCTGTCTACAGCCGGAAGATCTTACGGCGACGGGGCGCTACCAGACGGCGCTTGCCCTGCTGGAACTGGCGCGCGGCACGATAGAGGATTTCGGCGGCAGCCTGTGCAGCAGCACCTTTCGCGCGGGCGACGGCTATGTCGTGAGCACGGTGGGCGCGAATGGCGAGGCTGTGCCGCCCGGCGATGTGCGGTTTCAATTCGTGAGCGGCGTGGCACAGCTGCGCGCGCATTAGCGTGCTCAGTCCAGCGGAATCGGGGCGGGTAGCTCGGACAGGCTGCGCGCGCCGAGCTGGCCCATATTTGCGGTCAAGTCCTTGGCCAGAATGTCGATGAGATGGTCGATCCCGCGCGGGCCGAGCGCTGCGAGGGCAAAGTGGAACGCCCGCCCCAGCATGACGAAATCCGCCCCCAGTGCGAGGGCACGCAGGATGTCGAGGCCGCCCTCGATGCCGCTGTCGAAGAGGATCGGCAGGGTTGTGGCGGCGCGGACCTGTGGCAGCGCGTCGATGGCGGCGGGGGCGCCGTCAAACTGGCGGCCCGCGTGGTTGGAGACCCATATGCCATCCACGCCCAAGCCCTCGAGCCGGGTGGCGTCGGCGGGTTTGAGCACGCCTTTGACGAAGAAGTCGCCCTCCCACTCGTCGCGCAGAAATTTCACGTAGTCCCAATCGGGTGCAGTGCGCAGCAGGTAGCCCACATGGGCAGTGGGCGAGAGCCCGTCGGTCGCCGTATTGGCGTATTTGTCCAGGCCCCGCATGTGCGGCATGCCGCGGCGCGCCATGCCCATGGCCCAGGCGGGGCGCATCGCCACCTGCGCCATCAGGCGCGGCGTGAGGCGGGGCGGATTGGTGAGGCCGGAGCGGACCTGCCGTTCCCGGCGGCTGGCGACGGGGACATCAACGGTGAGGATGAGGGCGGAGAAACCCGCTGCCTTTGCGCGCGCCAGCATGTCGCGGCGGATGCCGGGATCACGGGGCGGATACATCTGGAACCACGCGTGCTCGCCCAGATGGGGGGCGAGATCCTCCGGACTTTGGGTGGCGACGGTGGAGAGGGAATAGGGGATGCCCGCGCGCGCGGCGCCGCGCGCCAGATGCCCTTCGGCATCGGGCCACATGAGGCCTGACATGCCGATGGGGGCGATCCCGAACGGCAGGGGCAGGGTGCGCGCGCCCAGACGCGTCGTGAGATCCGGCGTGAATTCGCCGTGCAGGACCGAAGGCATCATGCCGATACGGTCGAGACCCGCACGGTTGCGCGCCAGCGTGGCACCGCTGCCGGTGCCGCTGTCGAGATATTCCCACACGAATTTGGGGATGCGCCGCCGCGCACGGGCGCGCAGATCAGAGAGGGCAGGATAAGTTGCGTGCAGGTCCATGCGCTTATGTGGGGCAACGCCACCCGGTTTGTCCAGCCGATGCCGCGATCGCGGGGCCACAAGACGTCAGGGCGTTTGGCGGAACTCGACCCTCGAGGCAGCGCTGGCGGCGGCATCGAGGGCATGGAAATCGAAAGTCGAGGCATCGGATCTGACATCCCCGGACGGCAGGCTTTGGTGCAGGCGTGCGGGGATCGGCGCCGTGGCGCAGTGGAGCCGTTCGCGTGCAGCGTCGCGCACGGTGTCGACCTATGCTCGATACTGCGGCAAAAACCCGCCACGAGCCAAGCGGAGGCGACCAGCCGATGCGGCGACAGCCGCCCCTCGTCCACCGCCGTGAGCGCATCGGTCAGTCGCGACAGGCGCAAGGAGATCGTCGAGGTGGAATAATCCACATTCTGAAAGGCGGCGTGGTCGAGTGGATCATGCGGCCGCTGCGCGACGATGCGCGCGGAACCGAATATGCGGTGGTCGCCGCAGGGCAGGGATGAAGGGGCGCGGGTAATGTCCCGTGTGCGCAGGCCGCAGGGTAAATGCAGACTGTGTCGGCGTCGGTCCGCTGTGGGTGAGGCAGCCGGATTAGCGCGCGTTCAGCTCTGCCGCCTCGTCGGCGGGGAGAATCGATTGCAGGGGAAGGACTATCACACCGGCCATGACGAGGCCGGATTGGTACTCATGGGGTTGTTGATGGCCGGTAGGCGCCACTCGGTTTCGTTTTTAAACAAATCCACCACAAATACCGGCACGGCGAATTGGTCGAGTTGTTGGCGCAGGGTCATCGCATCGTTTGTTTTCAGCATCGTATCGCTTTCGGTAGGTATGCAAGGAAGTCACCAGATAACGGTTATCAATTTCTAAAATTTCCGGCGGGCAGTCAGTTTTTCAAACAGCGTGCAATTTTTACCTCTGACAGCGAATTAACCTCTTGTTCATCTTTGGGGGGCGTGGGCGTTGATTTAACTGCGGAACATTCTGCGAACGTCTCTTTAAATCGAATGCAGTTCGGGCTAGCTTGGAGGGTATGAGTAGTTTTGATGAAAATGCCGCCTTTGAAGGTGCCTCGTTGTCCGCGCGCGCGATGGCCGCGCGGCCGCAGCCTTATCTGGATGGGTTGAACCCCGCGCAGCGTGAGGCAGTGGAAAAGATCGATGGTCCGGTGCTGATGCTGGCGGGGGCGGGCACGGGCAAGACGCGCGCGCTTACGGCGCGGATCGTGCATTTGCTGGGCACCGGGCGGGCGCGCCCGAATGAGATCCTGGCGGTGACCTTTACCAACAAGGCCGCGCGGGAGATGAAGAACCGTGTGGGCGGTATGCTGGGCCAGCCGATCGAGGGGATGCCGTGGCTGGGCACTTTCCATGCGGTTTGTGTGCGGCTGCTGCGTCGTCACGCGGAGCTGGTGGGGCTGAAGTCGAATTTCACGATTCTGGACACTGATGATCAGCTGCGTCTGCTCAAGCAGTTGGTGCAGGCAGAGGGCATCGACGACAAACGCTGGCCCGCTAGGATGCTGTCGGGGATCATCGACGGCTGGAAGAACCGCGCGCTGACGCCCGACAAGGTTCCGAGCGCCGATGCGGGGGCGTATAATCACAAGGGCGTGGAGATTTACGCGGCCTATCAGGCGCGGCTCAAGGAGCTGAACGCGACGGATTTCGGCGATCTGCTGCTGCATATGGTGACGATTTTCCAGACCCATGAGGACGTACTGGCGCAATATCAGCGCTGGTTCAAATACATCATGGTGGACGAGTATCAGGACACCAACGTGGCACAGTATCTGTGGCTGCGCCTGCTGGCAGGGGGGCACAAGAATATTTGCTGCGTGGGCGACGATGATCAGTCGATATATGGCTGGCGCGGTGCCGAAGTGGGCAACATCCTGCGGTTCGAGAAGGATTTTCCGGGCTCCCATGTGGTGCGTCTGGAGCAGAACTACCGCTCGACCCCGCATATTCTGGGCGCGGCGGCGGGCGTCATCAGCGCCAATGAGGGGCGGTTGGGCAAGACGCTGTGGACCGATGCGAAGGGGGGCGAAAAGCTGCGCCTGATCGGGCATTGGGACGGGGAAGAAGAGGCCCGCTGGATCGGAGATGAGATCGAGGCGGCACAGCGGGGCACGCGGGGGATGCGGCCCTTCGGGCTTGACCAGATGGCGATTTTGGTGCGCGCGAGCCACCAGATGCGCGCGTTCGAGGATCGGTTTTTGACCATCGGTCTGCCCTACCGCGTGATAGGCGGGCCGCGATTCTATGAGCGGATGGAAGTGCGCGATGCGATGGCGTATTTCCGCGTCGTGATCTCACCCGATGATGATCTGGCGTTCGAGCGGATCGTGAACACGCCCAAGCGGGGACTGGGCGACAAGGCGCAGCAGAAAATCCAGATGTGCGCGCGCGAGCATTGCACGAACCTGGTGGAAGGCGCGCGGATATTGCTCGATCAAGGTGGTCTGGGCGGTAAGGGTGCCAAGGAATTACGCACGCTTGTCGATGGGATCGACCGCTGGGCATCCAAGCTGCGCGGACCGCGCATCGAAGTGGTGAACGACGACAGCGTGCTGGACGATGGCGGGCCGGTGCGGATGGAATACGGACCACCGCCGATCAGCCACGTGGAGCTGGCGGAGATGATCCTCGACGAGAGCGGGTATACCGGGCACTGGCAGAACGACAAGACGCCCGAAGCGCCGGGGCGGTTGGAGAACATCAAGGAGCTGGTCAAGGCGCTGGAGCAGTTCGAGAATCTGCAAGGGTTTTTGGAGCACGTGAGCCTGATCATGGACAATGAGAAGGACGGTGAAGGGGAGAAGGTCAGCATCATGACGCTTCACGCGGCCAAGGGGCTAGAGTTTCCGGCGGTGTTTTTACCGGGCTGGGAAGACGGGCTGTTCCCCTCCCAACGCTCGATGGATGAGAGCGGGATCAAGGGGTTGGAGGAGGAGCGGCGGCTTGCCTACGTGGGGATCACGCGGGCGGAGGAGATCTGCACGATCTCGTTCGCGTCCAATCGTTTTGTGTTCGGGCAGTGGCAAAACGCGATGCCGTCGCGGTTCGTGGATGAATTGCCGGCCGAGCACGTGGATGTGCTGACGCCGCCGGGCCTGTATGGCGGCACGTTCGGGGCGGCGATGCCGAAATCAACGCTGCATGAGGCGGCGGCGGAGGCGAATGTGTACAATTCGCCGGGATGGCGGCGTTTGCAGGCGCGCAGCGGGGCGCGCGGCGTGAGCCAGCCCGCGGAGGCCAGAAACATGACGATCGACATGACCGCCACCAGCAGTTTTGTCATGGGGGAGCGGGTGTTTCACCAGAAATTCGGCTACGGCGCCATCATTGGGATTGAGGGCGACAAGCTTGAGGTGGCCTTCGAGAAAGCGGGCGACAAGAAGGTCGTCGCGCGCTTTCTATCGTCGGCGGATGATGTGCCGTTTTAGGGATATTGCGGGGCCGCCTCGTTGATGACGTGGCAGGTATCATAGCCTTGCGCGCGGGCACATTTGCGGCCCTCGATGCCTAAATAGGCGAAGTTCTGCGCTATGGGCGCGTTGCAAAAATTCAGTGCCGCTTCGTGCGCCTCGGCGCTGGCGGGCTAGCCGTGTCAATATTCCTGCTGGGCTGAGGTTGCGACGGGATCAGCGCCATAGGTGCTGCTGACCTGACGTTTTTGGTGTCTTGCGAAGTCGCGCAGTGCCCATAGACCGAGCCCGCGTACTGCCGCGCTGTCGAAGGCCATGCCATCCGGTCCGCTGACCGCCGCGATTACACAAGGACTACCGTCCGAGAACAGCTCGCAGCCCGTTTTTGCAGCTGTTTTGACCTTGTCCAGATTGTGACAGTCGACGAAGTGCTGATAGCTCTGTCCATCTTGGGAGACGTGGATCGCGCCGAAATACCCCCGCATCTTGCGAAAATCGCGCAGGCCCGCGCGCTGAATGTCGGTGAGCTTCTGACCCTCGACAACACCGATATGGGCGCCGGTGCCTAAGGACGCAATGCCCGTTGAGGTTTCGTCGGCAAGGGGTCGGCGATCATCGAGCATGCGACAAGGCGTGCTAAGGAAAGACGTTTCATAAGCTGCCTCTTGGGGAAAGGTTAGGAGCTCAACAGATTCGCTCCGGCTGAGCAGCTTTTGCTACCGTTATTAGTGGGGCGTATTCTATCAGTATACGTTACTTCTGGACCCACGGCGAGAAATCGTAAGATGAAGAGATATGAGGGCGCCTCAAAAAATTGCCCTGACCTTTGCCCTGCGATATGATGACGGGGTAAACCGGCAGTTTGGATGCAACGATGGCACAGATGGGTTTCTTCGATCTTTCAGACCGTTATGCGAGCCTGGAC
>Ga0307978_1002970_pt1 | contig 11650 bp, 10 predicted proteins | sample OrgLakmetage1056_FD_203151 | JGI IMG/M metagenome (GOLD analysis project Ga0307978, IMG submission 203151) | Saline water microbial communities from Organic Lake, Antarctica - #1056 | ecosystem: Environmental > Aquatic > Non-marine Saline and Alkaline > Saline | place: Antarctica: Organic Lake...
TCTTTTGTCGTTCGGCGCGAGTCGCCTCCGAAGCAAGAACTTCGCGCAACGCATACGCGGAAGGTGGCAAATACCTGTAAAGAAGTTACATGCATCGTGAGGTGATGAGAAGTGAGACAAAAAAGGCGCTCACGTTTCATTCTTGCCCCCCCCCCCCCCCGATGCGATGAGGTGATGTGCTGTATCACATAACGGCTACATGAAGTAGGCATTAGGAGCTAACCTTGTATTGTAGCCTAAGCCAGCAATCTCTTCTTCATTCGCCATCGGCATTCCAGCAGCAGCAGCAGCAGCAGCAGCATTATGATGGCCTTTTCCTTCACTGGGTGACGACGTTCTTCGCTCTGGGCTCCCTCCGCGCTCAGAATGAGCACTAGTTAAAGCACCGCTGCCGCCGCCAGCACCAGCAGCAGCAGTGGTGGTGCGGTGGCTGTGGTTCGTGCTGCTGCGAGCGGTCGCCATCATTGCGGTGTTAGCGTTGATGGCACGGCGGTGCTGCTGGCTCGCGGTTGACAAAGGACTCAGAGGCCCCCCTTGACCATTCGCTGTCGCACTGCCACTGCTGCCATGTTGTAGGCGGCGTTGAGCCTGTTGGTTCTGTGCCATTAAACCTCCTCCTGCTGCTGGCCCGACTGACCATGGATCGAGGTTTTTGTCCCGGCGCTGCGCAGGACTTAACCCACGCCACGCCACGCGACTAGCACTCAAACTGGCACTACTATTATTACTGTTGCCACCAGCAGCATTACCAACACCGCCCCAGGTGGCTAGGTTCATGCCTAAATTGTTGTTGTTGCCTTGTGCTAGGGCGTCGGCAGTGGCAGCTACTCCCGGGCACAGCTGGCGTGCAATGAGCGCGAAAGGATACGCGCACAGAGCAGCAGGAGGGAGGTCCATTTTAGCAGGAATTTTAATGTCTTCTGCTGGTGCTTTTGCACTGTCATTGCTGCCTGCTGCGTTGCTGTTGCAGCCGTTGCCATCATTACCGCCGTCGCCGCCACTGCTACCGCTCTCATCGCCATTGTTCTCGTTGTTACTGTCGCTGCTGTTGGGCTTATTATGTTGGCCGTATGCGCGAAGAGAAGGGGTAGAGCAGGCCACTAGTACGGATGACGCGCCACACGCAAGCATAGGCACACCACTAACACTCGTATTGCCAGCAGTGCTCGAAGTGTTGGCGGTGGCAGCAGTCATAGTTGGAACACCGAAAGGTGAAGGCGCCGATAAAGGCTGGCCATACATGGGATTGAGCGCTGGAGGAAACTGGAGAGGCTCAATATCTGTTGGGAAGCCGAGAACACCTACAGAATATAGCATTGAAGCAAAAGAAAGAAGTAAAATAAGGGAGCAAGATTGAGATTGTGGATACGAGACGAAAAGAAGTGAGCAATTATACAGGGAACTTCAGGCATGATATTTTGAGCGCTCTCATAAAACAGTTCTCCTTCCTTCACACCATATCTCTAACACAATAAAATATTTGTCTCACCGAGCAAAGTAGCGTCATCCAAGTCGTATACCATTAGAGGGCCGCCTTCAACCTGAGGACACGCACATAGATTCATACGACTTCAATACGCAGAAAAAGACGTGTAAAAGGAAGCGAAGAATAGAAGGAACACGCAACCACATTCTGGACAGAAATTTCTACTCCCACCAACCACATGTACACACCTGGCACAAGAACAGAGACAAGTCTCTTGAGCAGCCCAACCACACAAGGGGGCGCTCCAAGTGCTGCACGCTGAACAGCAACTTCGGTGGCAGGCAGCCCGGTATCAGCGGCGCAGACGATGACGATAATCCCATATCCTCGGTGGCAGGAGATGGTGGTATAGAAGACAAAGGTCCGAATCCGGCGTTGGCCTCACCGCTGCCACCATTTTGGAGAGCGGGCAGGGCAGTCGCAGCACCAAGCGTAGGGAAAAACGGCTGTTTGCTGTGGCTGCTGTGATTGATGTCTCTGCTGCCGTTGTGATTGCGACCGTGGCTGCTATTCTTTGGCACCAGCAATGATGATGAAGAAGAAGAAGCATCAGGTGGAGCTAGCGCGTACACGTGCATCACTCCATCAGCCGAACCCGACACCAGCCTTAAGCTTCCCTCGTTGATTTCTGGTTGAAAAATAGGTGCATCGGCATCACCAGCACCAGAATGCTGCTGGTGTGCTCCTCCTGCACTTCCTTCTCGCGTTGGAGGAACATTCAACGAAGACGACGAAAATGATGACGATGGCACCCACGCAAAGGTTAACGCCGTAATAGTAGTATGATGCGACCCCAGAGATGTCAATAAGCAGCCGGCAGAGAGGTCCATGAGCACAACACTACCCGAAGCCAGACCGATTGCTGCGATCCCTAACAGTTGAGCACCCTGCCCTAAACCAGAGGCCGGCGCTAGGCTCATCGCAATACACGTCACTGCACTCCCCAGCGTCATTTCCCAGCCTAGGCTCACTGCTCGATCACAGGCCATTCGTGAAATTCGCAGCTCATCTGCTCGTCCTTTCGCTACGGCCGCTGCGGCTGCAGCTGCTCCCTCTTCATCGCCGTCTGCCGCAGGGGCACCTTCTCCTTTCCCGTTGTTTTTCGCGCCACCCTTAGGGGGAGCGCTCTTGCCACCTGCCGCCGCTGCTCCGCTGTCAGCCTCCGCAGCAGCGGCGGCAGCTAACGCAGCGGCCTCTTCTGAGGCGGCGTGCGAGGAAGCGCGCGCCGCTAACGCCCACCGACGCGCAACGGCCTAATATAATATTGTCATGATAGGCAGCAATCGCAAGAAGGCAAAGTTAAGGGGGCAAAACTGAGTAAATGCTATGATATGTATACGTGCATATTTGATAGTTCACACTTTGATTCGAAAGCAGAAAGCTATGAAAAACGCCACAAATATATGTCCCGCATTAAAAAAAAAAACAGAGAGAACAAGCAAGCAGCTCTCAGAGAGAGTGTGCAATTGAATGAATACACGCGAAGAAACATCAAAGAGAAAAGCTCTTCTTACTTCTGTTGGCAGCATAAATTTCCGAAGCACGTTGCTGGCTGGCCGCCACACGATGGCAGAAGCCGTAGATATACGGTTTGCGCTGGGCCCAACGGTCGCCGCCCCCACCCCTCCGTCGCGCCCTGCCCCCTGTAGGAAAGCGATTCGCGCCACTAAACTGGCATGCCATCGGAAAGACGATGGCGATGGCGACGACGACGACGAAGGAGATGCAGAGGCAGCAGGAACACCTCCTTCCTCTTTGTTCTCTGCCACAGCTACAGCTGCTGCTTTGGCTGCTGCTGCCTCTGCAGCTGTAGCTGTTTTGGCCGCCTCAATGTCGTCCAGATATGCAGGAGGAGGTGGTGGTGGTGGCAGGACAAAAAGGGGCGGCAGAAGTAAAGTTGGCTCGTTTCTGCCATCACTGCTGCTGCCTCCCTTGCCCTTGCCCTTGCCTGCTCCTTGTCGTTGAGACTTGCTGCCAGCTGAGGCTGCTGCGCCATTGGTCTCACGGTTCGAAGGGTCGCCTCCAATTGAGGTTGTTTCCAAAGCATCTGATTTACAAAGATGATAGAAAGCACGGTAAAAGAGCACAAATTTTAAGTTTAAAAAAAAAAAACACACACACACAGCGAAGGCGATGATCAGCACGGAATATTCAAGAATACGCAATCATAACAAGAATACGGTTTATAATCAAGAACTGAACAGAATAAACATCTTGGCACCTTCACTGCTATTCTACCTTTTGGCCCCCATGTTTAGCACTCAATACCTTGTTCGTCGTCGTCTTCGTCAATTTTGGACATTCCCAGGTTGCTTTCTTTGTTGCTACCCTCCGGCAGCAGCGGTGGCCGCGGCGGTAGCACGTACATGTGCGCAGCCCCATCTGCCATGCTCACCTAATTTAGCGCAAACAAGAGATGTTCACCGTGAGTTGCACTGATAATTGTATCTACCCTAAGTTACTTTCATCTCCTCGCTCGCTCTCAAGCAAGAAAAAAAAATAGACTCGGAAATTGCAGCCAGCTTATTTTCTAGGGCACTATTATATTCGTGTCTCCCTATCCATTTCTCTGTGATATCTTTTAAGCCGTTACATTTGATTGGCTACATACCCCAAGATACAGGCCATCCGCAGAAAGGCTCAAGCCAGCAGCAGGCGCCAACCCGCTCAAAGTCCCGACGCAGCACACCGTAAATCGAGGCCCCAAAGAAGATGAAGACGACGATTGAAGCGTGGCTTCTCCTCTTCCTCCTCCTTGGAATGGCAGCGCATCCGGCAGATTCAAATCTGGCACAGCTGCCGCAGCTGCACCAGTTGCAGTAGCTAGGGAGGCACCACCAGCGCCGCCGCTTACGCCACCGCCACCGTCATTGCTGCTCTTATTGGTACCGGTGTGGTGGCTGCGGTCCGAGTGAGGAGCGGAACCTATCAATTGGCTACGGCTGCTCATCGGTTGAGGAGGGGCACGAGCTGGCCACACGTCTGCAACTTCTTCTTTTCCTGATGGCACCGGCCATAATTCAAGCACCACTATGGTGGTAAGGACAGCGTCTGAAGAGGTACCGTCACCATCACCTGCTGCTGCAGCGGCTGCTGTGTCAGAAGCGCTTGATAAGGAGGAGGACGAGGCAGGGAAGTGCGACGGTGGTTGAGGCGTGCTAGGCGCTTGAGAGAGGTCGGCTAGCGCTACGGCAACACGCAAAGGGTGTTGTGACGACGAAGACGAAAGAGAGCTTCCTCCTCCTCTGTGCGCAACTTCTGATAGTAGAGTGACGCCTCGCGGGTGCGCGGAGTTGTTTCCTGTACAGGGTTGAGCACCACCGTTAATTCGTACAAAAGAACAACTTGACAAAATCACAGAGAAAAAAAAAGCGCGTAAAAACACGACCATAGAATACAACAGGCACCAACGCTGGAAAAGTGTATCAACAAAGATTTGCCTCTCTTACCAGCTACCACATGCGGGTCTAACTGAGCGCTCAGCCAGTCGCTACAGTCGTGCCGCAGGAGGTCACTCAACGAACGAGACGACAAGAGCCGGCACGGCCCACTACCCTCGCCTCCAGCAGCAGCACTACTACCGCTGCTCACCACTGAGAGGGTGCCGTCGGCCGAGCCGCACAGCGACCAATCAGCGGCGGTTCCGAGGCCATACCCGTCGGCACCGAACCCGACCCGGCTCGCGGGGCTGCTGCCGTTGCCACTGCCAGCACCGCTGTTAGTGAGGTCGGACGAGTACAAACCTCCCACTGCGCGGACGCACGTGATTGCGCCCAACAAAAGGTGAGAATGATCTCCCTGTGGTGCAAACGAGAAGCATTTGGCAGGGTGAAAGATCTCAGCAGAATAAAGGCGACAGAAAGAGAAAGAAGGGAGCTTAGGAACGCAGACGATATTAAGAACCAACGACGAATGTTTGACCAAAGATTCATGGATAGGCAGAGATGAATAGTGGACATGGGGAGAAACAAGTATTTAAGTACTGCACCTGATCTCCGTCGGTGCCAGTAGGCATGGCTAGGTTCTCGAGTTCCTTCAAAGGTCCTGGAGGGCGGCTGCAGCCTTCTAAGATGAGCTCCGGGTATTTGGTTTCTAGAGTAGCCCACGCGGCGTCGAGAATGTCTTGCTCCAGCACCTAGCAGAATAGCCTTGGAATGAATAACTAGGATGCTGGAGTCAGTCGCACACAATAATCATATACAAATGGTATAATTTGCTCCATCTCCGCACTACCCCCCCCCCCCCTCCCACGCACATCATCCTATTTCATTACTTTACTGATCACACCTTGAGAACAGTGCGGTAAGGCTGGGGCAACGGGTCCACATGCAAAGACGGGTTCACGTAATCTTCCGGCTGCTCCAGCCCCAGGGACCTCCACCATTTCCCGTAGTTGACGTCCCGCTGCCAATCGCCAAATGCTAGGCACAGAGCTTCGCCTTCGTCTCGCGATAGCTCTAACCCTGTTTCAAGGCGCCGTTTCGAGAAGGAGAAATCCAGGGAGTGAGAGTTGGATGCGAGGCGAAGAAAGAAAGGGGAAACGGCCTAATGAAAAGAAAAAGAAAAGAAATGCCCGCTGTACACACCGACACAACCCCCACAAAAGAATGGCACAGAATAAACCTAGAAAACACACGCACCATTGCTACGAAGTTCAGCCAAGAAGAGAGGTGCCGCCAGCTTCCCTTCAGCAATGTCGCCGTGGCTCTTTGCGTCCGCTGCCGTTACAGCATCCAGCAACCGACGGCTCGCTACTCCGCCCACAGGTAGGGTTAAGCCCAGGTCAGCATTGTAGCCGCCCGCCAGCTGCGAACACGCAACTTGCCGGGCTTCAGAGCGTGCCCGCTGCACGTGCGCCCGCAGCTCAGCCGACGTGAACTGCGGCATGATTCAAGAAAGCGCCGCTGGCTACAACGCTACAAACTGACGACCAACACGACGGCGACGACACGACCACAGATAAAAAAGTACGACAATCAAATAACCTAAATACGTGAATTTGGGCTTTTGTTCTTGGCTCTCACCACTGCGCTGCTCTCAGCGAGTGCTAGCCACGAGGCAGCTCTACTGAGCCAGCTATCAGGACGTTGGTGCGATAAGCCGCCGAAACACCGAAACGGGCACCTCGAAATGGACAAATGCAGGCGCTTCGAACTAAGACACACAGGGTCTCTCGACACAAACACAAGGCGCAAGCACAAGCACAAGGCAAAAGCAGGAAAAGAAAAGGCGCGTAGTCCGCGTGGTCGTGCGTCGTGGTCCTCTCTAACTCCACTCTAACTTCAACAGGTTAATCGCGCGCGCCCAATGCCCGTTCGCCGTATTACCAGGTAATTCTCTAGCTCCCCGAAATCGATTTGTATATGCCCATAGTAGGGAATTAAAAAAAAAGTAATATCAAAAATCGACGGAAATAGGACGCCTTCGGCCCTATTTGGTCAAGAAGCAGCAAATTGGGAAACTCAGATCCACGCACTTCCCTTTATCCCTTTGGTGGCATAACTCTTACGGGCCCTTCAAGATGGATTGAAAAAGAGCTCGTTCGCTTGCGTGGCCTTCCAAGAAGTCGAGGGGCTCGCCTTGAGTAACACTGTCAATCGTGCGCTGCCATGCGTCTCTGTTCCATTTGGCCACGTGAGTCCATTCAGCAGGCGGTGGCCCAACTTCAACTCGCTGAACCGGCTCTGGTCTCTGGCTTGACCAAGAGAATCGAATGGCAGACTCGGTAGGTACTGCTGCAGTAGTGTCTTGAGCCGACTCTCCAGAAAAAGTCTTTCTGGGGGCTAAACCTACCTTCATCTGGATTTTCAAGCGCCGACGCTTTCGAGCAGCAGCGTTGTTCTTGCCGTTGGATCCTCCATTTTGAAAACCTCGAGGTGGTAGAGTTTGAGGAAACACATGAGCGGGAGCCGGAAAGGATCCGACCGAATCAGAATTCGCCAGAGGAACATGCTCATTATGAAGGTCGTCAGTAGGGAGCGTGTCCTGAAGAGTTTCTGGTTCACTGGCACTCATTGTCGAAGATATGCTCATCTGGGCGGCATCCGCAGTGCTCTCTTCTGCTTCCTCTTCTTCATTCCGCTCTGCCTCACTTTCGGTTAAATCTTCGCTGTCAAGTGCATCGTCCATCAAAGACTGGTTCAATTGTTCCTCGCGTACAAGCTTGCGAATTGCATAATCTACCGCCTCAGCCGAGCACTGACCTTCAGCTTCACTTTTAAGTCGCTGTAATGTCTCCTGGGCAGCGGATGCAGCGGTTTTGTCGCCATCCGCGGCTAAGTCGAGTTGAGTTTGAGCAAGTTTAAAGAGCAGATTCCCTACCGGCCAGTCTTTCAGATCGCCAACTTCCTCGCCTGCATCGTCTCCTTGAATGCTCTGCAGTGCCTCATTGAATGCACTTATGGCCTCGCCGTGCTCGTTAAGATCAAGAGATACATCCCCTAGAGCCTCGAAGTAGTCAGCTCTTCGCAAGGCTGCTTCGCCGTATTCGCTCATCGCGATGGCTTCCCGAAAGAGCGTTTGGGCCTTCGTGTATGCTTCTGCGGTGCGAACTGCATCCCCGTAATTGTACAATGCTCGCGCGCAGGCGTCACGACTCTCAGCAGCCTTGTCTTCGGACTCGTGGTTTCGGGCAAGTAAGCTGCGAGCGAGGTCAAGGGCGTCTTTGTAGTGCACGATCGCCGCCTCCAGGAATGTAGAATCGTCCAACTCGTCGTAGCGGTGAATATGCAAGTTGCCCAATTCGAGGAGGCACTGCTGCTTTTCCTCCAGAGCTCTAAGTTCTTCGTTGCCTACTGCTGAACATGCAATCTCCAATCCCTTGGTCAAGCAGTACGCCGCAGCATCCCAGTCGCGAAGCTTTTGATTGCACAACCCCATGTTCTTCAGCGCCATAGTTTGGTCGGCATAATCGCCAGAGGCCTTCGCTGCTTCGAAGTCTTTTTGATGGTACTTGAGGGCCTTGGCCCACTCCTCAGATGCCTCCGCTTCCTTTCCCAAGCGGTTCCACTCCTCAACGGGTGGCGCCTCGGTGATGAGTGGAGAAAGTGGTCGCTCAGTGCGTTCTTCTTCAGCGCGAAGGAATGCGGAACCTTCGTCTCGTGCATCGACATCTACGCCAGCTGCACGCTTGATAGCATCAACGCTCTCAATCTCTAACCCGCCCTCGCCATCATCGTCGCCATCGCTATCACTAAGTGCATTGCTGGCCTTTTTCGTTTTTTTTCTATTGTAATGGACTTCAGCCTCTTCTTCGTCTGAAGATTCGCAAAGCATGGCAATGCCAGTCGAAATCAATGATTTGAATACCGAACTTTTAGGGCGGCGCAAATTCAGCCCAGGTAGATCTAGCCTTTCGTACTCCTTGGTTTCTAGACGAAACTTTGATGCACCGACTGCATCTTTTAAGGCGGTGCGAACTTTTTCAGCTTGGTCATTCAAGTCACCAGGCAATTCATCTAGCGTAGACTCTATAGCCGAAAAACGCATCTCATCATCCTCCTGTACTTTGTCTCCTAGATACTTTAAGACGTCTCGCAAGTCATCAAGGGCTGCGCCCGAATAATCTTTTTCTGAGCCCTTGTAGTAGCGCTCTTCCTTCAGGTCAAAGTTATTTTTGTAGGGCAACTCTGGACGCTGTAAGTAGCCTTGGTGGCGCAATTCTCCGTTGATTAGTTCGAGTTTCCTATCTTCCATGACTACCAGCCAATTCCACCAATGTTCCAAGTATCGAACTGCGTTCGGACGAAGTTTAGTACGCTGTTGCCTCAATTTGACGCAAACGGCGTCCGTGAGTCCGATGAAAGAGTTGAGGTCAGCTCGAAAAGTCTCGCACTGCTCTTTGAGTGCTTTTAAGGTGTGCTTTAAACGAGCCCTCAATTCTTTGCGAGAAGGGATCATGCTGCCTAATTAGTGGCCTCAATTAACGAACCCGAGAGGGTGACGACTCGCTTTTCAGGGAATCTAGTTGAGACTACGGCTGGGGATACTGAATCGTGGTGGGGGGCGCCGAAATGCTGCAAGCCATGGTGCGTACTTGTTTGAGGCTACCTAGAGCGCACAGAAAGTTGGCATATTTCGAGGTAACAATGCAGTGCTACTAGAATATCCGGTGTTACAGATATCATGACTCCTGAACTCATTCCATGGTCTATAAGCAGAGGAAGCAAAAGGGGAAGGCAAAGACTTTTTGAACTTTCCCCTTCTGAATCGTGAACAACTTCTCTGATGACGACTATTGATTGAGAAGCTGTCGCTACAGGGTGTCATCGGAGTGTTGACTCCGCACCCCGCACGCACGCGTACGCGGCTTCTTGATTCGATGAAATTAAGTCTGAATAATAACATCCTTTCCTTCCTTGTTCCGACAGGAACGGAGCCCATTCAACTGCTCACTTCCGAAGACAGACATCCCCCCAAAGCTAGCTTGGTGAGCAATCTAACCTCGATCACACGAGATGATCATTTGATGGCATATTTGTGAATCGATGCGCATTTAAGAGTGCACTACAATAGATGTCGTATAAGCCCTATGCTAAATGGTGAAATGACGCTTGACATGACCACGTTTTCTGCAATCTTTAGTGTTGCTTAACGTTGCCCTAATAAGATCCTACTCCCTCGCCTGATTTTTCCTCAGTCATGAACAGCGTCGTCCTCGCCCTCGCCTTGTTCGCCGGTTCAGCCTCTGCGGACTACATCAAGGTGTCCACCGACATCACGACCAGCACTTGTGCCGGCAATGTGGCCATGATTTCCTATGAACAAATCGGCTGCGAAACCAATGCCGACACGAGGTAGTGTCGTGTATATTTCAAGTGTGATTAAAATTTTCGAAGGCTCTCTATTGATTCTTTCGCAAGCATTGTCCCTTTGCCTCTTTCTCTCATCATGACGCCATCTACAGAGGCAAAACAATTATTCCACACCCTCAGTGTTGCATACTCCTTAAAATATGCCAAAAGTTCTATCGAATCCCTCTGCTCGTACCTTTTTTAATGTTTGCGTTTTTTCATGAGCTTTGACCACATTCTGAATGCATTTTCGGGCCATTTTCTCGCTGCATTGTAGTTACCGTCTGGCCTGCGGGAACGAAACCACTGCCAAGATTTTGAGCTACTCCACTTTGAACTGCACGGGCAGCCCTGACGGCTCCTCCGACTTCCCCGTCGAACTTGGCTGCGCGGACTCGGGCGACACGTACAGCTCCTTGACGGAGTGCGTGGCCGGTCCTTTCGAAGCGCCCGCCTCTTCAGCCACCACCTACATTTACAACGGCGCCAGCGAATGCCCGGTGCCCGACGGAGCCGACTTGTCGATCGCCTCGTCGTACCCTTGCGGCACCTGCATCGACTATGGGGAAGGAAACTACGGGACGTATTCGTGCGACACTTCGGACGTGACCTTGACTTACTACTTGGACTCCAGCTGCACTGGGGACTCCACGTACTCGTACTCGGTCGCCTCCGTGGGCTGCACGGCTGCTGACAACTCGGTCACCGTCACCGATTGCAACACGAACACCATCGATGATGCCACAGCAGCAGCAGCAGCAGCAGCAAGCAGCTCGACCAAGAAAGCGCTCTCCACGGAGACCAAGGCCTTCCCTGCCGCAGTGAAGACCGCGCACGACGCCGCAGTAGCGAAAGTGAAGTCGGCCGTAGCTGCCGCTTTGGCTTAAGCTTAAAGCTTACAGAGTACCGACCCGATTGAACTGCGCGTGCGGGCTTGCGGCTTATACCGCCTCTCCTCCGCTCTTAAAAGCCCTGCAGAGTTCCAATTACCCTAAACTTCAGGCGAAGTGGCTTGCTTCGCTATTGCGATTATTTGACCTAGACTTTTTTTATGCGTACACGAGCTCGAGTTCGAACTTTAGGTTAGTATTTAAGCCCAGTAGAGTAAGGTCAGGGAACGGATTCCTAGGAACTTCGGGCCACCGACAGATGATGAACCCTTCCGTTATGAATTTACAGCACCGCTTGGTACTTGAATTACCCGTGGGACTCTCGTTTGGTCAAAGGCAGGCACAATGGAGGATATATTTATTTTGGCTGCAGCTACAAGCATTGTCAGCACGATCTTGCCGATCACTAGCGCGGAACCTGCACTCTTCGGGGTATACGCAGTCGACTTGCTCTCAAGGTGGAGGGCCTTGCGAGGGTTTCG
>Ga0307978_1002971_pt1 | contig 11646 bp, 17 predicted proteins | sample OrgLakmetage1056_FD_203151 | JGI IMG/M metagenome (GOLD analysis project Ga0307978, IMG submission 203151) | Saline water microbial communities from Organic Lake, Antarctica - #1056 | ecosystem: Environmental > Aquatic > Non-marine Saline and Alkaline > Saline | place: Antarctica: Organic Lake...
GTTGACATTTTGTATGAAGTTGCTACAGTGTCGACGCACCTCGCAATGCCAAGGATTGGACATTTGGAGGAGTTACTCCACATTTTTGGGTATCTCAAGCAGCGTCCGAAACGCAAGCTATCGTTTGATCCTGATCACCCGATGATGGACGAGCGTCGATTTAAGCAGTACAATTGATACGACTTTAACAGGGATGCAGAGGAGGCTATTCCAGGGGACATGCCTTCACCAAGAGGCAATGCTGCAACGACACATTGTTTTGTCAATGCGGATTTGGCCGGTAACACTGTGACCAGACGGAGCCAGACAGGTATTTTGATATTTGTCAACCGGGCACCAGTTATCTGGTACAGTAAAAGACAGAACACTGTTGAAGTTAGCACGTTTGGCAGTGAGATCACGGCATGAAGAACGCCATTGAGTTGATTGAAGCGTTACGGTATAAACTCCGTATGTTTGGCGTACCGATCAACGGTGCAACGAATATTTTCTGTGACAACGAGGCGGTAACGAAAAATTGTTCCGATCCAACGTCCACGTTGAAGAAGAAGCATCATTTGATTGCTTATCACAGGAACCGTGAGGCTGTTGCGGCGGGTACTTGCCGTATCACCAAGGAAGACACGGAAACAAATCTGAGTGATTTGTTCACGAAGAAGCTCGGGCATTACAAGCAAGAAGGCTTGCTCGACAAGTTTACATATTAGGATTGTGTAACCGCCAGTGTGCGGTAGTAAGTGTGGTGGTTTTATTCACAAGTGTGTGGGTTTTTGGCACCATGGTTGATGTGTGACAGTGTCAATTCGAACCTAGTGGTTTCATAGGTCCAAAATGGATATGAACTAGGCATTGATTCGAGGGGACCAAGTTAATATTGTTGTTGCTAGTGTCGACGGACACATGGCAGACGACCAAGTGCGTACGAGTTCAAAGGTTGCGCGAGGGACTCCAAAATGGAGGTCATCGTGACCCGTTCGTACGTTAGTTGGAGCAACTTCTGGTGTTGTTGCTCACTCTCTAAAGTAGTTGTCCTTTCACGCATTACAACCATCAATCGCTCTACAGTACTATCATTTAGTTCCAACAGCATATTTAACATTGTACACCGTAGACTACGGAACATGTTACAATCTAACATTCTAGATCTTTGCAGTCGCACTCGCGGCTTAAGAGGGAACACGCCCTCAAAGGCAACTCATACTGACTCGTTGTTCTACTCCAGTCAAGGAGACGTCCACTATGTCCGGAGCAGTTCCCGAGTGTCTGTGGCCCTTGTGCCAATTCTCCAGTCTAGCTATGCCATTGTGTCCGGAGATGGCTCAGGAGGTTGGGTAGTGCGCGGGAAATATCGATGTAGGCGCGTTTGGACATGGGGGTCCTGATTGTCGGGAGCATTTGGTCCCCGATCGATTGGGTTCAGTAGACGACCGTCCTCGATGGAAAGCCATCGCCGGCGAGCCTGGCGGAAGGATGCAAGCCACTTCTCTTGGTATTGCAAGGTACTGTCGAGGATTTGCTGTGCACTCGTGCGATCCAGGAGGGTGAGGTCATTGGGATGCAGTTGGTAGTGCCCGTGGAGGAAGGCGTCTTGGATTTCGGCGACAAGCGCTTGCTTTTGTTTGGTCTGCTGTTTGGTGAGTGTCACACCGTGTAGAATGGAGTTGCGGGTGAGCCAAAGGTTTTCAAATAAAGTCCACAGGGAGCGGATGCACCGGCGTGTCCAGTCGTGTCATTGGAAGTACTCGCGGTCTTCCGCCTGGTAGCGGGCTGCAATGGCTTCGGCCCATTTTGTGCTGATGCGGCCACTGACAAAGCTGTCCCAGCCAATGCGACCCTGTTCTTGAATGGCCGCGTAAAGGAGTGTGCGTTGCACTGTGGTGATGTCGTGAGGCTTGTGGATCGGCGCGTCGGCTAGCCAGAGTTCAACGATGTGTACTATCGGTTGGCGAATCTATCGTGGAGTGTGGGCGGTGTCCTTGAGGGTATCGTGGAAGGTTTTGAGTTCGCTGGCTCGCTTGTCCTGCATAGTTGGGTGGGGGCAGCGGAAGACGTGATTGTCGGCTTTGACTGGTTTGGTGCAGTTGGGACAGTGACCGTCGTCGCGCTTCTGGCGCAGGTGGAGTGCTTTGTGAGTTGGGAGGCAGCAAATGATAAACTTGATTGCGCGGATCTGGTTGGGGTTCGCTAGTCGACAAAGTGAGTCGCCATGGTTGAACCAATCCAAACTGTCGAAGACCTGGCGGGTCCAAGTTGGGTTTTTCTTCAGTAGGTAAGCTGCTTGTAGGCGCCAGCCGCCGGCGTTGCGCACATAGCCAATACTATTACTAATACCAATACCGGCACCGGCACATTTACATAGACGCACCTGTATTGGCATAACTGTACTATAGTGCACATCATACTACTCGCCATCCGCCGTACTGTAGTAAAAGCGTTTCAGACCTCCTACAGGGCAACTTCCTAGGGCACCTAGACTCCAGATTACAGAGGCCAATTCCTTCGCAGGGCAACCTAGGAACGCTCACAAATATGCCTTTTCTTTTACAGGACTGCCTAGGACAGCCAAATTTGCGGATCCTGTTCTCCACAGGAATCTAGGCAATACCTATGTAGCCGGCTACCTAGGTAGCTACCTAGATAGCCGGATTATTTCCTGCTAGATAATAGACTAAAGAGGGCGTATTGGGGGTAGTAGTAGTAGAAGTAGTAGTAGTAGTAGTGACATTAAATTGCTGTTATCGTCTTTCTTACTTGGTAGTCACTCTTAAAAGTTGCTACTAGCTGCTGCTACCGTTGCTGTTATCGCCATTGTTGCCATTATTACCACACCACCGTCCTCATTATCAGCATCGTCATCCAATTCATTGCCGTGATAGTTTTGCGGATATTCCGCCCTTCTTATAGTATTGCTATTTCTCCATTCCTTCCCCAGGTCGACGGCCTTGATGGTGGTAACATAACTAAGGAGACCGCCATTGAGTTTCAACATGAGGGATGCCTTGACCATTACAGTATTGACCATTTGCTTGATTACAGCCACGAGCGAGGGAGCAAAATTTGCGATTCAGTATTGAACATTTGCTTGATTACAGCAAGGAGCAAGGGAGAAAAAATTGCGATTTGTTCGACAATTGCTATGACCTATGAAGCCGCGATGAAGAGAAATGACCAATAACTACAACTACGTACCGCGATGACCCTGCCTCGGATCTCCTAAAAGTTATAGGATTTACCTAGTCTACCTAGGTAGTACCTAGGTTACCTAGGACAGCTGGTTTTTGACACCCATTTGTTTACAGGGCAACCTAGGTTCTCTGTAGGAAACAGCATTTTGTCTACATGACATCCTAGGTAGCGCTGTCCTGACCTGACATAGGCAGGATGTCCTTGCCCTGTTGGAGGTCTGAAGCGTTTGGCAAACGAAAAAGTATTTGCACGCTTCCTATGTAAGCAGTGCCAATACCGAGTATGAACACCAGGGCATTCTAAACAAAGAAATGTTTTGCGGTGGATTACTGTAGTCGTAAGCTTATGTAAGCGAAGAGGGGAGAGAAGAATTATTGGCGCATGTACTAGTACAGTATGTGAGTCTTACGGTTTTGTCGAGCGATTAATTTATTGAATCAAACCGTGAAATCAGAACTTGTAGGCAAGACTCATCACTAAGTAAGACTGGGCGAATAGAAATGTACTCCTCGGTAAATTGGCGCGAGAAATATCGGAGTCGAGATAACGAGCAAACCAAAATTATTTGGCGCCCATTGCGGATGGACACAAGTTCTACAACAATATATCAATTCCTCGGCGTAGACATTGACAAGGCCGCATCCAAACTTCTTGGAAACTGCCAGCTGTCAGATCCCGGTCGTTGGATCAAAATTTCCCGGACTACTCTGTCATATTTGATCATTGAATCGAGTGAGCTTGTGAGGATTAGAGAAAGAGAGTGAAAGGCAGCGGGGTTACCAACTCTAGTAGAAGTCAAAAGCAGCAAAGAGAACAAGCAGCAGACATAGTGGGGGTCGTTTTTTAAAGTCGTCAATAATAATGGGAGGACATCAGAAGGGGCATTTAAGCTAGCGCCACATGATTTCTTAAAGATTCTGTCTATATCCAAGCCTCTCAACTATCATTTATTGTTGGCCTTTGTTCAGTAAAATTATGTGGGCACGTATCGCATTTCCTTTTTTAAATTCTATTTGCCCTTTTTTGACGGTGACAACCACTTGAATACTGGCAAACGCTCATTATTTTGTGCAATTACTCTTCCCACAAAATAATTCTGGTTTTCTAACTTTTCCACTCCATACCTGCCACATTAATCTTGTTACTTGTTTCAATTAATATACGCCTGGCGTCTACCATTGATCTGTTGGTCATTCCTTCTTTATTTAGTCAGAACATCTACCATTATGTTGCTCGTGTGTACCGGCCTCAAAGGCTACTCTAGCTTTCTTCTTTAATGCGGTTGCTGGTCCTTTTTAAATGTGCAATACTGCATTTGTTCATTTAACTGGAGGTACTGCTTTAATTAAACCTCCTCCATCAAATCCAAGTCGTTGGGTACCTCCACAACTGGATCCCTAACGCCATCATCACTGTTGCGCTTCCGCTTTAATGAACTCAATGCTACCTCTCTTTCTTTCACACAGTAGGCCTTGTAACTAGCCTCGAAGTTGTCTTCGTCTGCATTGTTTTCCCTGTCTGCTCAAACCATGTGTACCAATTCCCTGTAGCGGCGCATCCCAGCATTGGACCAACCTCCGAATTTGCGGCTTCCGCCCTTCGTTTGTCGGAGGGAGTATATGAATGGAGTTTTGTTTGTCCCACTCTTGCTGTTGTCTTTGTGCACGAGTATTTGGGCTTCTATTCAATTCTCCCACGAGTTCTCCAGTAGAAGTAAACCAAACGCTTCATCCGTTGGTGTTGCTATCTGTGAAATAGTCCCTTTTGTTACCTGTCCTCTCCACTTGGTGGGGCCAACTATTTTTGGCAAGATGGTGTTGGCAAAGTATGTGTACGCCGAGTTCACATTGCTGCGCATGTGCAAAATGTCTGTAAGCGTTAAAACGTCTCCATTTTTTTGTCTATAATGCAATAAGAGAGTAAGTGAACATTCGTTAGTACTGAGGATAGGTAAGGTAACCAAGTTATCGCAATTGTCTTTCACAATATCAAATCTGTACCTGGAAAATGAACTTACCAATAAATGAAATTTTTACTGCGCCATTAACGTTGTTACGTTTCTCGCACAGCACCTGGTTTACTACTCCTTTGTACGTATTCCAGAAGATGACCTGTCCGTCCTCTGGGATGTTGAGTTTGTTAACAACAAGTTTCCCTATCGAACATGGTCCTTCCAGTCCATCTAGTGTCTTCTTGTCGAGAATGAACTTCACGCATTGGAACAAGTGTCCCTTGGTGAACAAACTGACAGAGTTTCTGTTGTTTGCGTGTTTCAGGTTTTCCTTTTCCTCCTCCCGCAGTGCACCCAACAACACGGCGTTAGTTACAGCAGCCTGCCTGGGGTTCCGCAACCATTCCTTACCTTTACACCTCAACAGTAAGCAGTGATAAGAAGAAGTAATTCCGAAAATAGTGGCTGGTGCACCTGCAACCAATGCTCGTTTTATGCGTTCAATGTGTTGCTCTCAACCCCTTTTATTTCTTGTTTCCTTTGGTTCCAAGACCCTCCCGGCTCTTTTGTTTGAGGGGGAAGATTTGAAACGGACGGAAACTAGACCGTTGAGGAGTATACCTAGTGTATTTTATTCAATGGTCGGAAATGATGGTGATGACCACAAAGCTCATGATGGTGGGGTTGCTCACTTCTGCCCCAAATGCGTGTCGCTTAACGAAACAGCGGACGGCCACAACCATACCTTGAACAACAACAGTGGCAGCCCCAAGCCTCCATTAGGATTGGACAACGAGGTAGCAGAGAACAGTGATGCAGGACAAGGCGGCGAAAACCATTATCTTCTAAGTGGTCAACCCAGGATTCCCTCAATACCTACCAAACGAATATGAAATGGGTAGTTGGTACCCCGTGCGCTTATGTTGATGGTTGCGCCCTGGAAGGTGCTAATGGTGAATGGTTCCGTCGTGAGGCTTCATTCTATGATGCTGAGCAGCGAGACGGCGGCAATCTTGCCTGTGAGCGCCTCCAATCTCTTCAAAAAGGATGTTCACTCAATGAATACAACCATTGATAAGTTGGCAGCCCAGGAAGTGTCCAGTGACAGCGAAAAAACAACGTAAACAAAGTCATGTTGATTATCTTGAAGCACAATTGGAGTCTCACACGAGTCGGGGTGTTCCAGGTACTGCAGCCCTTATGCAGTACAATGTCATCCGTGGTCTGCGATATGAGTCGGTAGAAAAAAGGGATATGCCGGCGAAGACAAAGCTGCTGACGGGTATAATGTTGGGCTGGTGCCTGACAAACGTGATGGTCGTCTGTACAAAACAGACGATCTATGTTGTAACTGGGTAGACACTCATTTTGAGAATGCGTTTATCAGGGCGGTCAAGCACCAGTCTTTGGATAAGGATGGCGGATTCTTTGGTCCGGGCTGTTGCGGATTTACTCCGGTTGACCATGTTGACACGGACAACGTCTCTCTATCGTTCATAAAACCAATTCCTTACTCCAGCAGTGACGGGGAAGATACTACAAAACCAACAAGATATGTCGTCAAAAGGCTTCGCTACATTTTTACTGGGGTCACAAGGCTCAGTTCATGGTTTACGCGCAAGTTCAGATCGGCAACGACAAGCCGGGCAAGTTTAAGAAAGTTAATCGGCAGTGGCTGGACGAGGTCTTTGGTGATTCTTCCGAGAACTTAGTCGAAGACTTCCTCCAAACAAACTACAACAAGACACATCGGCGAGGGGGCCAAATAGATGACTCACTGCCACTCAACCTGCTTCCGTTTGAGGTAGATGCGCAACAGATACACGCCATCCGCTGGAATGTGACAAACAAGGCTTTTGAGGGCCGTCTAACCGCCAGGTTTGGTGAGGGTGAGAAGACAGTGCCCTTAACCCACGCTTAGGTAGAAGACAATTTCGAAGAATGTTACCTGCGAGAGCTCAAGGTTGTGGCGGCCACGAAAAAGAAGTTTACAATGGTTCCGACTGGTGAATGCCTGGACTCATCTACTTTGACAAGCGAGTTGAAATTGGAGCGTGCATCTATGGTGAAGTACCAGCAAGGTGATACAGATCTTTGCGCTGTATACGGCCCCGCCAGTGCGCTGCATTATATGAATATGCGGGAAGCCGCCAAGACAGTGGCGGCGATGGCATCCGATATTGTCAAGAATGGAAGTGATGCCTCCATTGTTTGGAGGGTTGCGCAAAAATTACACAAGGATGTACTACCTGCAAAACTGTGGGTTAAGACTAAACTACCGTGGCGCTCGGATGTACTGAGTGAGGAGCATGATTGCATTGAGGGATGCGCCAATGCATCGGCTGACGCTTGCTTCATGGTCTGGGTTCTGCGTGGAACGGATGGGTCGGCTGCTGCTGTGTTGCAGTCGTCAAAGATTGAATTTTTGACTCCAACCTTTCTAAAGCACTGCCTCTGACCAGGGCGTTGTTGGATTGGTGCTGTGGGTCAGTAAAGGATGACAACAGAGCCAAGTATGAGTTGGTTGAGTCTGGCTATATGTTTTCGCGTCGGCCAAAGAAAGCCAAGAAGAAAAGAAAGAGGAGACCACGAACAAAACAAGTGGCTGAACGATGAATCTCTATAATATATAGTAATCCACAACTACTACACATTGTCTTCAAGGACGGTATTGTTGTAATGGCCTTAGGCACATAATTCTACTTTCTTTTGCGTGACGCTGTGGTGGCTTGAGCTGCACCAGTCTAGAAAACGATAAGAACGTTGATCCCCATGTGTCGGAAGGATCAACTATATGGTCATCCTCGCAGCAGTCCTTGGCGGTATCTTGAGAAGGTCCAAATTTGTTGGGGAACACAAGGCATTGCCCGTCCATGCATTTGCAGTCTATTATTTCGTAGTTGGGTACCCTGCTGGCTGCGCCTCCAACCTGCCTCCTTACTGTTTCTATTCGAAACGATTTCGTTATCGCACTGGTAGCCACTCTTGGGGCACGGTATTCTCCATAGTTGGGCACAGCATAAAACCGCATTTTAGGCTGAGAACTCTCGTCACTGTCAAATGAATCATGGTCATCACTTTGACCTTTGGTTCAAGCCTGCTGTTGAGGATGAAAACAAATACCGTGATAGGTTGCAAAGATTAGAACGCGACCTGGGTTGGTAAACTCCACTTTGGTTTGGTGCACACCTCCTCTCGTTACAAAGCGAGCGCCTTGTACATTCAATCATGCCAGGCACCTTCCCTTCTGTAATTAAAGTGTGCCCGTAGCATTTCATCTTCACTCGCCATCTCCGAATGCAGTTGCAAGTTTGTGAACTTCTTAAGTGATTTGTAGACGCCACCTGCATCGGTGTGAGACTCAAAGAACGAGGAGCGAACAAATTTAGCAAGGTACGGGGAAATGTTGGTCGGTGCTTCAAACAGGCTGGACGGTTTCCCCCTACGCATGAGTCCGAATTGAGGCGGCAAACTCGACAAGAAGTTAAATTCCAACGACGTGCGAGATATCCGAACTGTGCTTCCGTTATCGCATGGCTCCACAGTACGCAACAAGCCTGATATCATCTGGCCGTTGTGGACAAGGCCGGGAAACATGTTGACAGTGTGGCGTTTCGCAATCACTTGCTGCGCTGACCCGTTCAGCTCTGCTGGTAAGAAATATTCTCCTTTGGCCTTTTCAATAAGCATTTGGTCCACTAGTCTCTCCGCCACCTGCTTTGTGAAACGGTCGTGTTGCTTCTGACCAGTTGCGGCTGCCTATGTGATGGTGCTCGCCATGACTTGCAATCCAGTTTTCGGGCGATCCAAACATGCCAATGCAGCGAACAATGTGGAGGAGCTCGTGGGATTTGTTAAGCTTCCACCCCTGCGTGCCTTTCGTTGCCCCATCGTTACCTGCCTCGCCAGGCTTAGATTCAGTGCGCGGATAGGCCTTCTTAATAGTATCCATCATGTGGATGGTTGCTTCTTGGGCCATTGTGCTAGCCCTTCTAGAAAGTCCGTCATTCTCTAACTTAAATGGCCAAAACTCTTCTTGCTTGGTCCAGTACTGGTATACCAATAGGTTCTGGGAAGTGTAGCAAAAGGATTGCAATGTCTCAACAGAGTGACCCTTCAGCGCCTTCATTAACGTCCGGCCTGTCTCGGTTGCCCAAAGAAGCGAGAACATAAAAATGGCTCCACTATTTTCGTTTGCTGTTGTGAGCGTAAGGTTCGTGAGACCATTGGTGAAGTCGTGTAATGCCTTGTTTCTAGCATTTACGTTGGAAAGAGCACAGGCATCTTCGACCAATTGCTGGGTAAGGACCTTGCATTGGGAGTGCAAATTGTTGGTCTTCTGCGACGGGCAGTCTTATGTGCGAGAGGTCAAGGCACACTTCGAGGTGAAGGTGCCATACCTGCCAGCAAGTATGTTATTGCCCTTGCAATCTCGGATGGTAAATCCGTGTGAGAAGAAAATGGTATACGGACGAGGTGGCTCGTGCTCTAGAAGCTTAAGCATGAGGGGGAGGCCATCCTTTTGCATGGCAACAACATCCTCTAGTATTTTGTCCAGGCAAATGTGAAAACCGCGGAGTTTGTCACCCTGCACAATTGGGAAGGCAGAGAAATGAAGCGTAAGGAAATGGTTGCAAAAACCATACAACAATGCCAGCTTGCAAGTCTACACTTACAGGTTTGTGATGTTTGTTTTTGGTACTGCTCCCTTTGGAAAGATCCGGCACGTATCCGAGAGTTCTCCACGCAAAGCTGTGAGCACGCACACCTCTCTTAAAGATAAACAGGGTGAATTGCAATGGCTCCAAACCAAACCTCTGCATACCATCAATGCCAGTCTTGTCGATGAAGAAAATTAGATAAATAAGAAACTAGCACGAGGGATCTTTGATTTTATACCAATAGGCATTTCGAAAACTCGAACCAGAATGAACTTCGTTAAGCAAGTTACCTGGGGACTCGTACAAGGCGTAGGGGCCTTTCCCAGAAGACGGCTGGTTGATCTCAACATTAGGAGGCTTCATCAGAGTGCGGTCCGAAAACATGGAGTCAAGCGCGTGGCTAAACAGAAAGCAAACAACGTCAACCGGTTTTGCATGTGTTGGGACGTCAACTTCAGAGACGAACGGTCGAAGACCTTCCATTCCCATCTTTTTTGTTAGAGCCGCAACAACACTGCCCCGTTTGTTTCCTACGGATCCCGCACTGAACTCAAAACTAGGCTCGCTGGTGGCAAACTTGGCCCAATCCATGATAGCGTCATACGCCTCTAGCGGACACTGAAACCTCTTTATCAGCACAAGTAGGTACGTCTGGACGCTCCAGGTGCCCATGGATAATGGGCTGGAAGTCACATGTTTCCATTACCGGGTTGTTACCAGCTACCTTGCCTTCGTCAGGAGCATTCATGCAGTCATCGTCGTCTAGGCTGGGTTGGAACCCATAAATATTAGCGTCAACAAAATCTGGAACTGCATCAACGGCTTCTCCTGCCGCTGGAGTGTATCCGTCATAATCGTCATGATCCGTACCAGCACCAGCCCCATTTTGAAACCCTGAACGCCAGTCTATAGGCGTGATACTGCTGCCAATACTGTTGTCCTCATGGAATGGTGCGCTGCTTTCTGCTTCTTTCCTTACATTACTGGGGACAGAAATACAGTCTCCTTCATCAAGACAATTGTTGTCAAACAGAAGAGAGGCACCATCTTTGTCCGAGCCATCGTGAGGGTCGCGTCTTGCATCCTCGGGCAACAACTGGGAAAATAAGTTGGGAACTCCGGCAACAGGAAGCACACTACCAGAACCACCAGTTGTACTGTTGCTTAAGGAGGGAGGGCAATTGTAGTAGGCTCCATTCAAAGGTTGTGGTGGTTGGTGCAATAATCGGCCAGCAGCGAGCATTGCATGTTCGCGGCATGCAGCAATGGCAGATACATGCGTATTTAGACCATTGTGAGAACAAAGGTACGCATAACAACAGTTGCATGATGGCATAGTGGTAACAGTTGGCGAGATCTTCAGGTCTGTGGCTTCGGTAGCAGTAACAACAATTTACAATTTGAAATAGTTGTACTGGAAAAAAACACTTCTTCGACAGTTGGATTTTTGCAATTTATCCAAATATTGGATGGCACCAGGACACCACCAAATAATTCAACTGGCGGAGTATTCAACAACGAGAAAAAAATCGTAATTCGCGGGAAAGAAATAACATAATCAAGGTAGACGACAGGAAGTTCAGTACTACCACTAAAAAAAGATACTTCTAGATCAAGTTAATATTGTTGTTGCTAGTGTCGACGGACACATGGCAGACGACCAAGTACGTATGAGTTCAAAGGTTGCGCGAGGGACTCCAAAATGGAGGTCATCGTGACCCGTTGGTACGTAAATTGCAGCAACATCTGGTGATGTTGCTCACTCTCTAAAGTAGTTGTCCTTTCACGCATTACAACCACCAATTGCTCTACAGTACTATTATTAGTTCCAACAGCACATTTAACATT
>Ga0307978_1002974_pt1 | contig 11640 bp, 10 predicted proteins | sample OrgLakmetage1056_FD_203151 | JGI IMG/M metagenome (GOLD analysis project Ga0307978, IMG submission 203151) | Saline water microbial communities from Organic Lake, Antarctica - #1056 | ecosystem: Environmental > Aquatic > Non-marine Saline and Alkaline > Saline | place: Antarctica: Organic Lake...
CACTATCTGCCATAATAATAAAGAATAATAGGACTAATACAGCTTTCCCTAAAGATGAACTTCGAGAACAGTCAAGCTTTGCTCAACGTACTGTGATTGTTTTAGTGACTTGACAAAATAAATAAGGCATGATACGATATGACATTGACCCACGGGCTACTTTCCTTAACAACAAATGCAGCAAAGACGATGCGGTCCAACAGCTAACGCGAAAGAAATCCTTCTTCAGGTTCCGTCAACGTTCCCAGCATAGACAATGCCGTAAAATTGCTGTCCGCATTACTCGTATCTATCCAAAACGAAAGAACAGAAAGCTCCCACTCATTAGATATTGTGTAGCCTCTACAAGGTTTCATGATGTCAATTAGGCAGTTCAATATATTCTACAATGGTAGCATAGAAAGATGGATGCCTAATAGTCAACTGCACATAAGATAAGGCATTAAAATAGATCCTGGGCTGCTCACATATGATGAGGTACGTTCCATTTTAAATCACCACGACATTCGTGCGTCCAAGAAATCTTACATTAGTATGAGAGAAATTTTTATTGAGAAGTTTGGCAGGCTTCTGGACTTTCGATCGAGGTCTACCTACTTCCATTTCAAAATGCTCCATTTTAGTAGTTTTTCTTTTTCCCTTGTGTAAAGGAATTTGATGACAAACAGAAGAAGGTATCATGGAGGCTAGCATTGCAGTACCACCATAGGTCCAATACATGCTACAATGCTAGTGTTCAAAGACGTAGCTCATATATATATTACAATCTAATTAGTTTTTAGAAACAAATTCTCAGAAATTCTGCTGTTTTCCTGTACAGGAAGGAGACTTGTGCTACTTTGGGAGTAAGGAGATGATTTTACAACCCTCAAGAAATACCTGAATTGTCTATTAGATATGTGTAGACTAAATTGCTCCAGGTGCAAGGCATTGGCTAGAGATTCTTCTCATTGGCAATGTCAATCGTTGACTTGGATCTAAAACAATGAAAGCATTCTATTTGATACCATAGGCTCGACGTTACTCTCGGCAGTGTGTTGTACAGTCTGCATAAGCACATCTTACACAAATTTGACACCAATGTTATAGATTTAGTTCATGCTGATGGGACATCAAGAACCATTCTAGCTGACTGAAGGTGCATACCGAAAACACCTGTCGTGGTCTTGATCCTTTTTTTCCCTGACTGAAGGTGCATACCGAAAACACTGCTGTCGTGGTCTCGATCCTTTCGAAAATAAAATGCTCTTTGCCTCATCTGTCTGGAGTGTGCATATTTGTACATAAGACTATAAATCCATTGCATTAAACCCCGATTGAACTCATGTCTAGGGCACTTCGATCTGATATCATGTAATCATGTTGTATCATGGTAATACTACATCCACATCCATCATGAAGGGCTGTAGTATCGCATTGTTCGCAGCATTACCATTGATCCAATTCCGAATGGTGGAGTCATAGTCAAATGTTTCCACTTGACTAGAATCTAATAGTAATCCGATTTTTATTTGCACTGATTATAGCTAATCTTGAGATCGGAGCTTGGTTTTGAATATTTCAGTGTCGTATTGACCATCCAGTATTGTAATGGAGATGACGAACTGCCCATGGCTAATTTCAAATGCATTCACTCATTCAGAAAGGTTATGCCAAGGGCCTCATTTGCTTTCTTCTCTTGTAAGCTACTAGATTCCTCTCATTGTACAATGTCTCAAGCTGTTGGTCCTCGTTGGCTGTATTGAGATAATGTCTGGGAATCTCTGGACAAATAATTTACGTTGGCTTTCTTTAGCTAGTACACAGTAGTGTCACCTTTAGGGCATTTATTCTTCGACCGGCTTTGATGTTTACATTCGTTTCCTTTCCTTATACCTTTATGTATGTCTCTCGTTAAATATTGTTTCTCAGATCATTCAGTTGGTATTCCATGGTGGCATTGTGTTTTTGTATCTTCTCTTGAATCTCACAGTCAGCACACTCCCACTCTGCCACATAAAGATACTTTCGCACCAAACAACTCCATAGATGATAGGAATGACCTACATTCCATATTGGGCGCCATACAGGAATACATGGCAAAAGACTTGATAACGAACACAATCGCTCATCCTCCAGGTCTGAAAAGCACTTGGTTTGAAATTTTACAAGGTAAGAGGTCAACATGATATTATCTTCTGCACTCGTGAATGCGTTGGGACCAGAAAGATTGGAAAAGATAATGTCATTGGCTGCTTGTCGAGGACTGCAATTGATACGTGATTTGTGAAGTGCACGAGCGTATACATTCGTTTTTTGGTCCGCGTACACATATTATATAATGTGATATAATCCCATACTGGCTGCGCTAAGAATGGAGATGGCTGCCGTCCATGCATGCACTTAGGTCGTCGGTGGACATGCTGGTTGTGTCGTCCGTGTGTACAGTCTCGTTATCTTGTGCCTTAAAAGAGAGCTCTGTCGAGTCTTGAACATCACCACTAATCACCACGGCATGTGACTTGGTGTGGATACATGGTAATCGTAGTAGCAGAAAATGGCAAACAGCAGTATGAGGAAATACCATCCCATGATATCCTGTACAGAGCATTCATTAAGCTTCCATCGGTTGCAGTAAAGATGAGGATTGGAATGACAAGTCCAGGGAACGAAAAGCCCACAACTAAAATCGTGAGAACAGAGTGTTCAAGAAGCGACTGTTCCGACTGCTCGAGTAAATTTGCTTCTTCATCTTTTTGGTAGTAGTCAATTGAAACTGTAAAGGCTTTCCTGAAATTGTGGATTCGGTAACACACTTCAGTTGTAGCTATTTTGTTGGAAGAATGCGTGGTCTTTTGCTGCATTATTGCGTCCTCTTCTACTTCTTTATCCTTGCGAGATAGGGCTGACACATTGTAGTCTCTTGTCCAGATGTACTGGTAGACTCTTTCACCTGCATCGTTATTGATGGGGACAGTCCTGCGACTATGGAAATATGCCTCCACTTGCATGGCGTTATTTGTATAGTAGCATACCTAACTTTTTTCATGTAGTATTGTAGCGAGAGAGAAAGCTAATGTACTCATTAGATAATATTAGCTTTTACTATTTCCATCTCTCTCTCTCTAGAGTAGTAGTAGATACCTAGTCAACTCTACAATAAAGAGGTTGCGCGATATAATTCAATAACGCTATGATTGAATGCGATTTAAATTCATCTTGCGAAGCATCAAAACTTATGCAGGGGCGGCGGTGGTGCTATTTTCACTTGCATCCTCCTTCTTTTCATCCTCCACATCGTTCTTAGCTTTCTTCCCCCAACGAGGCTGACTAAAGAAGATTCCTTCTGATTCAGGTTCTAGCACCTTGTAAGGCATTGGAGATCCAGACCTCAACCTCTTGCCTTTATCAGTAGTCAGGATCATTGCAGAATTAAATTCTTGCCAATTTTCAAGCATTAGCAAATGACCCGCATCTCTCACTCCATATACGTGTACATCTGGTGTTTCTTGTCCCATTTTCTTCAATTCTTGACAACTTTTCAACGTTTCGACCCCCCCAGACTGCGGATCCATCCAATCATTTTGTCCATAAATAAAAGATACATGTTTCACTTTAAGCTTAGGGATGCGATGAAGCATTGGGTTGTGTGCGAAGGACGTTGGCTTCAAGATTTTATTGAGACAATCTTCCCCGCTTCCAGGCAGAGCTGCGTTCGTGTACAAATAATCGCCCAAGTGTTTCTGCTCATCTGGGCATGTGATGGCGGGCAATCTCTGTTTGATATAGCCTGCGACCATTTTTCTTCCCCGGCTTTCTGGAAGATTTCTCAAGAAAGAAGCAGGAGTAACGCCAAAATTAAACAAACTTGAAACTGCTCCCAACATGAGTTTGAACCTCAGAGGCGCATCCTTGAGCCTTCCTTTCACATCAACTGCTTTGTCATCAGGTACACCAGCAGGACTAATCAAAATCAGTCTATCTACATTCTGAGGGTATTTCTCAGAATAACAAACCGCCATGTATCCGCCCATGCTATGACCTCCAAGAGTCATTTTCTGAATATTGTGTTCTTTTCTCCATGCCTCCAAGCTTTCTACGAATACCTGTTCTGCCGCATACGTATCATCTTTTTCATCTCCTTTAGAAGTTACTTGAAATTTTGGTCTAGAGGAGAGTCCCCATCCAAGCATGTCAAGAGCATAGACTTGACCGGCAAAGGCATAATTCGAGAGCCCCAGGAGATTCCTGTAAAAGTAAGGTGCGCCATTCATGTAACCATGAAGAATCACAAGAGGACTCTCATCGGTAGAGTCGCTTGCATTCTGATGATTCTGTTTGTAAATATTGGAGGTAACTTTGATGCCATGAATTACCAAGTGGTCGTCGTCCTCGTTAATGTCGTTTTTGCAGTATTTAATTTGACATTTTGTTTTCATTTTGAGCGGAACCGCAGATCGAGGAATCTTTGTATCGAAGATATCAAGAATGTGTGTTTCAGCTTCGATTCCACGGTATCCATGGTCATCATTAAGATCTTTGAATCGGTTGGCAAAGGACATGAGTGCCGTTTCTGCACCTTTCATACTTTCAATTCGAGCAGCCAATTGCGTTGTCGCAGAGCTGAAGATTGAAGACATTGGCGCAGTGGTTAAATCAAAGCGCAAAGAGCAATGTATGGTTTTGTATCTGTATCTGTTTTTATATGTGTCAGCTAGAAGTGTCTTCGCTGGCTGTCTTGAATGAAGAGTAAATTTATGTGTATGAGTATTGAGTGGTATGGATGGATCGGCTATTTACTGGAAATCGGCGACTGCTGGAGACCTTCCTCGTTGTTCCTTTGAAAAAAAAGAGAAGGTCATCGAGGGTCATCGTCATCAACTTTGGTATCCGGGAGCACAATGGGAAAGAATTCCTTGGGATTAATAATCCACTATGAGAAAGCCAATGCATATGCCATTTTACACGCCTTATCTGTATCGTATCTCCACCATCCAAATCACCCATCACCAACGCATTTATGAGACTCGTTGTGATTAATATGTATTTCTTGTCAAAACGCCTTTATCAAAGTTTACTATGCAAATAATTAAAACAACTCTCGACATTTTATTCAGATCTCGATGTGGATGTAAGTTCAACTTCCGTCGGTTCTGCCGCCGACAACCGTTCCCATTTATAATTATTATCATATATGAACATTCTCAATCTTCTGTTCTTGCGAATTGCACCTGCCGCCACAACAGCAATCACTGCTACGAATAGTATTACTATCATGGATACCAAGAACGCAAGCGGAACAAACCATTCGTCTGAACCTGAATCTAACGCCTCCACTAGAAAACTTTTGCTATTATTTGAGACCAATCCCAATTCTAGATCGGATTTGAACTCTATCCCTGCACAATACACGCTTACGCCACTTCCATCAATATGAAGATCACACGAGCAAGAACTCTTCTCATTTTCCCATCTCCCCCCATTCATCGAACATGCATCTCTTGCAAAGAAATGACCCACTTCGTCAAACATTGGAAACTTTCTGGAAAAAGAAGGATTACCAAAATGGCTTCCATTTTCATACACACACAGTGTCGAATTGGCGCTGCAACCAGTTCCTGAACGACATTCTATGCCTCTCTTGTTGTCTTTGAAAACTGTTGTCATTGACTCGCATTGATTTACTTGTTTTGCCCATTGTTTAAATGTGACATCTACAGAAATGCATTGCTTCGCTAGCAGAGAAATTCCACAGCAGCAACTCTTCTTTATCCAATTGTCATTTGTATCGTACGCGGCAGTGCTATTGATTTTGATATCGCTAGGTGTAGATCCAGTACTAATAACAGTACAGCATCCACCATATCGCACCACTGGATCGTTCAAACTGTGATGTTGGAATATGCCTCTCGACTTTCCTCTTGTGTTCAATAGTATATCTTCATATTGATAACCGGCAATGGGTACGACACTTCGAAACATGCGTGCCATCAATGTCACCATGTACGCCCCATTACTCCAGCCTAAGCCATAGACCATGTCTTTTTTGACATGCTTGGATCGATTCACAATTTCATCCAATAGACGTTGCAGAAACATCTGATCATTGATGTCATTCTCAAGGGCATAACCACAACAGTACCGAGCATTCCAGCTTCTATTGACACCTTCAGGTCTCACCAATATAAAATTAAATTTCTGTGCGATGTTTTCCCACTTTTTCATAGAGCTAGCATCACCGGTGTAACCATGAAGGGCATACACAAGTGGTAAATATCCAACCTCGAGAGGTAAGGGGGAGGAATTTGTCACCATACTTGTTGCACTACAGGGTACATATACATAATAAGTTCGTTTGACAACATCACAAGAAGGGGACGGAGAAAAGGAGGAATACTCATTGTTCTTGTTGCGCTGGTGGTGCTGCTCATGATGATCCTCTTTTTCCTTCAGGATATCTTCATTGCATCCAATCACTTCTATTTCATGTCTCGAGGAACCGCAAGGATACGGAGTTACAGATAATGATTGGTCCATTTATAAAATGCAAGGGTATTTCAATAGAATATTATGTAATACGTATGGAATAATATGGCTCTACTTAACGTCGTACGTATGGTAGAGTTACGAGTTGTTCAGTCGTGTGACTTCTCAAGTATGAAATGAACAACTGTAGAAATAACTGTTATAATTTCTATTAACGAATTACTGGTGTACTTCGTCTTAGATGGGATGATACATAAGACCTTTAGCACTGCAGTATCTATCTATGACATGATCAATAGTGTGATGCAGAGTTGATGTATTTTAAACAAAGCTGGCGAGGCAGACATTAATATTTTTACTCTTTTTCGCCAGTTCTCTGTGATCTCTGATAAATATCTGATATGTGTGTTTCTATTTCTTGTTATCTTTTTGTGGGATGGAACTGCATCATTTGCTCACTCTTTGCGTACTCTTGTAATGTGTGCGGCTGATCACTCATTCTAAATTCATTTCTTCTTCCAAGCAACAAACTCCACCAACGTACCTCCATCGTTTTCGCCCTCTTTAGCCTCTGTTTCTTTTACATTATTTCCCAATGAAATGACAAAACGCCTTTTCTTGCTCTTCTTGCTCTTCCCTTATTTTTTAGAGAGAAAGGTCATTTTACTGCAACCATTACTCTTCGCCTTGAGTCCCCTGTCCTTGGTTGATTTTGGAGTCTTTGTCAGGCTGGGAGACACGGAGGGAACACAGGAAGGAGCAATACTAATAGATGGATTGCAGATGGCAGGATGGAGGCAGCGTCCAAGAAACTTGGCTCACCCGATGGAAAGACTGAGGGATCATCTGATGGTAAGACACTTGGCTCACCCGATGGAGGGAGGGACTGAGGGAGCGTCAGATGGTGAGAAACTTGGCTCATCCGATGGAAAGACTGAGGGAGCATCCGATGGTGAGAAACTTGGCTCATCTGATGGAAAGACTGAGGGAGCGTCCGATGGTGAGACACTTGGCTCATCTAATGGAAGTACTGAAACAGTAGCAGCACTACCACCAACATCATCACTGCCGTTCCAACCATCCCTACTGCTCCAACATCTGGTCCAAAAAAGAGTACAATTTTGTATTATTTCTACAAAATATAAACACATTCAACTTAAAATGTTACCTCGTTCTCGTCAATTATTGCAATGTCAATGGCCACCTTCTCCAAAGCCTCCAATTCTCTACGGAAGAACTCATCTTGCTTCTTGCTAATAAAAGGCCAAACTAGTTTCCCTAACAAAGTAGGCGCTGGTCTCGAGCATGACAGTATTTCCACATCGACATTTGCGTGCCCATCATGACAAGTATGATGATCTCTTAGAATAACAGAGACCCTCTCTTCTCCACTCAACAAATGACCCTTAAGAGTACAATATGCCGTTGAAGTAAAAGTATCACCTCTATTGGAAACCTGATCAACAATATCATATACGACAGCGACAGGATTAAGAACGTATATCGATGGCAAATGAAAGTTGACATTGACGCTTTGTAGAATATTGGATATGATTTTTGGTGGATTGAATTGTGTGAATGTTGCAATTTTCTTGTGTTGCATGAATGGACTTGGATGGTTGCATATTTGAAGTATGTGGGGGTTGGTGTTTTCCTGGAATACATTGGTGGATGGCGGAGGTATTGCACGAAGGATGCCCAAGGTTGGATTATCGTTGCAATTGCTATTGCGATTGTTATTGCAGGCGTTATTATCGTTGCTATTGTCGTTTTGATTGTTTCTATCATTGTGGTGTTTGAATTCCCAGTCAAGAGCAGCATCTCTTACTTGATCGTAGCATTGTTGTCCGTATCCAACTCTTTTTCTATACTTTTTGATTCTCCATGGTCCCTGTTGGGTGGCAGTTCCGTCATTATTATTACTATTGAAATCATCATCTATACTACTGTCATCATTGTGGTTGTCAATGGATTGAGATTGAGGCCACCATTCCTCATTATTTGGCTCTGCATCATCATTTAATTCTTGACTCTGCTGTAGTGTAATGGGTATAGTGATTCCAGCATGATGATGGTTGAAGTGCGCGAGATTATTTGTGCGTTTGGATGTGTAAAGGTTTGAGAACATGATTTCATGGAGATGTTGAGATGATGAAGGCAGCTTGAACATGAATTTGGTCCTGCAGTTGCCATTCCCATTTCCATTTCTATTTCCATTACCATTCCTATTCCGATGCTCATTCCAATGTCCACATCCTTGATGAAGGTTTCTTTTGTGCCGTAGTGATAATATTCTTTGATTGGTTTCATGGATGCAAAGTCTCTTTCTCAATTTAATCATTTTGGATTCATTCGTTGATTGATAATTGTGCAGCATTGAATTCTTATCACTATCATTGTGCACAGCCTTGCAGATGCTTGCAGCAGCATTATTCTCATTCGGTATAGCATTTCCTTCAAGATTCTTCACACGGCCGATAGAAGATGCACCCACTGCCACGATGCCAATGAAGTACACCAGTAGTACCATCCTATTAACAATATTCCTGCTCCTTATCATTGATATTGATGTGATGATGGGAATGTGACTGGCTTTGGGAACGGATATGGCACTGGGATAATTATTCTAGATACTGTAGAATAACAGCTCTTTGATTCCAACAAGAATGTTTAAACTATTTTGATTGATGTTTTTTCAATTGATTGGATATTGGATGTCAAATGTCAACACCATGATGATAATCATGAGCACACGCAGCTACACGCAGCTAGCGAGTAGCAACAAGGGGGCAAGGGGGGGGTAACAAAAAGAGCATCAACAGAGATCAGAGATCAACAGGAAGCAACAACGCAGATATTATGAAATTGCAAAACTCAAAACTCAGCAGACAGATGTCATTTTTTGACACTAGAAAGCTATTTTTGCTTACAATGACATATTAGACATTATTAATAAATACATCTTTAATCTTGCTTTTACTATCGTACCTTTTACTTTTTACTACTTATTTCTTATTCATCTTCTTCTTTCTCTTCCTCTTTCTTTTGCTTTATCTTCAATAGTATCTTCCATCAATCGATGGCCACACAAAAGTGTGGTAGTTTTAAAAACATATCAGTCGTTCTTCGTTGACAATCATTCATCACAAAGTTTGGATTTGGCATTGCTGGGATCACCAGTATGACACATCATGTCATATAAACCTAATACTCTTTGTGTGGGGTGATATTGATACTCCTGTATTATTGTGTTCCTGCAATACACATCATCATTTGATCGTTCACCATCATCACCTTCTGATCGTGTATCGAGTATCGTGTATCATAACATCATCTGGCTGTCAAAACATAGACAAAGGATAATTTTACTACGTTTCCCGCTGCCACTGCTAAACATTGATCATGGCATCATCCAACATTTCCAAGCCTGAATATATAACCACTGATGAGGTACGTTGACGTCATTCATATATTAATTTTCATGATGCACGCAATAATGAGGACGTACACTATCAGCAAAGAAGAATGAGATTCCAGTGATGGTTTCAACATGAGATTGCCTAGCTTGCTCCCTCTTTAATACGAGGAGCAATGTCCTTGAGGATGTATATAATTTACAGAGGAATCTCTTCTTTGATTGTTGTTTTTGTTGTTGTTGCTATTGTTGTTATCATGATCATTACTGCTGTGATTGCAATGCAAGATGAAAATAATTGCGAAATGAGACACTTGAGCTATAAAATCCATTGATGATACACATTAGGAACCTTCACTTTGACCTGACAGCATTAGAAACGCTGAGTGGTGACAACCCTTTGCTAGATAGTATCTGAGGAACAATTATACGCTGCAACCATCATTCGTCACTCTCGCACCTCGCACTCCATCATCGCCATTGCATTGGGCATGCCACTGATTCCCTCATGACGAAACAATACTGGTTTAGACTCCTTGATCGGACTCTGCTACTCTCGGCTGCAAAGCTGATGTGGAAATGCCGACAATGTATTACACTTTTTCCAAAGGGATCGTTAATGCTGCCCTGGACTTGTCCTACATTGCCCCTGAAGACATATGCATGCGTTGTAAATATAGCTCACCCTTCCTCTCTATTTCTGTCAATCTTTATCTGCAGACCAGCATCACAGTCAAGGTCAACCTGGACTCAGATGTTCATTCCTATACACTCGCATGGAAACAATATCCCCAACCATGGCAAGATGCAATTTCCATTCCCATACCCACGGCCAATACTGAAATCACCTTGGATGCTACTGATCTCCTGCCTGCCACCACGTATTGTATCAGAATTCAAAGTGATTCTGGAGAATTCGGAGATGAATTGATTGTTGATACCGAAGCTGTCAATTGCACTCCACAAACTAAATGTTGTTGTGTCGTGCAGTAGTAATTCTGGAGAATTCGGAGATGAATTGATTGTTGAAGCTATCAATTGTACTCCACGTTGTTGTGTCGTGCAGTAGTATTACGAGTGTGGATTAGCATATCATTGGTACAATATCTGACGTGAGCGTGAATGTCATGATTGAATATAATATGATCACAATGGAAAATGTAATTTATAACTTGTTTTCAAGAGATTGTACTTTAAAATTAATGTTTTATTGATTTTTGTATTCACCATGACCTATCCGTCATCGTGTCAATAAGCTTTAGGTAACACAATAACTGTCGGTCATCAATAATAAGCCAATGAGTACTGTAGATAGCACCTTACCTACAGATCGTACTGGTGATGCTCTTTACGAATCAAGTGCAAACGCCAACGTGGTGTAGATATCTATTATTATTTAGCACGCTACGCTAAGCAATGCAATAATTACGTGTAAAATAATGACATAAATGTGCAATTCATTTAAAAAGGTTTTAACCCATGGGTTGCAATGAAAAGCCGATCGGTTGCCTTCCGCCCCTGACTGTATTACGTATCGTGTCAATGCATATGTTGCGTTCCTCTATCCATGCAAAATATCATATCATGATATCGTATCACATAACGTCGATCAGTAGTATCTTATGATATTTAATGATATCTTCTCCTCAATGATTCTGTATATTAACTACTACTAGCTTCAAAGTACAAATGCGCCATGATTCTACTGGCATTCCATCCAAATCCGAATGGATATCCGACAAGATTCAAGATGAAGATGA
>Ga0307978_1002980_pt1 | contig 11634 bp, 8 predicted proteins | sample OrgLakmetage1056_FD_203151 | JGI IMG/M metagenome (GOLD analysis project Ga0307978, IMG submission 203151) | Saline water microbial communities from Organic Lake, Antarctica - #1056 | ecosystem: Environmental > Aquatic > Non-marine Saline and Alkaline > Saline | place: Antarctica: Organic Lake...
ACTGACGCATACGTCGGAGCAGATGCGACCTCCATCTGTTCGGACACTTTTTTCTTGGTCGGTAACGCGAACGTCTGTCCGCTACCTCCAGATCGAACTTTCTCCAATATAGGATTCTCAACAGTTTTCTTTTTGATTAATGTTGATTCTAGGGAAATCTGATCACGCCTTGAACCTTCAATTCTCAGCTGTAGTGTGTCAGGACTCTCGATAGTCTATCTATAAGAAAAGTCAATCAAACTGTTCTTACGATGGGATTAATCAAAAAGAATGAACAGTCACTGGTGCCCACTTGAGGCCTTTTTTTAGAATTGACGCGTACGTGGGAGCAGATGCGACCTCATCGGTTCGGATACTTTTTTCTTGGCTGGCAACGCGAATGTCTGTCCACTAGCTCCAGATCGAATTTTCTCCAATATCGGATTCTCAACACCTGCTACTTACGGCAAGACGTTTGTACTGGATGCCATGACCATTGCCTCTGAAGCTGCTCTTGAAGAAGTTCACAACAGCGGATTTTTGGGAACCGAGCTAAAGCAGGAGCTTTTTTCCTCGCAAGTTGTTCTCATGGCCATTGATGCGGCCCAGATTGCGAAAGAAGGTAAACATCCTACAAAATTCTAGATGAATCTCTGCCCGCTCTTGACGGCACTTGCTTTTGTGAACAAGGAGCTTACTATTACTATGATTTCCAATGGCAGAATTCAGGTCCTTGTGGATCTTATGTACGAGTTCACCACGGAGGCTGGTCTGATGGAGTACTGCGCGAGGGCTGTTAGCGCCCTGTTCGGGAAACTAAAGGAAGGAAAAGTGACGCTGGCTGTAGCTTGCCTTGGAAAGTTTTTGGCTATCGTTGATATCCATGACAACTTGGTGCATGTGTTCCACCTCTTTGTGACTGCTGTGGAAGGTTGCTTGCAGCTGGGCGTCGACATGGGGAACCAATTTTGCCAGGTTGTTGACGTTTCTGCTGATACCTTTGAGCGTATCCTGAAGCACCTGCCGCAAGGCGCTGTGAAGCATGAAAGTGAGTTCATGTCTGCATCTAGCGCGCTCGCGCATCTGGTTGGAGTCGATTCTCTCTTGATGATTATTGACGCGACAATCGAAAAGCCCTCCGACTCCAACGGCGAGCGTGTTGTCCGTTGTGCTTGAGAGCGTCGTTGACTAGGTCGTAGTGCGTATATGTCCAAATTATTATTCTTAGTGTTTCTTTGATTTATTGTCCCATCGTCTAATCTACCGTAGTAACTTTTTTTCCCTCTCGGACCTTCTCAGAGTGAGAGCACCTAATCCATCTCGTAATAAGCTATCTCTGTGGTGCTCCACAGTTTCAAGACTGCGAAAGCGTAAAGTTTTACAGACGTCATAGTCGGGACTGAAACCAAGACGGAGACTGTACCGTACTCTATGAGAAAGATACCGCTAATAAAAAATCGAGACCGCGACCCGCGAAGATCGACAATCGATGATGGCATAAACTGTCGAACGACACGGATTGTTCCATTGTGTTCATTCTATTGCGGCTATCGACCGTCTAGTAGTCGTCGGGAAGGAGTCAGCTGTGTTACTCTGCTTCATTCTGCTTCATTCGAGCTAGGCAGAGAGAAGAGAGTCAGTCGAAAGACGCACTTAGCTATTGATTATATTGAGAGCCAAGGAACTTCCCTCTGTACCATCATGAACCCTTCGGCGAAAGAAGAACGGCAACAGATCCGAATGCGTCGCAGGACGAGCAAGCGTCTAGGAGACCCCGATAAGAAGGAATCCGCTCGTCAAGCTGCTGCGCTGACGGCGGAGCGCATACGAAAGTCCGCTTTTACTGCTTCGGGAAGCACCTTTTACTCGAATGTGACAGGAGAACTCAATGGTTCGGCCGTGGTAGCACCATCGTCGTCCATGAGTATCGATAGCGTTAGCTTGCCGACTTCGTTACAATCCGAGCTCTCTTGGGAAGGTGCGATGCGTCGTGGATCACAACGAGGTTCTCGAGAAGCCAACGAAACTGGCAGTATAGCCGACGACTACCATTCTGAGTTTGACATTACGACAGTCACCGAAGCTGTGACGGACGACGTAACAAAAGCAAGCAACAGACGAAAGACTGTCGCTGCTGCTCCAAAGAAGAAGAAGATAGGCTGGAAAGCAAAACACAAGACGCCTTCGCACGCTAGTGGTAACGGTCCATCTGCCAACGATGGAGACGCTTGGATGTGTGGTGTTTGTGGTCGAGCCTTTTCCAACCTGGATGCGGCCGACAGGCACGAAAATCAGCACATTCAACAGGTTGTGGCTAGTCTTGGTTGGGCAGGAGAGCCTGGCTTCAAAAGTATCTTACATGCCAACTCGTTTCTAAATACTCCTTCCAACGCTCGTGATGGGTTGGTTCGCCGACGGCGACTGCCCTCCTTTGGCGAGGCAGCTGAGTCTCCGGCAATGTCTGGGGATACAGCTAGTGCGCGCAATGGCTTCCCAAAGTCTGCACAATTTGACTTTCCCGAAGAAGAAAAGGTGTCAGAAGACCTACTACTAGGTGATGGTAAACCAGCAGCTCGCTGGAAAGGGTCCATGCGGCCTCATCCGATCCGAACCATTGTGCCTCAATTCGACACGGAACTACCTGAGGGAGCGCTAATTCCCAAGCCTCGTGCCAGAACCAATTCCGAAGTTCGTTTCGACACATCTGGACCGACATTTGAGAAGATCGACGATACTTTCAGTGGCGATCAGCAGGAAGATGGTCTCTTGCTTATTTCCAACTCAATGCGAGATTACGTGGTCTTGGCCGACGAGGCCTTGATTAACGTCTGTGAACGGGCCGAGTCATTCATTCTAACCCAACCCGAGATGGAAGCGGAACGAGAGCTGAAACTACTAGCTAGGGACAAGTTATACTACGATCAGATTGCCGAGCGGTCCTTGGCCCGAAAGAAGAACCCTTCCAACCGCTATCGTACGGACGAAAAGGGCATTCGGGGAAAGCTTCAAAACAAGTTTGTGGACGCCTATCAGTTGATGAAGGAAGGGGACGCCAAGACCATGAACGATCAATACAATCGCAAGAGAAAGGGCGCCGATGAAATCTCAAGTGTGATTGTACATACAGACAAGACCTTATTCGTGAATGTGATGGTCAAAAATTCCGTGCAGGTGGTCCGGCACGAGCTCCAACGCTTGGCACGCAAGCGCTGGGAAAACATGGAAGAGACCGAAAGCTTTACGCGGTTCGAGCGCTTTCGCGTGTACGCACACATGAATATTGTGAAGCTTGCTGGAATTGCACTAGCCAGTGACTTTACGGTGAGTGGTGTTGAAGGGGTTGTGATTCTGCGAGTGGTGCTAGTTACCCACTAACTTACAATCTGAATGTTTTCTTGTGTCGCAGCCGAGACGTATTGCCGTCCAACTTTCCAACGACTTATACCGTCTATTGACTCCGCGGCTAAAGCGTCGTGGTGTGACAATCGAAACGGAGATTGAGTATCGTGTCGGCCCTTATTTTGTCCTGGCGGTCAATATTACTACAATCGATTGGAGACGCCTTATCAGAGCGACGTACAACGATGTCAACATCAGAAAAGCAAAGTGGAAGGAAGATAACCGACAAGACGCAGCCGATGAACAAGAAGAGGCGAGCAAGTGCTTTCTCAGAAGATGGATGAAAAGCTTCCAGCATCTAGTCAGCATGTCCAAATTCATGTCCAAATTTGATGTGCTAGCACAATTCCTAGCCTGGCTTTATCATTTTCATTGGACCATATATCTGCCTATTTGCTTGGTGTCCTACTATACTGTTCTCGGTCCAATCATTCGAAGCTTTATTATTACCGGCGTCACGGACGAGATCTTCTTTTACGTGGAAGAGAAAGGGATGGAAATGGAGATCGAAGTTCGCAGAGCGGCCAACCAGGCCGCTTTTATGCTCTCTGCTTTACGAGAGATCAGAGCCGACGGTCGCGAGCTCAAGAAGAAAAGACAAGAGACAGAATCAGAAGAAAAAGGTTCTATTCTTGGGCCGTTGCTAGGACCTGCTTTCAAGGCAGACAAGGGTCCGGCAATCATGCCTCCTGGCTTTGTGGTGCCAGATAATCTCGAGTTTGTTGGTCTCGAGCTCGACTTGCCGGTTGGCCTGCGACGTCTGCGCTGGGCTGTATTGAGCGCCGAATCGCAGTTTATAATAGATGCACTCTACAAGACGGAGGCGAAGTATGAAGACATTAATGTCGGTGAGTGGTCGAAACATAAGGAGAATATTGGAAATCAGGATCTACCAGATTCGGTTGAGCCAGAAGACTTCGTCGGGGCAGAAAGGGGTGGTACTTATGTTATGCCAAAGTCGGCCTTCGTCAGCGCGATGCTGGCAACCGAGACGCAGTATATCTTGGCGTACAACGACTATTGCTTTTGTCTCAAAAAGAAATCGCTGACGCCTACAGCTCCTTTCGGGTCAACTTTTGTGGCTTGGACGCAGTATCTTTTTATCAATACAGGCAATGATTCTTCTCGAGTCTATTGTTCAGTTGAAGCTGAGTTTCCAAATGGTCCGCCACTTGTCAGCCGTCAAATCAAAAGTGGTATGAGAGCCGGTACCGGAGAACTGTTTGTGCTCTTTGGAGCTACTATTACGAAGTATGCTGACGAGTACCCATTAAGTCGATAGCGGAAAGCATCTCTATTGTATTATTTGACACATAACTCATCAATCTTGAAAGAAGATATTGGACACACCAACTGGACCCTTTTCACCATCTAGTCTCCATACACCTGTTTGAACTGGCGCTCGTCTCCATCAAGGGGCCATGACGGGCGCCCGACAACAAACTGGCGATCACGGGCAGACCGCATCTCCTTAGCCTTTTCAAGTGCTTTGCTTCTCGCTTTACGACGCGGAGTGATTGGTGAGTCGGCTGCTTTAGACGCATTGGGATCCTCAGTGGCCGCCTTTGCAAATTGCTGATACAAGTCTGTTTCTTGGATTCGCTGGATGATTCTCTTCCCAATCACGGCACCGGCAGATCTAGAAAGATGGGAATTGAACTGGATACAGTTGGAAGCATGAAGGCAAGCTGGACAGCCTCCATCATAACTAGAGTCCCGACGACAGGATGCGCATTCTTCCAATAGTTCTACAGCAGCATCAAGGAGACTCTCCGGGTAGAAGAGAGATTTCCACAAGCGGTCGCAGCTTCCAGAGCCACCTGCGCGCTCATCAAACATCATGACTTTTGTCGGTTCGTAAAAGGAGTGATCGCACTCGAGATCGGATCTCACGAGACCAGGAGCAAACAAAGGGGCCACTGCCAGTATTGCATGCGAGAGAGCATGGACGCCGGGGCCGTACACTTCGCCCAGGATAGGTGCCATTGTGCTTGCGTCCGTATCAATCCACAGCCCAAAGGTGTCGAATTCAAGTGGGGGTAACGAAAGTTCCGAGCGTGACAGTTCTGCACGGGTGATCAAGGATAACTTCTTGTATCCGTGAACGCTTCTCTTGACTGTCACCGCTCCACAGCCCGCAAAGGTACAGTCGACGTCTCCAGTTAATGTTGATGATTCTTCGACTTGGTCTACCACCAACGGTAGTGTTGTCGCCAACGTTGGTGTTGACTCGATCTCAGAAAGAACTTTTGGACCACGGATCTCCGCCCTTTCCATTTGCTTGACAACAGTGATTTTGAGAATACTAAGTGGGCGAGTAGCGTACTTGTCTTTCGTCGGCTTTGCAAAAGCTGCAAGGTTCAGACTGTTTCTACCCCCGAAGTTATCTGTGACAGAAGCAGGAGGCCGGGTCATCGAAATGACCTTGTACTTTTTACCGCGATGCGTAATGATCGCTCCCGGATGAGCGTGATAGAACACACGGGAATACGGTAGGGTGTCTAACACTGCCTTGACGTCGTGAATACTATCCATACGACCTCCTTGACCCGGATGAGAGACGTCGACTATAGCATACTGAACCGGTTCTATAGATCTGATCGACACCCGAGACCAGGCCTTTTGCATTGATGGATGAGCTTTGAAGAGCATCATCTTTGATCCCAAAGAAGCTGGCACTGCTATGATCTCGTTCACGACAGCCCTATTCGAACAGAGTACTTCAAGAGCTTCGTCGTAGATGACTTTTCCGCCGAACAAGTCGTGATCATTCAAGAGTCCTTGCTGCTCTTCGTTCATATCCACGTTCTGAGTTACGGTAATTGGATAAGCACCCGTCAAAGGATACTCTTCACTTGCACACAGTAAATGCCCTTGTACCAAGCCATGATTCATCGGGATGGTGTTTGGAGCTGAAACGCCGCAACCCAAAAGGGCCTTTGGATGTTTCCAAATGTGTTGCTCAGCGGGTGAGTTGAAGCAGACGACAACTGCACAAGAGGGGACATCCAGTCTGGCTCCATCACGACCAGCTCGACCTGCCTGCTGCAAGAGACTTGCGTACGACGAGGGATATCCACAATGTAGTGTCAAGTCGATACCTCCAATGTCGACACCAAGTTCTAGAGCGTTCGTTCCGACAACACCAAGCAGCTCGTTCTGAAACAGTCGCTGTTCGATCTGTCGTCGCTCAATCATGCTGTATCCACCTCGATAAGACTCCACGTGAGAAGTGAGATGGGCTGTGCTGGGATTATTCTGGAGACACGCCAGAGCTCGCTCGTATACCCATTCGACCAAGTTGCGTGTCTTGCAGAAAGCGATACAGCGGACGCCGCTGGCAACAGCTCGGGCCAGAAGTAAAGCAGTCTCATCTGCAGAGTGACGCCGGTGCAGATGGACCTCGGTTTTTCTCTTCTGGCTTTTCTTCCACCTTGACGGCGTCGCTTGGGGTCGAACGTCTGGAACAGTCGTGTCGGCACCCCAAGCAGGAGTTGCCTCGAGGGTATAATTTGCTGCCGCTTCCTCTCGTGGCCGCTTTTTTCCAAACGCTCCACTGGCAGGCGTGTTCGTGTCACTAGCACCTTTTACTTTTGGACGCGGAAACGAAACCTTACCGGTGCAAGTACCGTCCGAGTTTAGAATCGGCGGGTTCCAAACAAAGAAATGCTTTTCCGAGCGCGGGGAACCGTCCTCCTTGGCAGTCAAAAAGGCAATGCGCGCGTCCGAGGAAATGGGACACAGCCGACGAAAGTGCTGTTCGGGCCACGGTAGAGTCGCCGAGGCGGCGAAGAAGAAGGGCAAGCGCTGCTCGAGACCGTGCTTGCCAGCCGCCGCCAAGCTCACTCGCACCAATCGAGAGAGGACCATGGCAACATGTGCGCCAAAGATCCCAGAGTACATGTGCGCTTCATCAATCACCACGTATTTCAGTCGACTCAGTAGGCTGCTGTAGAGCGTCCGCCAAGAGGGTAAAATGGCCGCATGCAAAGTATCGGGATTGGTCAAAATGACATTGCAACCTTCGGCAATGGCGACTCTTTTGGAATGCGGACAATCGCCATCCAAACAGGCGGGGCGGATGCGTTCCGCCAGGTCTGCATCCGTACGTAGAAGCGTTTCCAGTTTTGAGAGTTGATCCTGTGCCAGTGCCTTGGTTGGAAACATGAGGAGGGAGGTTTGGTTGGACGTGTAGGCCGCCGTCAGGACGGGTAGCAAAAAGCACAAGGACTTGCCGGAACCGGTGCCCGTACTAATGGAAACGTGCTGATCTGACAAGGCAGCCTCCACCGCGGCGGCTTGATGTCGATACAGCTTGCGGCCTGCCAAGGAACCCCGTTGCAATCCAAAAATGCCAAACAAGGCGGATGGTATTTTTGCCTTGGCATCTTTGGAAAGTTGCTCGTAGACGGAATCTTGCGACGGAAAGGACCCCGCGTACGACACTTGCTTGGCAAGGATGCGAGTGGGAAGAGCGTCCTTGTCTGTATGCTGCTGGGACGGGGACTCGCTGTCAATAAACCCAAAGACCTTATGGATCGCCTCTCGCGCGCGTCGTTCCTCTTCCAAGACGGGCTCTTCTACTGGAACCGGTTCCTCTTGACTTTTCTTGCCACCATGCCACTCCTTTCCAACGACAGTCTCGCTCGTAGTACCTTGTTCACTCGAGCATTTCTTTGGATCTTGATTCCTGGCCGGCGTTTCCATTCGTTTTCCGCTGGTCTTTTTTTTGGCTTGCTGTTTCAAACACCGCTTGAGTGCGGCCAGGCGCCGCTTGGCGGCCGTCTTGGTGGAGCCGTGCAAAGTGCCCAGGCCGCGCCGATTTTCCACCTGCGCGTTTGTTTCCTCGAGAGAGGGAGGCGGTGGGAATCCAATGAGCGTTGTTTGGTTCGTCCAATCAAAGACGGATCGAGGAGCAGTCTTCGTATTTTCAGGAGTAGCACAAGTAGCAATGGTATTGGCCTTGGCCGTGGTTTGATAGAGAATGCCGCAGGCGGCCAAGTCTCGCAGCTGCTCGAGGAGCTCGTCGGCGGCAAAGGAGGCCGGTAGTACGCCACGGAGCGTCGTCAGAGGGACAGCGGTTTGTCCCGTGGCCCGGGTGAGAAACTGCAAGAGTGGATCAGTGCAGCGCAGCGCTGTAACGAGTGCGTGTTCGGTCGTGGTAGTAGTCGTAGTAGTAGTCGTAGTAGTACTGGTAGTAGTAGTAGTAGTTGCTGGTACCGTCGGTAATGGCTTGCCGTCTGGCAAGTTCTGCTGCTGGCAGAAGCCTTCTCGTGACTGCTTTGGCGTTCTAGTACTCGACGGGTCCGACATGGTTTGGGTGACTAACAACTATCCCTCTACCGACGGGACGATTGCAATGGCATGCACTCTTTTTAGTTGTGAATTCCAGTATAATTATCATGTCGTTCATGGTCCTCGCAGATTCTTTAGCCGAATCGAAGAATCCGATTATCAATTTCGCGCCATTTCTGACGAGCCGAGAAAGAAACGGAAAACGGAATGCCGACCATTCGTTGGTTGTTGCTGGTTTCCGATGACTGTACTGCATTTTCTGTAACAACTTATTGACTTGCTCACCATGGCGACCCGGGAAGCGCTCGAAGCGCTCAAAAAGACCGATCTGGCACTCAAAGACATTCGTATCAAACTGCAACCCTTCTTGATGGCTTTACAGGATGCCTCGGACAAGAAAAAGTCCGCCGTATCGCAACAGCAATTGGCGCTCTCGCGAACGGCCGTGGCACTGTCGCTGGGGACCGTCCGGTACATGGGAGCGCGACTGCGGGGCCTCGATCAAGGACGCAAGCCCGATGATCCATTGCGAAAAGAACTTAATCACATGCGCAAGCTGTTGGTGACCATGCAAAAGAAAACTATCAAGTCTGCCAGTACTACTGGTAGCAAGAAAAAGGATTCCAAAGTGGCTGGGACCAAGCGCAAGGAATCCCCAGTGGCCAAGAGCAGGAGTTATGACGCCGATACTCCAAGGGCGAGCGGATCCAAGCGTGCCAAGCGATAGAAACAAAAGGAACGCTTGGAAAGTTCGTCTACCCGATGCATGCTCCGCTCGAGTGCCTCTGAAAGGTACCTCTCTGCTACCAGACCACATCGACCAAATACGAAATCAAATCAAATCAAACCAACCAACCTAATATTGTGTGTGGTGCGATTGTCATTAGTGCAATTCTCATTCCCGACGAAACTACTCTTTTTCATAGATTGGTCGATACAAGTTTGTCATCTCCGTAGACTTTTTGTGTGTGCCTCTCTCTCAAATATGAGCCGTCGCGGCCACGTCCACATCAGGCAAGTCCACCGCTTCGACCGTCTCTTCGGCCATTTTGACCGAATTGTACACTTGCTCGTCGTAATCGTCCGTGGCTGCCGCTGCCATGGCAGCTGCTGCCCCAGCCGTGGCTGCCACGTGCGTTGCCTCTTCCAATTTGGCACGCTTGTTACTCATGTTGTTGTTGTTGTTGTTGGTACTGTTGTTGCCGATATTGGCAGCAGCAGCAGTAGCATGCTCGTCGTCGTCATCATCGTCACCCTTGCGACGACGGTTCTCTTCGGAAGCTGACAAGAGCCCGGCCATTTTCTGCCATTTCTTGAAACACGACAAGCGACTGCGCTTGCCAATGCGTTTGGAAATATTGCTCCACGGAATCTGAATGCCCTGGTCTTCCACCATGCGCCCCAGCGCTTTCATGTCGGTCGTCTCGTCGGCATTCAAGTGTTCACGCACCAATCGACGCAACAATTCCATTTCTTGTTCCTTCCAACGCCCCTTGACGTAGTCGTCCGACATTTCGCGATACTTGTCGCGGCAGCTGTCGGCGGATCTGTTCAACTTGGTTTGAATGGCGGACCATTTCTTGCCCAAGCGCGTGACCAAATCCGACAAGGTGACCGTTTCCTGTTCGCTCCACGCACCGCGCTTGAAGGGATGCAATTGGCGAATGCCGTGGCGATAGACCGACTGGACACTGCGGTGGGGAAGGTGCTTGGCAATTTCCATCCAAGAGCCCTTGAGTTCGGCCTGTGTGTGTTGTTGTTGTTGTGCGTTATTGTGAGAGCGGTGTATGGGTAAAGCATGGATTGGATCGTGTTGTGGGCACGATATACGAACGATAGCTCCAGTACAGGAGTAATCGTTCGTACCGTACTGTATACTGTAGTCTAGTCTAAACTCTTGACAGACTGTTAATAGAATGACGTACCTTGTGATCGCATTCACTACAGAGTCGCGCCGTACTAATCTGCTTGGCGGAACAGTACTCTTCCACGGCCTTGCGGACTTCTTCGGACTCGTCCTTGCTGAACTTGCCCACTTGCTTGGGCACGGTCGCGCCAAAGCCGTTGCGGCTCCATTTGCTGTTGGCGCCGCCGTCAGCGACCGGAAGGGCGCCGCCGTCAGCAACCGGAAGATACGCAGCAGCGGTTGCTGCCATTTCCGCGTCCACGACTGTTTCGTCTACTCCTATAGCAGCAGCAGCAACAACAGCAGCAGCAGGGTCAGACATATTGTTGGGGTAAAACGTTACGCTAGACGAGTTGGATGTTCTATGGGAGATGAATGAGACAAGACCGGGTTTCTTTGGGTAAGACAATCACACCCGGAGAGCAAAGAGGTCTGGTGCCTGCTGGTCCTACCGGTAGGTATGCTGTTGTTTGTGCGAGAGGCTTCCGGTTCGTTGCTGCTTGCTGCGTAGTCGCGTGTTGTTTTGACCGCTATTTCAGCACCAAATGAACAAACCCGAAAGAGAAAAAACGTGGTGGTTTGTTTTTCGGGGCGGGCGGGCGTTGAGCGACTGATACTCTTTCCGTTCATAAGTGTTACTTAGATCATATACGCCAATTACACGTGGCAATGAGTCACTGAGGCGAAACAATGCTTTGTTCCTAATAAATTCAATTTACCATGTTTGAGACTCCAAGTGCCACATTCTTTATTGTGGGAAGAGCTGATTGGTCAAGCGTGAAGCCACGATGGTGAGAGAAAACGTTGCCCTTCCATTGCTCTCTTCATTCCAACAAGGGCCCTGTCAAGAGACACGAACAAACACATCCAGTAACGCTACTACGCCCCTGCATACGGTAAAGTCTAGATAGATACACGATACCACCATGACGACAGAAACTACCACAAAAGTAGCAACAGCAACAACAAAAGGCGCCACCAACTACGTCTTGGTGGGCAGTTACGCCACCATTGCCGGCCTCTGGGGCGCGTCGCAGGTCGTTTACATTCCCTAC
>Ga0307978_1002984_pt1 | contig 11627 bp, 5 predicted proteins | sample OrgLakmetage1056_FD_203151 | JGI IMG/M metagenome (GOLD analysis project Ga0307978, IMG submission 203151) | Saline water microbial communities from Organic Lake, Antarctica - #1056 | ecosystem: Environmental > Aquatic > Non-marine Saline and Alkaline > Saline | place: Antarctica: Organic Lake...
GACAGGCCTTTTCTTGAATAATGACTTCGTTGGGATGCGCCTTCATGGCATTCACCACCGCCGCAACGGCCGAAAGGGATATCCGGAGCACATCGGCTTCCTTGCCGGCAGCAGCAGTCACCATGCGTACAATGGCGACACAACCCAGCATTTGCAGGCCGGCGTCTTCTTCGTGAGCCCACATGCTCGTGACGACTTCCGAGACGTCGACATTTTCCTTTTGCACCAACATGATTGCGTCGTGCTGTTCGTCTTGGATAATCGTGTCGGGCACCTTTTCTTCCTTGGCGTCTTCTTCATCATCTTGCGCCGCCGCAGCCGCCGCGGCATCGTTCATGGCCACGTCCAGTGACAATGCAGTCTGCAACGTCTTGTGTTTTTCCAAATCAATATGTTCCAAGGCTTCTGGATAAGCATCGTACAGACTCTTGATACCGCCACCAATCCAGTGCTTGTTGGTTCGGACAGCCAGCGTGAGCGGATAATTACCGTCGGCATCCATGGTACTGGCCGCCTCGGGAAACTTGTAAAGCAACTCGTCCACCACGTACTTTGTGTAAAATGCGGGAAAATATCGCTGTCGCTGCTGCTGTTGGTCTCCCTGGACAGTGGGTGGTCGCGACTTGGCGGCGTAGTGCAAGGGCAAGTTGCCCGCCTGATCGGGCCGGCACAAATCTTGTGCGTTTGTCTCTACAATATAGCGCAACAAGTCTGGTGGCGTTTCTACTTGCACGGCCCGGTGGACCAATTGCCACTGAACGGTACTGCTGGTACTGGCGGGCGAACCAGGCACGGTATCGGGCCGTAACAACAATTCAATAATTTTCCAGGTATTTCCCGCGGCCGTCTTATAGCGTCGTCGGTGCTGCACGACGTCTGGTCGGCTGTTGTCGCCGGCAAAGAATTTTTCCGCCAAGTCAAACTGGCGAGTAAAGCGTCGGTAGAGCAAGGCCAAGGGCTTGTCACCATCCGACGCGTTGCCACAGTCTACCGTGGTGGAGCTCGCGTCGTGCAATAGCGCAATAAATCCTACCGTCGGCCCTGCCGATTCAAAATCGTCGGGCAGGGTTTGCAGCGCACGGTAGAGCGGCGTACAGCCCCCCGTGGCGTCGCCCGATTGAAAGACTACACTGTTGCTGTTGAGGTATTCTTCGGCGGCTGTAATATCGGCCGCCAACAATAGGCGAACAATGTTTGTGCGGACCTTCCAATTGTTGCGTTGCGTCGTTTCTTCCTGGACAAAGTGCGTCGTGGGGGCCACGGCGTAGTGCAAGGGAATGTGACCGGCCGCGTCCAAAACGTGGGCCGCGTCCGGGTGGGCTCGCACGAGACTCTCCGTGACGGCTTGAATGCCGACGATACTGCTCGCGCTGACGCTAACGCTACTGATAGAATCGTCCTTACTACCGAGTGGTGTGATAGCGCATGTTTCGGCGTCAATGAGCCTCACGGCCATGTGCAGGGGGGTGGACTTTGTGGTTGGATTTTGGTAAGCGGCGGCCTCTGGATTTTTCCGACACGCTGCCACGATGCGTTCCTTAATTGTTGAATCATCTGGATTCTGTTGAGCCTTGACGAGTAATTTGTAGATGCGATCGTCCTTGTCGTTGCTAGCGGCCGAATCGTACGAGCCGCGGCTGTTGCGACGACGCTCTTTGCCGCTCTTGAGGTCCGTCTGTGCTGCCTTGGAATTCTGGCACCCCATGACGCTGTCTCTCTCTCTACTCTCTCTCTGTACTCTCTCTACTCTCTCTACTTTCTCTCTGTCACTCTCTCTCTCTCTCTTGGATAGGCTTATCAGGCGATCCAAGGCAAAGTCGATCCAAAGGCAAAGGCAATGAAAAGGAGAGGTCGATCGTCTAGAGTCAGTCGTCGTGGTCGTTGTCGCCCACAAGACACACCAATCCAAAAGTAAGATCTAGCGCGCGTTTTGTCGCGGCGGCGTCTCCGTCGAGGCGCGAAAAAATGACGGTTTAATTCACATCGAGTCATGAGGATGTGGATATAGAAAGGGTCTTGAGCGCCTTCGCGTCAGACAGTCGTTCCAGGGTGTTTCTTTGTTAGGAAGATCGGAACTTCAAGTCCAACAGTTGACGCAAGGTCGCGGCAGTTTGACGTGATGATGCCAAGAAACCACTCATTCTGGACAGAACCTCAGGAGAAGTAATGTCAAATAATGTAGTCGTACAATCATCATCTATAATTGCTGATTGGCTTGAAATTCTCTGAATTCGTCCTGTGCAGTTTCGATTTTGTTCTCCGGAACAACGGAACAACTGCCATTGAGAAGGCGAGGGGATAGAAGGCTGATGAAGGTGAAGTCGGAAAAGGCCTCTGCCGGCAACACACGATAGCGATACATACTTGGCACTCGGCAACAACGAAGAAACAATAACACACCACAAACAAGGAGCGATCCAGGTATCTACTCGTACCGACAGTCTATCTGTACCGTAGGTCCTGCTCTCTCTCCTACTGTTTAGTACTGTACTTCTATACACTTCTCCTACAGTACCGGTATATCGTTTACTACCATGGCACCCTCCGACGCGAATCCACAAACGGCTTCTGCCTCTGCTCGCAGCAGCAACGGCAACGGCAGCACGCCACAAGAGCAAGAAGTGGCGAGACAACTGCAAGCCTTGCAAGACGAAAAGCAACGCCGCGCAATAGAATGGGAACTCTGTCAGGACGATCCCTACAAGGGCAGTCCTGATTCCGTCTACAAGCGTTACAATCTCACGGTGGATCACAAAGAAGGCGACCGCGCCACGGAAATTAAGCTCTTTAGCTTGCAACGACCCCACATGCGAGCATTGCACTGCGCGTGGGTTTCGTTCTTTTGCGCTTTCATGATGTGGTTCGCCCCAGCGCCCTTGTTGTCAGAAATTCGCGATACCCTCAATCTGTCAAAGTCGGACGTTTGGAACAGCGCCATTACCAACGATATTGTCGCCGTCTTGGGACGCATCCTCATGGGCCCCATTTGTGACAACTATGCCGCCCGTATCCCCATGTCCATTATATTGGTGCTGGGCGCTATTCCCACGGCCTGCGTGGGCCTGGTGAATTCGTCCTTTGGATTGAGTCTCGTGCGATTCTTTATCGGCTTGTGTGGCAGTAGCTTTGTCATGGCGCAGTTTTGGCCTTCGCGCATGTTTGCCAGAGAAATTGCGGGAGCGGCCAATGGTATTGTGGGTGGATGGGGAAATCTCGGTGGCGCGTGGACGCAACTCTTCATGGGAACTATACTGTTTCCAATCTTTCGCGATTATTACGGCGGCGATTCCGAAAAGGCGTGGCGCGTCATTTGCGTCATTCCTGCCGCGATTGCGGCCACGTGGGGTTGCATTCTGCCGTTTGTTTCGGACGATGCGCCCATGGGCAATTACGACGAAATGAAAAAGAGAGGCAGCATGGATCGCGTCCTTTTTACCACGTCGTTGCGTCAAGGCGCCACCATTAATACGTGGGTCTTGTACGCGCAGTACGCGGCCTCGTTTGGAGTCGAACTCGTCATGAATAACGCGGCCGTCTTGTACTTTACGGACGAATTTGGACTAACCACGTCGGAAGCATCCGCGTTAGGATTTAGTTACGGATCCATGAACATTTTTGCGCGTGCCCTTGGTGGTTTGTTGAGCGACAGACTCAACATTCGAGTGGGAATGCGAGGACGCTTGTGGTTGATATCCTTGCTGCTCATTGCGGAAGGCGCCATGATCCTGGTCTTTGCCTATGCCGATAGGTTGGGAGGTGCCGTTGCCGTCATGTGCATATTTTCCATTTTTACGCAAGCGGCGGAAGGTGCCATTTACGGCGTCGTTCCGTACGTGAGCAAAATGTACACTGGTGCCGTTGCCGGTATCGTTGGTTCGGGTGGTAACATGGGATCCATCGTGTACGGGCTCGGCTTTCGCAAGCTGAATTACCGGGACGCCTTTCTCATGATGGGATCCATTGTGATTGCGTCGTCCTTTTTGAGCGTTTTTGTCAATATTCCATTACATGCGGGTCTCATTCGCGGTGAAGATAATCATACTGTGATTGAAGCTCGCGAACGATTCAAGCGCCGTCGTCAAATGGAGCGACAGCTGAACGACGAATCTCGTGATCGTGGCGTCCCATTATCCCAGATTCGGGCCGAAGGAGGTGGTGGTGATAACCGAGTCGAGTTGAACCAAATGACGGAGGGGCGCAGTGGAAGTGCATCTCCGGATGTTACAGTGGAACGCGACGCCGTGGTGGATATCGAAGATGGCGCACAGCCTTCTGCACCAGAGTAGGCAGACTCTCCTATTTTTCGGAGTGCGAAACCCCGTTTCTGGTTTCGACTTTATTATCTACCTTTAGTCTATACATAGCCATTGCGGTATTTTTGTTACTTTTCAAATGTTTCCGCGTGTAATTCTCTGTTTAGATTATTATTTACGGTACCAAATTCCATTAGAGGGCAGCATCAACTGTCCTGTGTAGTCGCCCTTACCCCGTTAATCCGCTTCCGTCACCACTATACACGATATCTGTATCACGCTGTTGCCGCCAACTACGGCCAACCTTCCCTGGAGCCTTATCTTTGCGGCCTCCAACTTTTTGCCAACACAACGGTTGAAGTGCGCAAAAGGCACGAAATTGCATAATCCGGCTCAAATCTTTGGTAGCAACGGTATAACCATTCTGAATGACTGAGGATGCATGGACTCCGAGACCGATAGCGTTCCCAAAGACATTGTCCCAATTGCTGGTGAGCATGAGCCCAATCCAGCTATCAACTGGTCCAACCACCGGAAGTTTTTTCTGCAAGTACTCGGTCCCCGCCAAGCTCAATACGTACCCAGTCAAATACCATTGACACGTCGGTATTCCCAGTGTTCCCGAAAAGGACACAATTGGAGCTGTCTTGGGACGACCGTATCCCAAAGCGCAATAGTGAAAGTCGCGAGGAAGCTCCTTGAGCAAGACTTGTAGTTTCTTCGCAAAGTCGTCAGCGAGAATAGCATCGTCTTCCAGAATGACACACACCGGAGCCGGGGGTAGATTGACGTTTTTCGCCAATAGCGCTGGACCCTCGGCAAAGCCACTCACTTGGAAAAGGCGTAGCAGATGGGATGGATGGTTGAAGAACTTAGCTTGGCCACTACCGTCGTTTAGAGTGTCTTGCGCTAGGCGCAACGACCGCATAATACCTTTCCAACTGGCGACATGAGAAAGTGCGCAAGCTCGTTCACTGGGACTAGATCGTACAAGATCATCTTTGTCCGGAGCGTCCTTATCAAAAGGCTTTAGGTCGTGCGGGCGCCAATGAGTCGCTACGAGTGCGTTGAGCATGGCGGGCGAGCCAACTCGTTGCTCCAAACGCTCCTGCACCTCTGCCAGTCGCCCACGTCCATCAATCGCATACAACCCAAAGTGGAACCCATCGGCTGCCATATCCTGGCAGCTTTCGATCTTGGAACCATTCATCGATTCCAACTCTATAACCGCTTTTACCACGAGTAGTCCTTGTTGGAGTGCTTGGGACATGAAGGCATCCATTCGATCACTCCGTCTTTCCAGATTGATCACTCGGACAAGAGGAGTCCAACCGATAGTCCGAATCGCATCAAGAAGACCGATTCTTTCGGATGACATCCCAGTGCTGTACTCCGAGCACTCTTGCTGAACCAAGTGTTGAATAGCCTCGAGAGCGCTTTTGCCGTCAGCGAGATGAACTGCACATTTCATTATTGTGCTTGCCATCTGAAGATGATCCTTCCATTTTATCCCAACAGTAAGCTCACGAAGACAACGTTGAATCCATGTAGAACCAAAGACAAGAAGATTCGGTCTCTTTTCTATTGTAGATCCGATTCGCTGCTGATAGACTTCGAGTCGACGACTTTCAAACTGTCTTATTACACGGCAACATGCACGAGCGACTAGAGGAAACGAAACATCTGACGTTGAAAGTTCCATGCGTCGTTTCAATGCACTATCCAGAGATGTCTTCAGATAATTTGAATCACCGTAGAGCACTAGAGTAATCTCAAACGCCAGAGTACAGGAATCCACCCCTGAGGTCCCTACCTCGTCCATCTGAATCAGTGACTGCAATGCTTGGTCAGCTAGTGAATGCGCCAGGATACGGGCTGCTTCGCCATCGTGCATGTTTTCGCTTTCTCCCATCCATGAGGATTCCGATCGAAGCATTCGGTGGTAGGATGCAAGCTCCACCCTCGAAATAGCTTGAATCCGCTCATCCTGGCTCTGTAGCCGCTTCTGGAAGATTGCGGCCGTTGTATGTACACAGCATGCAAGCGAATGCAACAGGAAATCTACGCTCCCTCCAAATGTTGCTCTCAACTTGGGAGGAAAGGAAATATCATCGGGAGATCGCGTCTCCCACCACAACAGGCGAGCATCTGGATTCAAGAGACTCTCCAACACAACTAGACTCAGAGTAGGCGGAAGCTTGATGTCGTCTTCTGAACACAGTGCCGGTATCACGGATATCGTGTAATTGAGAGTGAGACGCACCACCGCCTTCGATTCATTGCGAGAATGGTACAAGCAAAGAAGAGTCTGTGCCAGCAAGCATCTCTCCACCAGAGTCGAAAGATGGATTTGGCTTTTCGTACCAACCGTCAAGTTCTTGGTAGCACTAGTATCGTCTTTGTCAACGCCCTGGATGTCGTCATTACTGTTAGAGTCGCTGATATAGTGCAACACTGTGCTTGTCATTCGCGAAGATCTATCTGCGGTAGCCCACGCTCCGCAAATGTCGTGCTCCAGTTGCGAAACGAAAAGGTCTACCAGTACTTTTCGACCACGTAACCCGCATCTGGCAGCTTGCCAGTCGAAATCATTGTCGTCTTTGCTGCCGCTGACGTTAAAGTAGCTCTTCCATTCAGCATCAAATATCTTTGGACTGCAAAAGTTATCCAATATGACAAGTAGTCGGAATACCATTGTTTTTCCCTTCGCAGCGTAGGATGGCTCCTCTTCTGCTGCTTCTGCAACGTTGCACGAGGGTATCAAGTCCGAACCGACAAACGGAAGATGGTCACTGTCCGTAACCAACTGTCCTAGTTCATCTAGTTGCATCCGTGTCAACGTCCTTACCACTTTTAGCAAGTCGACAAGGACGTCTTCGTTCAAGCGTGGCTTCAAAACACGATCCGTGGTCTGGTTCAGCGGATCCTCCGATGCGTCGTGGTCGTCTGCGTCCGTATCGGTGGCGACCATTTCCGTTGCAGCCGTTTCGGCATTCGCTGTACCAATATCATTCCATGCTGATTCGTTCGTCCTATTCGCAATATTGGCGACCGGGTCGTCTGTAGAGGTAACTGGTGTATCACTACCAGTTTCGAGGACCAAGCTGATGCCCAATTCAGCCAATATTTCGAAGGCCTCCTTCAAGAGTGGAAAGATGTCGGGTGCATCCTGCGAATATCTGTGCTCTGCTATAGATGCAACGGATGCAGTCGACGCTGTTTTGCGTTCTTTTGCTGTTTGGAAAACAGGTTCTTTTGCTGTTTGGAAAACAGGAACATTGTCGTCGTCGCCGTCGTCGTCGTCGCTCGACGATCCGAATTGAAACATGGAATCGGCAATAGGAGTCTCTGCCTTGTTGGTATCTTTCTTTGCATTATGTACTTTATCCGGCTCGTCATCTTCGTCGTCACTGGACGAACCAAAGGCAAACATACTATCATCCACCGGTTCTTCTAATGGCTCGGTTTGTGTGGGTAGTGGCAGGGGTGGCAAAGGTTTCTTCTTCCTCGGAGCAGCCGCAGCTGCCTTGGGGTTCTGGTCGGCTTTCTGGAGCTGGGATCGCAGGCGCTCGTTTTCCTTTTTGTAGGTGGCAGCCTCCTCCTTCCAGACTTTTCGGTCGACATCTAAATTGTCATTCAAGCGTTGGAAATAGGCCAACACTGCCTGATCGGCTTGTAGGAGTTTCACGAGCGAGGGCGGTGGTGGCAGCTGGGGCAAGTGTCGAGGCTTGTTGTTGCTCTTTTTGGTCGTCTTTTTGGCTGGAATAGACGTTCTGGGACGTTGACGACCCTGAGATACTGCATCGTTTCCTTTGGATCGCTTGTTACTTTGATCCACGGGCGCCATATGTTCGATGCGATATCAACCAGCTTTTAATCTCGTGAGGATCGAGTGAGTCGTCGAGCGATAAGATTCGAATCAATCGATTGTTATCGGGCAAGAAGCCGCTGTTTCATTGTTTGCCTATTGTTTCAAATCTCGCGCCCTAGCAGTGCAAACAGTCAGCAATCGTAGCGTGTGCTTGGCGACGATACCGTTGGTCCGTTGATGTCCATCGTCTTTCGTTTCTAACAGTATTTGCTTGGTTTTCCGTTTCGCGCCAAAAAAGTCACAATTGACATTTTCCGGTCACGCCGTTTCTCCTCCTTTGAACACCAACCATTTTTCTTTTTCTGGGGCAATCACCATGGCCAAGGACCGCTCCCGAAAGCGGAGGCGAAAGGATCCCTCCGAACGAAAAACTCCAGCAGCAGTAACAACGTCATCCCAACCAGCAATCGTTTTTCAGGATGTCATGAAGCATTTATACCGTGATTTCAAAAACGACAACGACAACGCCGACGATGAAAGAACGCCTGATGCTTCCGCCGCGTTTTTCGAACTGGCCAACGCCCCCATCATCGCGTACCGACTGCCATCTAATAACAACGACGGAAAAATCAACAACAACAATATCAAATCGACCAAAGTGGGGAGCGATACATCTTTCATCTTGATAAACCAGGACGTGACGGCCTGTGGTCAGCATACGGGTGGCATTGTTTGGGAAACGTCCTTTTTGCTCTTGGAATACCTTCTCCATCACTATCCTAACAACCACGCTCTGGGTAGAACATTGGAAGTTGGCGCGGGCTGTGGGTTGTTGGGTCAAGTCTTGGGCGCAGCTGGGCGTTGTAGTGAAATGATTCTCACGGAAACAGCACAAGTGTTGGTCAATTTACAAGCCAATCTAGAACGCAATCAAGCTGCTCATGATACAAACACGGATGATACAAACACGGACGATATGAACAACAAGGCAGGTAATGGTACTACTTTTGAGACTATGCCGACTGTACGAGCGTGCTGTTTGGATTGGGAACATTGCGAACGGGATGCAGTGGCCGCGGGTATCGCGAAACACTCGTGCGATACCATTTTGGGCACGGACGTGCTTTTTGCCATTCGTTTTGTGGAGCCACTGTGGAAAACCTTGCAGTATCTGTCTTCTGCAGCCAACACTGTAATTTATCTCTGCGTCCAAATTCGATGTGCCGCCTCGCACCAGCTATTTTTGGATCTGGCTCCACAATACCAGTTTGATGTCCAGGATGTATCGTCGGATTGTTTCGCGATGCCGTCGTGTCAATGGGGACGCGACTTGGAATGTTTCGTCTTTTGCATCACTCGAATCACCACGAACGGTAGCTGATCAAGCATGCATGGTGGTCGTCATTCAAGGATCAAACGTGAGTCTCGATATGGACTACCAAGACCACAACCAGTCAGAAGTATTCTTTCGGCCAGCTAGACAAACAGATATCGAAGGCACCGTACGCAATGCTAGTGCTACAGTATACCGGTAGATACTTAAGTCGTAAAGATTGTAATAGCTAAAATTTTCTACAGTACACTACTCGTCTACGATACTCGGACGGTGTGCAAAAATTGATGCGCTGTTTCGTAGCAAGCAACCCTTTCATTGAGCCACGACGCTGCCTGGACGGCGGGCCGACTTGCCAAGTCCCCGGAACAACCCGAAGGAGGCTTTAGTGGGGGTAGCCGTCGCAACAGAGGTAGCAGCGCCATCGGCTTTTATTTTCTCCGCGGCCTTCTTTTTCCTTTTCTCTTGCTTATTCTTGGCTTGGGTACGGGCTTCCTTGCGCATCTGCTGGATCTCCTTTTCGACAGCGCGGATCTCGGAAGCAGGAACCAAAAAGACATTTCGGAGAAGTTCACTGCGCTGCATGTGGCACATTTTGAGTGCTGCCTTGCGGCGGTGGACTGCTCTGTGTCGTTCAAATGTTTCGAGCTCGACAGCATCTTGCTGGACAAAGTCCCAGCCGATACTGACGGGCGGGCCCACGAGGATGTTGGCGTTGCTGTCACCAACGATGCGGTTGTACTCTCGGATCTCAATTTCACCGAACGAAACAGACCTTTTCATGGGGAACACGGTGCAGGATGATTCCTCATCTGACTCGTAGTAGATTTCTGGCGCTTCACGGGGGCTCATGGTTGGTCTTGATTGAAGATACTGTAGTAGATTGAAGGAGGCTCTTTTGCTGTGTTTTATGAGTGCAAATCGTGAGGCGCTTGTGAATTTGCACTTGCGAAGGAGGACGTCAGCACTCTACAATCCCTTGCGTGGCGGCACGCCGGATGGGCATTTTGAGGAAACGACATCTAAAAGACTCGTCGTTTCCCATCTATGTGAGAAGAAAAGAGTACAAGAGGGAGACCTCGACGTATTCAAGGGCTTCTTAACATAACCTGGCAGATGGATCGCAAAAGTCCTATCACCACGTCAGGTCAAAAGCGAACAATCGGCAGATGCTAGCACTCCGCGAAAGAGGACGTCAGCACTGGCAGTCACTTGCGTGGCAGCACGCCGGATAGGCATTTTGCAGAAGCGACATATAGGAGACTCGTCGTTTCCCAATATGTGTGCAAAGATAATTACTAAACCTATATACAGTACAGAGTACAAGAGGGATACTTTGACGTACGCATAGGCTTCCTCCTGTAACCGCTTCAGCATTCAGCAACCATACCAGGTATCGTACTGTTACCAGGTACGACTACAATACCCTGTAACGACCGGATTAGGTACCGGCACGTTCAAGTACAACACTTCTATCGGTACTGCGGTGGGTATGTACTTGCAATTGTACCTGGTTACAGGTACTGTAGGTAACTATCGGCTAATGTCGAAGGGTACCGTAGCTTCTAACTTGACAATGATGTTTTGTTGTAGTAGTATTGGGTCGCTAGTCCAGCAAACTATTCTCCTATCTTCCAGAGTCGCAGATTGGGATTATTTACCAACAAGTAGCTAGAGCTATGCTGTCAATGGTAACGCACCGGATGGAGAGCTAGTAACCGTGATACTTAATCGCGAGCTGATCGTTCCTCCAGCTACAAAGGCAGATACCGAAGGCACCGTAAGTGAGGCTACTATAGTGCTACAGTTTATACTCAAGTCGTATAGATTGTAGTAGCTGAATCTATAAATTTTTCTACAGTACACTACTCGTCTACGATACTCGGACGGTGTGCAAAAATTGATGCGCTTTTTCGTAGCAAGCAACCCTTTCATTGAGCCACGACGCTGCCTGGACGGCGGGCCGACTTGCCAAGTCCCCGGAACAACCCGAAGGAGGCTTTAGTGGGGGTAGCCGTCGCAACAGAGGTAGCAGCGCCATCGGCTTTTATTTTCTCCGCGGCCTTCTTTTTCCTTTTCTCTTGCTTATTCTTGGCTTGGGTACGGGCTTCCTTGCGCATCTGCTGGATCTCCTTTTCGACAGCGCGGATCTCGGAAGCAGGAACCAAAAAGACATTTCGGAGAAGTTCACTGCGCTGCATGTGGCACATTTTGAGTGCTGCCTTGCGGC
>Ga0307978_1002991_pt1 | contig 11610 bp, 14 predicted proteins | sample OrgLakmetage1056_FD_203151 | JGI IMG/M metagenome (GOLD analysis project Ga0307978, IMG submission 203151) | Saline water microbial communities from Organic Lake, Antarctica - #1056 | ecosystem: Environmental > Aquatic > Non-marine Saline and Alkaline > Saline | place: Antarctica: Organic Lake...
CTGAACGAGCGGACATGCTGCCCCTCCTATCCCGTTGGGCAGGAGGGGAGCTTTGTAAACCTGAACAAAACGTTTAATATATTGAGTCAATATTGCCTTACTCTCCTTAGGTTGACGCACATGCGCTGAGCGGGACGGGACTCCAACATTTTCGTTCTCCCATTCTCCGTGGCCTCCAGCGCAGCGGGTGGTTTCATTTTATTTACCTCACAAAGAATCTCACCGCGCTCTGCGCCCTCTGCGGTTAATCTGTTCCACTCACTGTTCTCGCGTATGGGATGGCAAGGATTGAGCTACAGAAATGAATGTTGGAACACGCGAAGTTCGCAAACCCGCAAAGAAAAAATCTTAGCAGCTTAGCTTTCTCCGCTAATCCCGAATATCGCGTTGGCGTAGTCGTTAGCCGAGAAGGGTTGGAGGTCCTCCGGTTGTTCGCCCAGGCCGACGAAGTAGATTGGCAGTTTAAGCTCGCGGTAGATGCCGACGATGGCGCCACCGCGACTGGTGCCGTCGAGCTTTGTGACGATGAGGCCGGTCAGTGGAAAGCTCTGGTGGAAGACGCGGGCTTGTTCGATGGAATTTGAGCCGAGACTGCCATCGACGACCAGCCAACTGTGGTGCGGGGCAGTGGCGTCCTGCTTTTTCACCACGCGATCAAGCTTCTCCAGCTCTTTCATTAAATTGCTTTTCGTATGCATGCGGCCGGCAGTATCGAGAATCACAATCTCGCGACCTCGGCTCTTGGCGGCTTCGTAGGCGTCGAAAGCCACAGCTGCTGAGTCGGATCCGTGCTGGCTGGTGACGATGTCGATATCTAAGCGCTCGGCCCAGTGCTTTATCTGTTCGTTGGCAGCGGCGCGGAAGGTGTCGCATGCGCCGAGCAGCACTTTGTATCCTTCATTTTGATACAGGTGGGCAAGCTTAGCAGATGTTGTGGTTTTGCCGGCGCCGTTTACGCCGACCAGGCAGATGAGTTCGGGCTGGTGTTGACCGACTTCGACTCGACCCTCGGCGCCTTCAAGCACCTCTTTCAGGACTTTGGCTCCGATCCGCGCCGCATCTTCTCCCCGCATCGACTTGTCGGCCTTATAGGCCGCCTGAATCTCTTCGATGATTTCATCGACGGTCTCGGCGCCAAAATCGGCGGTGTAAAGCGCCTCTTCCAGCTCTTCGAGTGCATCACCGTCCAGTTTAGCACCGCTAAAAACCCCGTCGAAGGCTTTGCGGAAGGTAGGAGTCTGGCTTTTTAAGCCCTCCTTGAATTTCTTGAAAAATGATCTCATTCGAAAATTAACTGAAATAGTTGCTAGGCTTAGTTTTAACCTAAATTCGACAGTGGAAACTAAGTGAGTTTTTTAAACCGTTAATTTACGTGAATTAACGTTAATCAGAGGCAAGGTCAATTCGTTGATGGGTAAGGTTAGCAGCCATGGGACCGACTTGTTGTATTGCTGGTTCGAAAAGGCTACGGCCATTCGGTATGCTCATGACTTTCGGCTGGTAGAGCCCCTGTAATTAATCCGCAGCCTCGCGCCAGGGGCGGTCGATCTTGTTTTTCATCTGGTCAAGTATTCCATTGATGAAGCGCTTGGAATCCGGGGTTGAGAAGATTTTACCCAGCTCGATGGCTTCATTGATGCTCACGATGGGCGGGATATCACGCCGGTGTAGTAACTCATAGATCGCCAGTCTAAGAATGGAGAGATCCACTTTCGCGATTCGATCAAAAGTCCAATTCGTCGCGTGTGCGAGAATTTCGGCATCCACCTCTTGAATGTTCTCCAGGGTGCCATTCACCAACTCTTCGGTGAAGACGAAGTAGTCGCGAGGTTGATCGCGGCTCTCGATGAATACACGCAGGGCATCGTTGAGCTGTTCGGGTTTATTGAGTTCCCACTGGTAGAGGAATTGCACCGCGCACTTGCGGTTTTCGCGCCGCTGGCTGCTGCGTTTAACAGGTTGTTTTACTTCGTCTTCCATTTTTTTGAATAGGCCGCCATCTCGAGCGCGGCTTCGGCAAACTCTTTGCCTCGGTTAATTGTTGTCCCGGCACGGGCCTCAGCTTGTTCCTGAGTATTGACGACAATAATCCCGTTGATGATCGGTAAGTCGTTTTCAATACCAATATTGTGAAATGACGTCGCGGTGCTGTCGCCAATGATGTTGTGGTGGTTCGTGTCGCCCGCGATGACCAGCCCGATGGCGATGATGGCATCGAACTGTCCTGATTTAGCCATGAGTGAGGCGGCAAGCGGTAACTCTGCTGACCCGGGGACGCGTTCGACCTGCGGAGCTTGGGCGCCGGCTGCCTGCAAAACATCAGAGGCCGCACTTAGCAGTAAGTCCACCAGCGCTTCGTTGTAGCGCGCGGCAACAATGCCGAAGCGGAAGCCACTGCCGTCGATCCGTTTAAAACTGGGTGTGTCGAGACTCATAGAAGATTGATATCAATACTTGCTTACTTCGGCATCTTAAATCGGCGCTTCGTTGGAGCATCGCCGCCTTCAGGCTTGAAGGCTTTTTTCTTCTTGGGCTTGTCGCCTTGAAATTTACTTTTGGGTTTGAAGGGCTTTTTGTCGGAGTCTCCTTTATTGCCTTTGTAGCCACCCTTGTAGCCGCCTTTGCCTCCTTTGAACTTGCCGCCCTTTTTGCCTTTGCCCCCAGGCTTGGCGGGGCGTCGCTCAGTGTCGAATGGTTCGTTGTCTTCGGCGATGGTTTCACCTCCAGCGTTCTCGTCGTCTTTATAAAGCTCGAAGAGGGCGCTGGCGATGTCGGTCGGGGTGTGGCCGGCGTCGAGCAGACGCTCGGTCCAGTCGTCGTGGCGTTGGTAGTTGCCGGATTCGAGGCGCTCGCGGACGAGGTTAAAGACTTTGTCCGTCTTGCGGCCTTCAACTTCCTCCAGTGAAGGAATGCGCATGCGGCGCACGGTTTGGCGCGTGTAGCGCTCGATGGCTTCGAGGCGGTAGATGTCGCGGCCATATACGAATGTGATGGACTTCCCGCTGCGCCCGGCCCGGCCGGTCCGCCCGATGCGGTGCACGTAGTCCTCGGGGTCGTAGGGTAGGTCGTAGTTGAAGACCACGTCGACGTCGTCGATGTCGAGTCCACGAGCTGCCACATCTGTGGCTACGAGTAGTTCGACACTGCCATCGCGGAATTTCTTTATCACGCGTTCGCGATTATTCTGAGCGATATCGCCGTGGATACGGTCGGCCAGGTAGCCACGGGCGGCCAGCGCCTCGGTGGCGTCTTCAACCATTTGTTTGGTGTTGCAGAAGACGATGCCGCGCGGCTTGGACTCGAGGTCGAGCAGGCGGCACATGACTTCGATCTTCGACCGGTTACGCACTTCGTAGTATTCCTGCTCGATGGTATCGACGGTAAGGGACTTGCGCTCGATGCTGATTTCGACGGCGTCGCGGCTGAAGGCTTTAATTAATCCCTGCACGCCCTTATTCATGGTCGCAGAGAAGAAGAGTGTTTGTCGATCCTCGGGGATTTGATCGAGGATCACTTCCATGTCTTCGCGAAAGCCCATGTCGAGCATGCGGTCGGCTTCATCGAGAATGCAGAGTTTGATCGCATCGGTGCGTAATGTCTTACGACGAAGGTGATCCATGACGCGACCGGGTGTGCCGACGATGATGTGAGCGCCCTTGCGCAGCGCGCGCATCTGGCGGTCGATCGGTGCGCCACCGTAAACGGGCACAGCAGAAAGGCCTTTCATGCAGGAGCCGAGGCGATGGATTTCGGCGCAGACCTGCACGGCCAACTCACGGGTCGGGCAAAGCACGAGCACCTGCGTCTCTTTCAACTCGATGTCGATACGCTCCAGGGCGGGCAGGCCGAAGGCTGCGGTCTTACCCGAGCCGGTCTGGGAGAGCCCGACGATGTCTTTGCCTTCCATGGCAACGGGAATCGTCTGCGCTTGGATAGGTGAGGGGGACTCGTAGCCGAGCTTATTAATGCCGTCGAGTAAGTCTGGGCAGAGCCCGAGTTCTGAAAATGTTGTGTCCATATAAAAGTGAGGAGTGAATTGGTAGGTTTTGCGCGTGCTGCGGCTTGTCTGGAGACTGCGCCCTACCTGCTACTGACGGGTAAGATGCATCTGAGTGGGGCGCAGTCTCTAGAGATGTCCGCCATGCACAAGGATGAAAAGAAAGCTTCTCAGTCATGCGTTCTCCGTTCTAAAGTCTAATTATGACAGACAGCTGGAAAATAGCCGCCTTTTATCACTTCACCAAATTGACGGACCGCGATGAATGGGCCGAGCGAATGGTTGATCATGGGCTCAAGGTTGGGCTGCGTGGCACACTGATCTTTGCGCCGGAAGGAGTCAATTCCACCTGCGCTGGTTCGCATGAGGCTATCGACTCGACGATTGCGTTGCTTCAGTCCGATCCCCGCTTTGCGGCTTTGGAGGTCAAATATTCCTATGCCGACTTTTGCCCCTTCCCGAAGTTCAAGGTGAAGAAGAAGCCTGAGATCGTGACCTTTCGGCAGGAAGGCGCTGATCCGCGTGATACGGTGGGCACTTACCTGGAACCGGAGGAATGGAACGATTTGATTCAGGATCCCGACGTGATAACGATCGATACCCGTAATGACTATGAGGTGGATGTCGGGCGCTTCAAGGGCGCTACGAATCCGGACACGGAGGACTTCGTCTCATTTGCCAAGTTCGTCGAAGAGGAACTGAAGGGCCAGGAGGACAAGAAGATTGCCATGTATTGCACCGGCGGAATCCGCTGCGAGCGCTCGACGGCCTATCTGAAACAGAAGGGCTTTAAGAACGTCTTTCACCTCAAAGGCGGCATTCTTCGTTACCTGGAAGCCATGCCCAAAGATCAAAGCCTATGGGAGGGCGATTGCTTTGTTTTCGATTATCGTGTGGCCGTTGACCACGACCTCAAACCCGCCATGTGGAAGATCGATCCTGAGACGGGTGACCCCGCGCGTATGTCGGAAGACGAAAAAGAGAAGATCGCCGAGCGCCGCCGCAGCGGTGCCATATTTAAAAAGCCATATACGGTCTAGCGTAGTGACAAGCTTCCAGCTTGTCGTTGGCAGCTAGCCCGCATTTTCCACAAGCGATCTGCTGCGCTCCGGGAGATCGGCACGGGCGTGACCTCGACTCGATTCGCGACTTTACAGGGTGTCGACCCAGTGGCACCCGCTCACCTTCGCCGTTACCACGCCCGCACTCGTTCTCCGTTCGCTCGCGAGGATCTGTATGGGAAATGCGGGCTAAGCGACGAGGCAAGCTGGAAGCTCGCCGCTACGTTGAAGTAACTTTCCACTTGCTGAAATCTGTATTTCGTGCATGTTTCGTGCATGGCTACGAAAACAATTAGTTTAGAAATCGATGCTTACGAGCGCCTCCGCTCATCGAAGCGCCCCGGCGAGTCTTTCTCTGGTGTGGTGCGTCGGGCGGAGTTTCCGGAGGCCGCTCCGACTGGCGCTAGCTTGTTGAAGTGGATGGAGCGCGAGGGGCCTCGGGCGAGCGATGCCTATCTCGATGCGGTCGAGGAGGCTCACCTTAGGGATGAAGTGCCGGAGGATCCATGGAGCTGATATTGGACACCAGCTTTGTCGTGGCTGCCGAGCGCGAAGGCAAAGGCGGTGAAGATGGCCCAGCCCGCCGTTTTTTGGCGAAGCATTTGGAGGCCCATTTCTCAATCACGTTTACTGTGCTGGGCGAACTGGCCTGTGGCCGATCCGCATCGCCACGTCAGACATGGGAGCAACTAACCAGACCCTTTTCTGTTATTTCCTGGACGCGTGAGGTCTCGTGGCAGTATGGAGAAATCTATCGCGTGCTCCGCGAGCGCGGTGAGCTTATCGGGGCGAATGACCTTTGGATTGCAGCGACTGCAATCACGCATGGTTTGCCTGTGGTGACAGGTAATTTAAATGAGTTCCGTCGTGTTAAGAATCTTGAAGTGGTCTCGTTTTAGATTGCGGAGTATGATCTGATCGATGCAACTGCATTACCGTAGTGACAAGCTTCCAGCTTGTCGTTGGCAGTTAGCCCGCATTTCTCACAAGCGATCTGCTGCGCTCCGGGAGATCGGCACGGGCGTGACCTCGACTCGATTCGCGACTTTACAGGGTGTCGACCCAGTGGCACCCGCTCACCTTCGCCGATACCACGCCCGCACTCGTTCTCCGTTCGCTCGCGACGATCTTTGTGAGAAATGCGGGCTAAGCGAAGAGGCAAGCTGGAAGCTCGCCACTACGTAGGGAGAGATAGTAATTTTATCTAGTTAAATATACCAACGTCCAAGACATTGACCTTTTATACTAAACAATGATTGTTTCCCACTATGGCTGGATTTGATGAGAACATTGTCCGTGAGTATTTTGAACTCAACGGCTTCTTCGTGCGTCAGCTTCGGAAATATCAAGTGCAGTCGCGTAAGAAGCGGGCGGATGAGGAAATAGATTTGGTTGTCTACAACCCGAACGCGCCAATGGAGTCGGCAGAGACAGGCTTCCAGCTCTTTTCGGCGGATATGCTCAAGATACGCCGCGCCATCGTGGTGGTGAAGGCCTGGCATACCTCGCGATTCACGCCGGCTATGCTCAAAAGCAGTTCACGGATTTTTGATTTCTTAAAAAAGGATGTGCTGAATAAAGCGGAGCAATATTTTAGTTTCGACGAGGGGCCGGCAGATGAAGAACTATTCGCTGACCAGGCATCTTTTAAGAAGATTCTGGTTCTGCCGGGTATTCCAACGAGCGATCCGCAGCGCAGTGAGGCCATTACTCTATTAAAAGAGGGTGGTGTGGATGGTATCATTACCTTCAGCACGATTCTTGAGAATCTACTGCGGAACGTTGAAGTGAACCACAGCTACCAGAAGTCAGACCTCCTTCAGCTCATGCGGATTCTTAAAATCTATGACATGGTGAAAGAACCCCAAATGAATCTTTTAATTGATGGCTGAGTTGGTCAATAAGCTGCCCATCGCGATAACCTGTGGCGATCCGGCGGGTGTGGGCCCCGAGATCATCGAATCGATCTTAGGGGCAGACCCGGAGCTGGCAGCTGAGCTGGTTGTGATTGGGCCTGGGGATTGGTTGGCCGGACTGAGCAAGTTTGAGCATTTGCGAACGCTCGCAGTCGGTGAAGAGGATTTTAAAATTAGCCCCGGCCAGCCTTCGCTGGAAAGTGCAGCGCTTGCCTTGGCGGCGATGACGGCGGCTGCGCAAGGATGCCGGCAGGGAAAGTTTCGGGGCGTCGTCACCGGGCCGGTGAGTAAGTATTGGTTGAAGCAGACCGGTTATGAGTATATTGGGCAGACGGAATTTTTTGCGGAAGAGTGGGGCGGTGAGCCGACGATGGCGTTTGTCGGTGATCAGCTGCGCGTCGTTCTCGCGACTTGGCACATTCCATTGCGTGACGTTCCGGAGGCGCTGGATGCGGTTTGTTTAGAGAAGGCTGTCATGCGGGCTTGCTTGCTTGGCCAACTTCTCGGTGTGACCGATCCCCGGATCGGTGTGTGCGGATTGAATCCTCATGCCGGAGAAGAGGGTTTACTTGGCCAGGAAGAAATCGAGGTGATGAATCCGGTTCTGGATCGGCTGCGTGAGAAGATTCCCGGTTTATCCCGGTGCTTGCCGGGTGACACTGTGTTTAATCGTCAGCTCAAAGGGGAGTTTGATGTAGTTATCGCGGCCTACCACGATCAGGGACTCGCCGCGGTGAAGACGCTGGAGTTCGACTCTGCGGTGAATGTGACGCTGGGCCTGCCTTACATTCGCACCAGCCCGGATCATGGCACCGCTTACGAAATCGCCGGGCAGGGCAGGGCAAACTCCGGCAGCTTTGTTTCAGCGATTCGCGTAATTCGTGATTTAACTGCTTGAGAGTTGCAGCCGAATGGCTTTTGAGTAGCGCTACAATTATGGTAAATATAGCAGAGCTGGCCGAAGGGGTGCGCGAAGGTAACGAGAAGTTGGTTCTCGTCACGCCTGCAGCTGGCGTGAAACTGAACGCACTCACCGAGCGCGAACAGAAGGGCGGCTTCCTGCGTGTCAAAATTACCGGCGGCGGCTGTAACGGCCTGAGCTACAAAATGAAGTTTGTCGATGGGCCGAAACGCGGCGACATCCTTGTCCGTTCGTCCGGGGCGACGGTCCTTGTGGATACCAAAAGCGCCCTTTATCTCAAGGGCACCGAACTCGACTATTCTGATAAGATGGTGGGCGGAGGATTCAAATTTAGTAATCCCAATGCGAAGACGAGTTGCAGTTGCGGGGAGAGCTTCAGCATTTGAGTGGCCGAAGACGAGTTGCAGCTGCGGCGAGAGCTTCAGCATTTGAGCGCCCGAAGGCAAGTTGCAGTTATGGTGAGAGCTTTAGTATTTAGGGTTGAAAGCTCTGTGTAGATGCTTTGACTCGCCTCTTTAATATCCGATGGTCACTCAACCTATATCATGACGACACAAGCCTTTTCTGAAAGGGCGGCATGCTGCCGCTCCGGCTTATGTTTCGATTCTGGATCACACTCCATGTATTCGTCAGCGGGTAAGTATTAAGTCTAATTATATAATTAATGCCAAAATATCCGAACTCACGCGGTAAATATAACCGCAATCGTAAGCCCCGTGGCCCGAGACGTAATGATCGTATCCGCGCTACAGAAGTGCGCGTGATAGGCCCCGAGGGGACGAATCTTGGAGTCATGCCTCCGGCCAAAGCGCTCGAGCTGGCCAAGAAGGTTGGTCTCGAACTGATCGAGGTGTCGCCGACTGCGCGCCCGCCGGTCTGCCGCATTCTGGACTATGGTAAGTTCAAGTATGAGGAGAGCAAAAAGCAAAAGGAGAGCAAGACGCACACGACTAAGCTGAAAGAAGTGAAGTTTCGTGTGCGGATCGAGCAGCACGACTTTGTGACGAAGCTGCGTCGCGCCGAAAGTTTCCTCGATCATGGTCACAAGGTGAAGCTGACTCTCCAGTTCCGTGGACGTGAGAACGAGCACAAGCAGTTGGGTGTCGAGCGCATTAAGATGGCATCGGACGAGCTGCTCGGTGTTTCCTCTCCGGACTCTCCTCCAAAGCTGGTCGGGCGTCAGGTCACTCAAATTCTTTCACCTCTTGCGGAGAGCAAGCGTAAGCTGAAGTTCAATGCGCCTGATCATGAGCTAGACGACAGCGATGAGCCGGAGGAAGACATCGAACTCGAAGAGGGTCACGAAGAGGGTCACGAAGAAGAACACGAAGAGGGTCACGAAGAAGAACACGAAGAAGAACACGAAGAGAAAGAGAGCTAGTAACTTTTCTCCATTTCCGTTGTCGTGTGGAGTATGCCGAAGCACGGTGTATTTTTCCACACATTCATGAACCGTCTCACTATACTTTTAGCATTGGCGCTGCTTAGCGCCCTGCAGAGCTTTGCCAGCGATGCAGACTCCGTTGTCATTGTCGTTAATGCGAATGATTCCAGTTCGGTCGCGATTGGTGAGTATTATGCTCAAAAGCGCGGCATCCCTCTTGATAACATTATAAGGCTTAAAACCAGCACGAAGGAGACCATCTCCCTCAAAGAGTATGTGGATACGATCAGTAACCCGTTGCTCGACGAACTGCTGGATGGCGAGTGGATTAGTGGGGTTAAAAGTGTTAATAAGGATGAATACGGTCGCGAAAGACTTTCAGTTGCGGTTCACAGGATAAGTTACCTCGTTACCATTCGAGGTATACCGCTCCGGTTCTCAAACGATCCAGAATACCTGATTGCTGAAAACACACAGATTCCAAAGCAATTCAATGTGAATCGCGGCTCAGTCGATTCTGAATTGGCACTACTGCCCGGGCCACCGGGCCTCTCGATGACAGCCTTGGTGCCAAATCCTTATTTTGAAGGTAAGCCTGTCTCTGAAGCCGACGCGAACCGTATGATTAAAGTTTCCCGGCTGGACGGTCCCAAGCAATCTGACGTCATACGTTTGATTGACCGCACTTTGGAGGCTGAGGAGTTTGGCTTAATCGGGCGTGCCTACATTGACTCCGGCGGCCCCCATGCAAAGGGAGACGAGTGGATTAACGCGTCTGGTGAATTAATTAAAGCCGCTTACTTCGATACCGAGTTTGAAACGAGTAAACGTCCGCGGGGTTTTCGGGACCGCTTGGACTCTCCTGCAATATACATCGGGTGGTATCGCACGCACGCCTACGGCCCTTGGCGTGAAGCACGATGGTCCGTTCCGCCTGGAGCGATTGGCTATCACCTGCATAGTTTTTCAGCGACGACTGTCCGGTCCAACTCCAATGGTTGGGTCGGGCCGCTCGTGGCGCAGGGCTACTGCGCGACATTTGGCTATGTCTATGAGCCCTACCTTGAGTTTACCATCCGGCCGCACTTATTTCTCCAGCAGCTCTTGAAAGGTAATAACTTTGGCGATGCCATCACGTATAGTAATCCCGCGCTCAGTTGGCAAACTGTCGCAGTGGGAGACCCGCTCTACCGGCCATTTCAAAAAGACCTCGACGCGCAGCTGGAGAGTTCAGGCGACAGCCCGTTTGCCGCTTACATGGGGCTTCGTCAGCTAAACCGTCTCGAAGCGGAGGCTTCGGAAGAAGAGGCTCTGGCTTATGGGCGAAAGCTGTTTCTCAATCATCCTTCATTGGCCATCGCCTACCGCTTGGCCCGTATTTACGAAGACAGGGGCCAACAAAAGGAAGCCCTGGAGGTCCTCAAGGTCATCCGCTACATCACCACTTTCAGCCGTGATGAGGTGGCACTAGTGCAGCGTATCGCCAATCTATTGCACAAGCTCGGGGCCTCTGAGCTCGCCTTCGACACCTATGAGAAACTCCTCTCCGAGCGCGACCAGCCTAAGGGGCTCCGTATCGCACTGCTCGACGGTGGCTCGCCGATCGCCGCTGCAGTCGGCAAAGCCGCGCTATCCTCCCGGTGGAATCTTGAGTCGCAGACTCTAAAGCGCCCGCCTCAGCCAAAAAAGTAGATCACTCGATGGAGTGAAGATTTTTTAGACTAGATGTTGACAGTCCAGCCTGCGAATCACTTTATACCCAACTTTTACGGTTCAGTAGCTCAGCGGTAGAGTCCCGACCCGGTCGGGATTAATCACAGCCGAGTTTTCCAAATCAACTTTTTATGCTCAGTAGCTCAGCGGTAGAGCAGGTGACTGTTAATCACTTGGTCGCTGGTTCGATCCCAGCCTGAGCAGCCATTCTACAAAAAAGTCGAACCAAGGTTCGAAGTGGTTAACACCACTGGTTAAGCCGCTGATATTCAGCGGCTTAATTTTTATTCCTACTGTTAACCACTTTGACGTTGGTTCGATTTTTGTGTTGGGTGAGGTTGAAGTATATGCCTATTGAGACGATTTCTCGATAAAGTGGTTAACACCTAAAGGCTAAAGGGGCTAATTCTTTGAGAGTAGTTCTTTGATTGCGGAGATCTGCTTCGAGGGATTCAAGCCGAGTAATCTTTTGCGATAGGATCGGCTGATTGAACGTGTCGATTTGTATTCAGGAATATTTTTGATGAAATCTACAGCTTCGGGGCTGAGTTTCAGCCAAGCCATGACAGCTGCTACGGCTGGGTAGGAATATCCTTCGCGGCGAGCCAGTTCGTTCT
>Ga0307978_1002996_pt1 | contig 11600 bp, 15 predicted proteins | sample OrgLakmetage1056_FD_203151 | JGI IMG/M metagenome (GOLD analysis project Ga0307978, IMG submission 203151) | Saline water microbial communities from Organic Lake, Antarctica - #1056 | ecosystem: Environmental > Aquatic > Non-marine Saline and Alkaline > Saline | place: Antarctica: Organic Lake...
CGTGCATATTCCATAAATAGCAACCTCACATATAATAGATACAAGTTCAGGTGCCCGCGCGATGCGCGGCTTCGGAGCAATGTGTTTGCTACGGAGGAGTAGGTGCGTGTTCTTAGCACCTCAGTGCGCGGCCTTGAGATGCCCGTGGGTGAGTGCCCATGTATTGCTCGTGGTACATGTCCTTTCTTGTGCCCGTGGTCCGCTTGGTGTTTTGTTTACTGCACATGTACAGCAAATCTGTACTACAGTAGTACAGTACTGTAGGTATATCAAAAAACGACGACCACGAACCACGAAATTCCATTTAATATAAAGGATAGAGGACAAGTTCGGGTGCCCGCACGATGTGCGGATCAGGTGCAGTTAGTTTGGTGCGGAGCACCGTGCCCCTTTTTGTTCGCGGCCTTGAGGTGCCCGTGGATGAGTGCCCTGTGTAGTGCCCTTGGCGCGTGACTCTTCTTGTGCCCGTGGTCCGCATTTTCTTTTCTTATCTACAGCACATGTACAGCAGAACTGTGCAGTAGTGCAGTAAATAAAGAAAGGGCGGACACCAACGAATGAACAAACCACGAACGAAATTCTATTTAAAATAAAGGATAGTGTTAACACACATTAGGTAGCGCGGAACCTGCTCTCTTCGGGGTATACGCAGCCGACTTGCTCTCAAGGTGGAGGGCCTTGCGAGGGTTTCGAAAAACGCTGGAGGACGACCACGACTAGCGTCCGTGGCGTTTGATGGAAGATATATGGGTTTAGCTCTTTGATAGGGAGGGGCCGCTAGGCCACAAACGGCCCGCTTGCATGTTGTTGTTTGCATTTTGAGGGGGGCTTTTCTATTCACTGCCACTCCGCGAACGAGGGAGGAGTTCCTGTCCCGTCAAAGCTATTTGTGGCTCAGGGGCAGAACAATAGGCGCCTCGCGCGCTGAAAGGCACACTTTGACCTCTGCTGAGTGGACCTTGTGTTCCGCATGTCACGAGCTTCTTTGCTCGCGCGCCTTCCTCTTTATTGTTTTGCGGAGTGCGCAACACCCACAAATTCCTCGCTTTTTGCAATTTTTCGAGGAATTTTGCCAATGCCCCTCTCCCTCCTGAATCATTCCGCACTTGCATTGTTTGCGCAACGCACGCGCATTCCCAATTCTACCCGCATAGTTGGCTTCTGTGCCATTTGGGTTTGTATTAGTTCGAGTTCGAGTTCACATTAGATAATAAATCGCATGCGACATCAGATCAGCATTTCAAAAATCAAAACGGAGGCATGCGACATCAGTTATCTGGCTCGGCACGCCGCCCAAGAGACGGAGCAACAGCGTGCACTTCTCGATGCTGAAACAGGCGCAGAAGGAACTTTAGACAGGTTCCAAATGGACACTTCCAACTTTTGAGGGGGGTGAAGGTCCCAGCTTTCCTGCTTTCCTGCCCTCTACACATGTCCTACATAAATACGATTTCGAGACAGGCCCCGAGGGGCCGGAATTACAAGTAACAAGAGGCTGCAGATGTAATCAGCAGTTTTTTTTTTCACAGTTGTCAGCATATTTCACAGTTGTCAGCAATTCACTCAGGAATTAGTAGTAGCTAAGGATGATGGGTGTTAGGGGAAGCGTATGCAGAGACAAAGGAAATCGGGCTCTGCGTCCAAGGCGCCGAGAAAGTCGTCGCAGTACTTCGTCAAAGCCGTCGTGAGGCCAGTGTTGCGGATGTAGTTGGCCGTGACACCTGCAAGGGCGCAAAACACATAGGCCGAGATGCGCAAGCCAAACGGCAGACAAACGAAGCAGAAGGAAGTGCCACGCCACTGAAAAGCAATAAGTGTCCAAAATCTCTTTGCCACAGGTACGTGAAAATAGGCCGAGGTGATATCGACCACAAAAAGCCGCGCGCCTTGGTGGAGTTGTGTGGTAGTCCACCTGAGCGACCATAACCCGTTATGGTCGCTCAGGTGGACTACCACATTAGAGCATAGCAGAGCATAAATGGTAAGGAAACTACAGAGTACATTCACAAAGTCTCAATGATCTAGCATAACTATCCATAACTATCCATAACCAGCATTGAAAGTCCGCTCTCTTGTCGGCAAATTATTCGATTGATCTGCTGACCATTTATGCTCTCGTACTTCATTCTTAATCGTCACTAAATAAGTATTCTAATATTTTAAATTCTTCTGCTGATCTGCTGACCATTTATGCTGTTACACTTCAACGTAACCGTCACCAAATAAGTATTCTAATGTTATGTAAATGTCTTACCATCTGTCGTCACATCTGTATTTAGTTATGTTTTATTTTTGCCTAGATACATTTGTTTTCACCAAGATTTTATCTTTCTAACTTTTGGTTCAATAACATGAATGCTTTTTTGCTTTCATTTTGTTTTTCTTTTTGGTTTTCATTTTCAACAAGAGATACACAAAAAATCTCAGGGGTAAATGAGGGGTCGTGTAAGTTTGTTATAGGAAGATTACACGACCCCTCATTTACCCCCAACGCTGTTTAACGCTATCCATCGTTGTAAAATAAGATATTTTAAATAAGATATATGATTCTACTACCATCATTCGTCATCTTCTTTTTTCCCATTATATATTCTTCTCGTTATTTTATTCGTTATCTTATTCTTGCTATCATAGAATTTAATCTTATTCTTTTTCTCAAATTGGTTGACCATCTTTGGTATATCTTCTAATAAATTTTCTCTCGGTTCTAAAGTATGTTCACGGTATCCTTTCCACTGAACTTCATAATAATCTTTGTTATCTTTGATGACTGGTTTTATCAATTTACTTACGGTAAACGTGGTAGGCTTCACAATTTTATTTTGCGGATCTCCAACTATTTGCAACAACTCTTCTTCTTTGAATATGTCTGGTAAGCCTTCTAGTTTATACTCGTAGACTGTATACTAGTAAGATTTCCTTGGCTTGTAAACTCGTTCAATTTCATACACTTCATTGCTCCATACTTGTCGTGTCTTATCACTCGGTTGATGTCTTCGTACTAGATCACCTTTTTCAAATACTTCTTTGGATATGTTTGCTTTCTTTATCTTCAATTCTTTTCCACGAGCAGAGTCTAAAATCTCATCGTCATCATTCTTAAAGGCAGTTTGAATTGTATTTGGTGTAAATCCTGTGATTCGGTGTTGTGCATTATTGATATTTTCTATCAATTTATCTAAATGTTTAACCCAATCAAATTTTCTGTTCATCTCCAATGCTTTTTCAATGAGTTCTTTTATGGTCGCATTCGCTCTTTCAATCATTCCATTGCTCTGTGGTTTTCCTGCTTTTCCTACTTAGTATCTGCTTGATACCATTTTTCTCTAAAAAATCTTTGAACTTTTTATTTATAAATTCAGACCCATTATCTGAGCGAACCGCATGAGTTTTGGATTGATTATATATTTTCTTAAAACCATTTAACGCTTCTGCGTCTGTTTTGTTCTTCAACGCTACACTATATATAAATCGTGACGACATGTCTATCGCATTGAATAAGTATTTGAACCCTCTTACTTCAAACTTTTCCATGTTCACCAAGTCCATAGCTAAAATTTTATTCGGTGTCGTCATGGATGATTTAAATATTTTTGCTTTTCCTTTTGACGGAGCATACAATTGATTTATCTCTTGTTGGGACAACCAGTCGCTGATCTGCCTCCGTGATGGACTTTCGTCTCCATATTTGTTACGTAACATGTTAAACAATTTATCTCTTCCAAAGAAATTATAGTTTTCATAGAACTCTTTATTTAATATTTGTAGATGTTCCTTCGTTAATGGTGGACTCATGATATATATTATGACAATACTTTAATTATGGACTGAATTTTTCTTTCAAGTCATTTAATCACAAAATTGATTTAAAATTTTCTATGTAAGATATAAGTAAGTCATGACGCATCCTAAAAATTATGAATATCAAAAACGTTGGAGGGCACGCAACCGAGAAAAGTATTTGAAATTAAAAATGGAAGATACTCTTAAGCGATATTTTTACAAACAGATAATTAAGGAATTTATGAGAATTGACACTACTCTATTTTTATAAGAATCTTTAGGAGTTTCTTATAAAACTAATAATATCTATTTTGCGGAAAATTGATTTAGAAATAATCTTACCCATATATATAAGATGCCACAAGAGAAATTATGGGGACCGACTTGGAATAAAGGGACAGGCGGACAAGACATCTCTATTCAGAACAAAAAAGATAACGAGATCATCATAGCATACCATTCGGAGAAACGAGGACGAGCGTGGGCATGTTGCCCAATAAATCAAATTGAGAAACTCATCCAATCTAACAGAGGACTTTATGAAGTGCTAGAATCGTATCCTAAAAAACTTTATTTTGATGTGGATTTTGAAGACCCACCAGATGATTTCTGTCAAGAATCTTTTTTGAACATGCTTACTATAGACATTCAAGAATATTATCCAAATGTACAATTTTCCGTATCAGGGTCAGTTACATCGTCCAAAGCATCAATCCACCTAGTAGCAACAAATTATATTATCAAAGATGAAATACAACTAGAACAATGTAAGCAAATCGCAAAAGCAATTTGGTCAAAACAAATAAGTTTAGATTGGAAAGTATATACTAAAAATCGGCAGATGAAAATTGTCGGACAAAGCAAACCAAATAAACCTATTCAAGAAGCAATAAGCGAACATAAAATAACTGATTTTTTAATTACCTGTTTCTTTAATGAAAATTGTATGGAAATACCAATTGTGATTACACTTCCAGAGTTTCAATTACGTACAGTAGATACTTCTAATGATGCCAAACTCAAAATAAGTTCTATTCCACAATGCAAACTTGCTAATCCTAAAGATATTACATGGAAGCAGTTAGGTGAGCAAGAATACAAGGAAAACCTGCTCATGATCATTCCGCATGGAGATCGCGCTCATACTTTTCGTGTATGTAATTATTGTATCAGCAATAACATAGAACAGGACATGTTTGAAAAATGGTTATCTATCAAGGATGGTGACAAAAAAGAACGAATTTATAAATACAGAACCATTCATTGGAACTTTATATTGGCATCTATTGAAGCGGATTCGTCTATTAAAATAAGTCAAGAAAGGATGCGGAGTTATTTACCTCTTTGGTATCCTGACATTCAACCACAAGACGTGGAGTTCAAACAGTTCCTTGATTTATGGAATCTCCCTGAAAATTGTATCAAGGTTTCACCCCGACCTACGTTACACGATTTGGAATCAAACCATCAAAAGTTCCAGTTTCTAGGCAACCCTATGGGAACAGGCAAAACAGAATGTGTCATGGATTATATGAATAAATGGGCATATGGACGAGCGGTTTGGATCGCACCAAGAAAACCTCTTGTGGATGACACCACAGAACGAATGGAACGACGTGGAATCCAATCTACTGATTACCAAAAAATAGCAAACGCTAAGTTGAAACAGAAACTATTACCTGATGCTGAAGAAAGCCCAAATGTTGTTATATGTACAAACAGCATTCATTATCTCGGCGATAGAACTCCTAATGTTTTAATCATTGATGAAATTGAAACTATACTCAACATGATCGGTTCTAAACAAAATGAGACCTTTTTAAGTAATACCACTAAATTCTAGATTTTAAAACAATTAGAATGACTGGTTTCATCTGCTCAGAAAGTGATTATTCTAGATGCGTTTCTTAACATGCGGACAATTTGTTATATAACTACTCTCGGGTCGGTAAGTATTTCTTCAGATAATCTTATTTTCTATAAAAGTCCAAAACCTAACGTAGCACCTCGTGAGGTCGTTTTAGTGGAATCAAAAATGGAAACGATCTGCAGTAACATAGCAAAAGACATTACCGAAGGGAAACGCATTATTGCGTTTTACCCATACAAAAAAAATACTAAAAACGCATGGTCTATGCTAGAACTGGTGGAAAAAATTTAAGAAATGTGTACTGCTCTTGGTTATCAAGGAAACATGGAAACAGATTTTGTTCATTACAATGCTGACGTTGATCAGTAGACAAAAATGAGATTAGAAACGTAAATGATTATTGGTTGAATAGAAAATTGGTTATCTTTAATAATACTATTACTGCTGGGGTTAGTTATACAAACACACCGTTTGACGACTGCTACTGTTTTATCGCACCGTTTAATTCGCCTAGAGACATAGCACAGGTCTCATATCGTGCTAGGAGTTTAAGCAGTAAAACCATTAAAATCAAATATATGTCTGGAATAAAAGCTGAGGCTTGGGGAGATGATCGCATAACCTTTAATATTTGTACTGGGTATAATCAACTCTATGAAGATACCTTGACTGAAGCTAAATCACCGCTAAAGAAAACTGTACTCAAGTTTTCTGAAGAAGCGAATTATATTGTGAAAGATCCACTGGTATTGCTTTACACAAATGAAGAGTTGACTAAAATATATAAGGAGTGTTCTCCTAACTGGTATGACTATAATGCTATTGAGAATATTAACAGTCAGCAATTTGAAAGTATCGCTCAAACAAAATTCAAATATGGAGAGGAAGGATGGTTAACCACACAGGATATCCTTTCTGCTCGTAAATATGTACAGGTATACGACAGTCACTTCAAACCAACTGTGTCGGAGAGTGATAGAGCAAAGATCTGGAATACTGACAATGCTAATACACTTATCATGGTACATGAAGCATGTAATAATCCTCAAAGTTTTGAAACTATTTTAGCAAAAGACAATAATTGGGAAAAAGCATCTCAACGTTGGGACATAAAGTTCAGCGACGAAGCAAGGAAATCTATTTTCGGACAATTTCAGACACTTCGTTTTGACAGCAACACAATGAGAATTCATATGTTATTGAAAACTATATATAACACAAAATACCACAAATCTATTATGTCGTCAAAAGGTAAAGGTAAACATGTTTATTATGAAGGGATAAAAGATGATATATTAGACATGGTAGTTGAGGTAGCAAAAAATGGACTTAATGAGCAGGCGGGGAAATGCTTGATACAGGACGAACCTGCGTAATCTTACGAGCACAAAAACTCAGGGGTAAATGAGAGGTCGTGTAAGTTTGTTATAGGAAGAGTACACGACCCCTCATTTACCCCCGAGATTGTTTAACGCTATTTCTCCCTGTAAAAATAAAATATAACATTTATTATATATTATTCAAATACTTAAAGAAATCCAAGCACAAAAAATAAAATAATTATCAGTCATTCTAATAATTATTTTTATTTACAATCCTGATCACTCAACACCTTTTAAACTTCTACTTTATTGTACGTGTTATAATTTTTCAAGATGGTGTTTGGACAATGTCCTTGATTATGTTCTAGCATGTTGATCTTTTCTGTGTCTCCTTCATGAATTGCCAAGCTACTAATACATTTTCGCAGATCATAAGGATTGTAATCATTGAACCTACTATTAAACATCTTTGAAAAGGATGAACTACTGGTATATACTTCACCGCTATGATTCGTTATGAGATAGCTATTCAATCCTTTACATAAAATGTCGTTCAATGTATCATCAGTTATGTCAATCACTTTTGTTCCTTTCTTGTCATTCTTGTGGTTATGGATAATATTTTTTTTGTCACAACATTTATATCATTCTTTTTTTCATTTCCCTCATCTGTATCAGTGATTTTCATATCCATAATTTCACTTGGTCGTAGCATACCATAGGTCAAGTAAATTTTTAGTACGGCATATAGTTGTGCCGTTTTATCCCATGTATTCAATATGTCTACATCTTTAGAGATCGTATCTTCCATGATGCCCAACTCAACCTTAAAATAGTTTACAATTAGTTCGGCTTCTTTGATTGTTTTTTTTATCAGTTGAATCTTCTTTCTTTTTATCTTCTTGGATGCTTAATGAAACCATGTAATGGTCAATTTTGCTTTTCAACACGTTGCTTTCAAGATTTAACAAACTATAAACTTTTAACATGCCACAAAGTTTGTTCTTAATAGTTGACAGTTTGTCATATTTTGTTTCAATATATTCAATAATTTCGTTTTCTTTTTTAAACAGATCATACACATCATCATCTTTGAAATTGTCGTATACCTGCTTTACACTTCTAAAATAGGTTTCAGCAGTATTTTTCTTTGGAATAGTTTCATAGATAATCTTCTTAAGATCGTCAATGGTCAATTTTTCAATTACTTTTTCCTCAATAACATCTTCAGTTGGTTCTTCGTTGACAACTTCGACGTCCTCCATTTCTTCCTTAATAATTTCTTCAATGACTTCTTCTTCATTTTCCTTAACAATACTTAATCTCAATGTATTATCAAGAAACTCAAATTTGATTTCCTTAATATCATCGCAACTAACTTCAAGATTTTCAATCGTTCTCTTGGAAAAGTTTACAGTACTCATTTTTATCATTTTCTTGTTATGTATATTACAGATAATTTATTTAAGTTAGTTATGGTAAAATTATATTTGATTGAATCAATTTTTAAATTTATTTCATCCTCGTTATCTTCTTCCGAGTAAACGCTGATACCAAGGAGTATTTGTTCTTGGAGCACTGTTTCTACGGCTGTTATAATCACGTACGGCTTGCGCATGTAAAGCAGTATCAAAGAAATCTACCAAGTCTTCAGCTTTTGATCGTTGAGCTGTACTTAACAACGTATTATTTTTCATGGTTTCTAGACGGTCTGCGACCACTGCCATTGTCCGATCAAATTGCCTTGTTCTTTTTATTTCTTCTGCTTCAGCTATCAAACTATCGTATTCTGCTTTAAGCCTGCTTTTAAGATCTTTTTGGATAACTTCATTTCTATTAAATTCTCTGCCAGTATTTGGAAATTTTTCTATGGATTTATTGTCCATGTGATCAACAATTTTTTTTTGTAAAACATCAGGCAAATCACCTAAACCTTTACCTCTCAATGTTGATTTACTACGCTTTTTCCTACTGCGGTATGCTGATCCTGCCTATTTCAAAGCATGACTGTAACTAGTATTATTTTTTTTCGCATATTGTTTTACAAAATCTACCCATTCATTCACCATTTTATATATGATATATATTTTTTTCTTCCACCATTAAAGTGATACCAAGTACATTCCATACTCATGTGTATTTTCATCTTTGCCTTTATAAACTAAATCCACAAAGTTGGACATTTCATAATTATGTATAGATCGTCTTAAATCTTCGTACGTTGTGAAGTTAGTTATGTTATACTTGTTTTTGTAATACATTATTTTATCTTGATCTTTCATCCTATATAATAGTTATACATGAAAATGAAATATAGACACAATATATAATGAGGAAAATTGTCAAGGGTGGCGGATTAAAAGCAAACACTTAAAAAATCCATGATAAAGTCAACCTATGACCGAAGTAAAGTAGAAGGATGGGATAAGGTTATGGATACACCTGAAGTGTCAGCGTTCAAGCATCCAAGCGGTCAAGTAGTCGTTGCTCTTCGTGGAACAGAAGGCACTGCTAAAGATTGGAGTAATAATGCTGTGTATGGTCTTGGTGGAGAAACCGCCTACAAGCAAACTCCAAGGTTTAAAAGAGCAAAAGAACGAGTTGCCCAATTAGAAAAACAATACAATCCTGAAGACATCACGCTGATTGGGCACAGTCAAGGCGGTTTGTTAGCAGAGATTGTTCCTTCTAATGCTCGTGAGCGAATCACATTAAATAAAGCAACTAGACCGCAAGATTTTCTATTTAGATGAAGAAGAAACAATCAATATCCTATCTATGAAATGGAATTTCGTTCGTGGTTCGTTCGTTCGTTCGTTGGTGTCCGCCCTTTCTTTTTGTACTGTACTACTGTACAGTTCTGTTGTACATGTGCGGATGTGCAGTAAACAAACACACAAGGCGGACCACGGGCACAAGAAGGGACACGCACCACGGGCAATACAAAGGCACTCACCCACGGGCATCTCAAGGCCGCGCACTGAGGTGCTAAGAACATGCACCTAACTTACTTCTCCGCAGCAAACACATTGCTCCGAAGCCGCGCATCGCGCGGGCACCTGAACTTTTTTCTATTAAATGGAATTTCGTTCGTGGTTCGTTCGTTCGTTGGTGTCCGCCCTTTCTTTTTGTACTGTACTACTGTAAAGTTCTGTTGTACGTACATGTGCTGTAAGATAAGAAAGCGGAACACGGGCACAAAAAGGGTCACGCGCCACAGGCACTACACGGGGCACTCATCCACGGGCACCTCAAGGCCACGAACAAAGGGGCACGGTGCTCCGCACCAAACTAAACGCACCTGAACCGCGCATCGCGCGGGCACCCGAACTTGTGATATTAGAAGTAGGTTTGATCCTGTGTCTTTCTTTCCATTACAAAGAAGTAATTACACGATTGACGGTGTCAGTTTGAACCCTCTTGCTCAACATAGTCCAAACATTTTAGAAGGTAAAAAAGTATACGGTGATAAAAAGTACGGTAATGGATTACGACACGCAAAACGAGGTGGAAAAATAATTGTTCGTTCTTTCCCAGAACGCAAAGAAAATAAATTCGTAGAAGAAGCAAAAGAAATGTTCTAATCACCACAACAAATAATACGATAAATGAGCAGGTGTATACTTATCGGCATCTTTCCATTTTGTATTTCTATTCCTAAAATTCTCTCTTCGTTTTTTATCTTTATGTTTGGTATAATCCTGATAAAGCAAACTCCCAAAATGCACTTTTTTACCCTCTTCATCAAACACCATATATTTCTTATTTTTAGAAGTCGATAAAAACAAATCGACATCATCTCCATCCTTTATATTAAATTCAAAATCGACCGTGGTTCGTTCGTTTGTGGTGGTCGTCGTTTTTTATGTACCTGTACAGTACAGTACTGTAGTACAGAAACTTTTTGAAAATTCTTTCCGACGATTTCGCTCACGCTCTCTCCAGCGGATTGACTTCAAAAATGCCTCGAAGAAGAACTCCCCTCAGACTGACTGCCAAAGAGACGGCGCACGTAAACGCTAGAAGCTTGCAAAGCTTTCTGTGGGTGATCGTGAACGAATTTATGAGCAGCATTAGATTAGATTAGATTAGATTAGATTATACTCCCCCAGTGTAAAGAAAGACAAGGGCAGAAATAGCACACTCCCAGCAGAGGTGATCTGTATTTGCACTTGTGGCATGTATCTGCGCGTTCCAGAAGGCTCTATCTGGCGTCTTCCCTCCGAACAAGTCGGCGGGGTCTGAGTGCCCAATGTGTTTCACGTCCCAGGTACACAAGGCATTTCTCCGGGCTATTTTTGCCCCAGTAGGGCACCGGCTCAATGTTCTTGTCAGGCGGCGGGCGCCAGCCGCTCTCAGCATCGCCTGTCCTCTTTCTTGCTGCATATGGCCAATTATGGATCACGTCGCCGTATGGTGCGGCTTAACGCCGTCTACCATCGGTGATTGTTTCTCCAGCCCTGTGCATCAGTACTTCACGAGGTCGTGCTCATTGTTAGTACTAATGCTGAGGGAAGGCTACTGGAATCAACAGAGGAGAGGAGAAGAATTACGCAATTGATCGTTGTCGCGAACTATGAAATGAGATGGACGCGGTAGGCTGCGAGAGAGAGAATATTCTGTGC
>Ga0307978_1003008_pt1 | contig 11568 bp, 9 predicted proteins | sample OrgLakmetage1056_FD_203151 | JGI IMG/M metagenome (GOLD analysis project Ga0307978, IMG submission 203151) | Saline water microbial communities from Organic Lake, Antarctica - #1056 | ecosystem: Environmental > Aquatic > Non-marine Saline and Alkaline > Saline | place: Antarctica: Organic Lake...
TTCTCCTACAAGACGGCCTTGACGCGCATGGATCCATGGGAGGCGACACCCAAGAACGATATTTTGCTCGCGTGGAGTAACGACATTGTCCCAAGCTTTCAATGCATGTCCGATCAGGAGTGCCTGGCGGATATTCAGCTTACTATCAATCACTTGCTGGTTCCGGACGCTACGTCTGCTGGTTACAGTGTTGTCGATAAAGGCCATGTTGATAGTGTCGACTGGACCAGAGATGAAGAGCAAGAGGTGTGTTCCACTCTGCAAGGCTTTGTTTCGAGTCAGAGTAACAAAATGGTCTTTCCAACTGGTTTAGGTGGTCGTAAGCGCAAGCTGATACACTACGTGGCCGAGCAGATGGGCTTAGCTCACTGGTGCGAAGGAAAGAAGTATGCAGACAAGACTGTAGCAGTTTCCCGACGAAGGATACAGGTCGACGAACAATAGTGAAAGACTGATTCTTCAGAAGTTTTTCCAAGTGCACTAGCATCGTAATTTTAAAAAGAGGATAAAGGATCGCGAAGATACGGTACCGGTAGGTCTATCCTGTTTTTGCCGACAGAATTATAGAAGCTGGAGAAATGAGAAACACTACTAGTCTAGTAGTTACAGCAGTCTGGAAGTAGCTTGTTATTAGCTAGCCATATCTACCGTGATACAGCTTGGTTCAAACCCAGCACATGTCTCGTCTCTAGTTTACGTACGGTAGCCCAGTGGATTGTTACAGCAATGCAGGAACAAACGAAACCACGTTCTCACGGAACAGCGTAGAAGGGTTTTGATGAACCTGACAACAAAGGCGTGGCGACGGCATGACGGAATGCTTGAGCAGGATCGGCGGGCGAGGTCGGTGAAGATAGCCTGGTCTACACTTAGTTTACTATGACGTCATCCATGTCATTGACATTGTTTTGTTTAAAAAAACGTTGTTGGCCCGTTCCGAAAGATCGAAATCGGCAGAGAAAGTAAGTCATCGACCAACGCATCAACATCAGATGGCACAAATCCAATCCGATAGACCCGCTGACCAGCTTTGACGCTTGACGCTTGACTGCACCTTTTCACTCGTAACCCGTAACCTGTATCCAACCATCGCCATGATGCTATCTATGCAAGCTTGCCGTTTGGGTCCCGCTCGTATGATTATACGTGGATTTAGCAAGACTCCCCGTCGTAAGGGCGATCTTTCCTGGGCTCGTTTCCGTCTCTCAACGGGAAAGACTGGCGCCAGGGCTTTCTCGTCGTCGTCCGGCCGTTTCAATTCAACAATGGCGGCTTACGACATCAATGACGACGAGACAACTAACAGCGGTCCTGATACCATGGAATTTCTTTACCAGGGCCATTTGGAGGCTGTCCAGGCTCGTGCGACAAGGTTGCACGACGAACCGTGGATGATCAACCTTGGACGGGATGGCGACAACGAGTGGTTGACAGGAACCCGCCCGCAAAACTGGTTCACGGGCGTGGCTCCTCGTGAATGTCCCGGTAAGAAATGAGACGTATTCGTTAGGAATGATGAGAGAAGCACATACACAATTTGGCCTCTTGGACTCACCGCATGTGCTTCTCTTCTTCCGAATAGGTGCCGACGAAGCTGGGATCATCCGTTCCCTTGCGCTCCCCAACTTGTCTGACGTCACGCGCGAAGCGGCAAGGGACTACTTTGCCAACTCCTGGACTTTGTATGAAACCTTGTTTGCCGGGTTGAAGGGTGAGGAGGGCTTTTACCGGTATGTTACTGGCTTTTGGAGTCGGACTGACTATATGCTGCATTGCGCGTTCTAACACTGACTGCTTTGCAACTCTATCGCAGTCCTCCCGTACATGGACTTCGTCATCCGCAGATCTTTTATTATGGTCATACCGCCTGTTTGTACGTGAATAAGCTCCGTCTCAGCGGGGTCCTTTCCAAGCCGGTCAATGCTTATTTTGAATCCATCTTTGAAGTGGGAGTCGACGAGATGCTGTGGGACGACATGAATAAGAACGATATGTTGTGGCCATCGGTTAGTGAAGTGCACGCGTATCGCAAGCAGGTTTACAAAGCTGTAGTGGAAGCTATCGAGACGCACCCTATCTTGGATACTAGCAACGGCCCTGTCAAGGTCGATCAGTCGCATCCCATGTGGGCCTTGTTCATGGGCTTTGAGCACGAACGCATCCATTTGGAAACGAGCTCCGTTTTGTTTCGTGAGACGCCGTACCATCTCGTGCAAGCACCCCAGAACTTTCCGCCACTCCACCCGTCGGCGTACCGTGAGGACTCTCCCACTTCGAAACCAAAAGAAGGCGTGGACTATCCCGCGAATCGCATGATTCCAGTCAAGACTGGCATCGTCGATCTGGGCAAACCTGCCGACTTTCCCTCGTTTGGCTGGGATAATGAGTACGGAGAACGCCAGATGGACGTACCTTCGTTCCAGGCCAGTGAACACATGATTACCAACGGAGAGTTTTGGCAATTCGTCGCTGGTGGTGGATACCGCAACAAGGAGAATTGGTGTGATGATGGCTGGGCCTGGCGTACGCACCGAAACTTGAAATGGCCTTTCTTCTGGGAGCAAGCTGGCCCTGCTGGTTCGAACGAGTTCAACCTCCGGACTATCTTCAATATTGTGTCCATGCCTTGGGACTGGCCAGTGGATGTGAACTATTAGTATGTCGAAAAATTCGAGGATATGGAGTATTCTACTCGGTCGCGTCAATACCAAACTTACCGTTCTTTCTTCTCGTCTCTAACCTACAGCGAGGCCAAGGCTTATTGCCAATGGAAGACTGCCAAGGATGGATCACCTACCTCTAGGAACTACCGTCTCTTGACTGAAGCGGAACATCATATTATCCGTCACCGCGAGCATAACTTGGAAGCTGCTCGAGAGGACGCCAGTGCCGACAAGGTCATGGTGACATCAGGCCAGGAATTCCCCTCTGGAGCATCCGGTGCGAATATTAACCTTGCCTATTCGTCTCAGAATCCGGTTGATTTCTTTCCTCCTTCGCACACTGGGCACCGTGATACCACCGGTAATGCTTGGGAGTGGAGCGAGGATCACTTCAATCCTCTTAAGGGATTCGAAGTCCATCATGTGTATGATGATTTTTCTGTTCCTTGCTTTGATGGAAAACATTCGATTATTGTAGGAGGCTCCTTTATCAGTACCGGAGACGAGGCGTCTGTATTTGCGCGCTTCCACTTTCGTCCCCACTTCCTGCAACATTCTGGCTTCCGTCTTGTCGCTTCAGACTCGGACGCTCCTGCCACACACCTGTATGCTGGCAATTTTGAGGGCCAAGTCGCAGCTCGTGATCAAACGCTGGACACTGAATCAATGGGTGGTGAAACGCAGAGGAATGGAGGAGAAGACAGCGTTTACGAAACTGACGATAGTCTCCACATGTATCTTGGTCTGCACTATCCGTCCTCGGGAGAGAAGGAAAACGTACTTCCGATCCTGCCCCACGGAAACACGCCCAATCACGGTCTGCGATTCCCCCAGCGCGTGGTCAATTTATTGACATCGCTCAAACCGATTGAGTCGAATAATAAGGCCTTGGATATTGGATGCGCCGTAGGTGGTGCGTCCTTTGAACTCGCTAAGTCCTTTGACGACGTTGATGCCTTTGACTTCAGTGAATCCTTTGTTGGTGCAGCGAAACGTATGCAGAATAAGGAAGACGTTCGCTTTCGTATCCCCGTGGAAGCCGAGCTTTTTGAAGAGGTACAAGCTGTTCACGAAAACGGCGTCACTTTACAAGTCTGCTCCAAGGTGAACTTTTTCACAGGAGACGCGTGCAAGATTGGCGATATGGCCGAGGACGGTCGCCTTGGTACCTACGACGGAGTTGTCATGGCCAACCTTCTTTGTCGTCTTCCTGATCCCATGGCATGCCTCGACGGTCTCCCAAAGATCGTCAATAAGGGAGGCGTCATTGTCATGGTGACTCCCTTTTCTTGGTTGCTCGAGTTTACTCCTCGAAGTAAGTGGCTTGGTGGCTTTTACGACCCCGTTTCCAAAGAGCATATTCGCTCCAAGGATGTACTCCAGGAAGCGATGGAAGCCCGTGGATTTGAAAAGATCCACGAAGAAGAGATACCGCTTGTCATTCGCGAGCATCAGCGAAAGTATCAATACATTGTCAGCGAAGCTACTGGCTGGCGAAAGCTCTAGGACTACTACCGTAGCAGAGAGAATAGTACCTGAGAGGGTGTGCTGCTGCCTTGCCTTGGACAGCTTACATGATTCATTCCGATATTCCAACCGCTAACTAACGAATGCGTGTATTTTCGCCTTGAGCTTGAGTACTGTGTTGAGTATCATCTTACCTGGTACCGCATCACCGCACCTCCCCAGTAGTTGCAATGTATGTAGACCGGTATGATACAGGACCAGGTATAGGTGTATACCGGTACGGATTTTCTATAAAGTAGTATTGCGTACCAGGTACAGTAATAGCAACGTAAAGTGTTACTGCACACTACTACTTTACCGAAGAAATGTAACATACCGTACTCTACATTATTACTGTACCTCATGGTATTATTCCTGGTACTGTACGACGTAATGTACAGTAGTCTCTAGTCTTGTCGGGAATACTGGTCGGCGTGCCACGTATATCTGAGTTAATTAAGCTATTGAACAGCCCTTAGATACAGGAATCCTTTTACTTCGAATGAGCATGACTGCAAGTTGTAGTTAGCCGGCGCTTTGGGGCAGTACCAATTCATGTTGGTGTAGCATTTTGTTAGGTGGAAGGTCTGGTATTCCGTCAAGTCTACTTCATAAATACTGTACTGCACAGGGTTATAGTCGTAGAGTCCCAGGTACTTACGTACGTACAGTACCTAACCAGTACAGTTAGTAAGGTCTTCCTAGTTTTATGAGTAAGTTAAAGTCATTAGGCCCAAGGTGCTGTCTCTGGATTCAGAATAGAGCCAAAACTTTGGTCTTCCGGTCTTCGTATCAAGACCATTATGTCTCCGGTACGTTTTAATTCTTTCAACAAAACATGCCATACCGGTAGAGAAGCGAACTTGGTACCTACTGTACCGGTACCTGATACTGCTCGTTTCATACCATCGTAACCATGGCGAAACGATTAGATAGACTTGTGCCAATTGACCAACGGACTTCCACAGGGGGAGGAAGAGAGCGAAGAAATGGGTCCACTGGTAATGTCCTCGGCTCATCCTTGTCCTGTGAAGAGATTCCAGAGCGGTGGCAGCCACGGCCGCGACGGTCTCAAGCCAGCGCCATCAGCATTGTCGATGAAAGTTCCGTCAAAGAAAACGATACGAGCGATGTAGATAGCCGGCCACGAAACCCGCTCTTGACAGCTTCCATGTTTTCGAGAGCCTTCTTTACGTGGCCTTACCCTATATTGAAATTGGGCTTGGAACGACCTCTGGTCGAAAAGGACTTGTGGGAACTTGACACGGTTGATTCATCTGCCTATAATCTGAGGCATTTTGAAAAGATCTGGCAAGAGGAGAGACGGCTGCGGCCACTCAATCCAAATCTCGCGTGGGCGCTGTTGAAAGACTTCCATAAGAGTACTTGGATCTATGTACAGCCCATTTTCTTTTTGGGGTACTCGGCTCGAGTTGTTCAAGCCGTCGTTCTAGGGAAACTAATCGAGTCATTTGAAGGGTTGAACGACCAAGGCTACCTATGGGCTGGGTCCATAGTGGTGTGCGGACTGATTGTTCTGTGTCAGTCCCATCATCCCTTTCAAATACAATGGCGAAAAGGCATGCAAACGCGGATCGGCTCCGTGTTTGCCATTGGTCAAAAGTCTCTTCGACTGTCGTCGACACATCAAGACACATCCAATAGTTACGGAAAGATTATGAATCTCGCGAGTAACGATGCGGAGCGCTTCCTACTGGCAAGCGTCTTTCTCAACCAGCTATTCTGGGCACCTGCACAAGCTATCGCGATTCTTCTGACGGGCTACTTTCTCTTTGGTATCCCTTTTGTCATTGGCTGGGCTGTATTTGTGTGTTTCTTTGTGCCGGTGCAAATATTCCTGGCGATCAAGTTTGCACAGTATCGATCGCAGATTGCTGAGATTACCGATCAGCGCGTGACTTTTGTTGCGCAAGCTGTCAATGGTGTACGTGTGATGAAAATGAGTGGATACGAGTGGCGATTCCTGGATCGCATTCAAAAGTATCGAGAAAAGGAAATTACAAAGATTAGATCATCCAATCGACTCAAGGCGTGGAACGATGCCCTGTTTTTCGTTTCCAATATTGTGATTTCGCTTTTAATCTTCCTGGTACGGATATGGATGGACGAGGCATTGACCACGGTGGCTGTCTTTCAGATCTTTGCCCTCGTGAACATTTTGCAGCTCGAGGTCGCACGAGCAGCTGCAATTGCAATCATGGTAGTGAGTGAATGCTACGTTTCCGTTGGTCGAATTCAAAAGTTCCTCGAGTTTCCAGAACTTCCGCAAGAGAGCGAGGAGGACATTACAGAGAGAAGGGTGCAACGCGACTCGCGACTTACACCGAGCAAAATGGACGATGTTGCCCTCGAGCTGTCGCGTGTTCGATGCTACTGGAATAAAGTCACCAAGTCTGCACCAATGCAAAGCGACTTTGGTAGACGGGCGTCATATCTATCGCAGAAACCCGCGCTAGATATGATAAACGTTGCTTTTATGTTTGGCCAGCTCACCGCTGTAATTGGACCTGTCGGATCAGGTAAAACTGCGCTGTTGCTTGCGTTGGTAGGAGAGCTTCCAATCCAGCATGGGGAAGTTTGCCGGTGCTATGATGAGCTAGCGTATGCGTCACAGGATCCATGGATCATGGACGGGACGGTAATGGAGAATATCCTCATGGACCTAGACCTCGATGAGATTTGGTACGACAAGGTCATTCGTGCCTGCGGCTTGTACACAGATTTTGATCAATGGCGCGACGGTGATCAGACAAAGGTTGGATCTCAAGGCGTACAGTGCAGCGGTGGACAACGTGCTCGGATTGGATTCGCAAGAGCACTCTATCGAGATGCTGACGTGCTAGTTGCAGACGATCCTCTTTCAGCTGTCGACGCCAGGGTCGGGCGCCAACTCTTTTGTGAGGCCATTTTGGGGCTTTGCCTCAATCGAGGCAAATGCGTTATCCTTGCAACGCATCAACATCAACATGTCAAAGACCACCGATGCATTCTCGTTACTGATGGTCGCTTAAGATGCATTGGTACCTACGACGCGTGCATTCAATCGTCGCACGGGAAGTTAACGGCGCAATTACCCGACACCGAAAGTCACCAGTGGAATGGTTCTAGGCTTGGTGCGGTCATGGAGTATAATGATGAAGTGGAAGGACAAACGAAAGAGGCAAGCTCTGCACCTCTCAGTGCTTCCTTACGACAGTCTCATACTGACGATAAGTCCGAAGAAGTCATTGTACAAGGTCTCGTTTCTAATGAGACCTACTTGAACTACCTGAGAGCAATGGGTGGCCTTCATATTGGGTTTGTTCTATTTGCCTTCTTCTCGCTAACTCAAACTGGGGTCTTGCTGACATTAGCTACCGTCGGACGATGGGCCGAGAGGCCCGCAGAGCAGCAAAAGGATTGGGATATCATCGGTTTGGTACTTAGCCTTGGTTTCTTTGTTGTTATCATGGCATTTTGTCGTGCATTCCTCAGCTTTCATCTCTGTATCAAGGCGACCAAACTTATCCACGACAAAATGGCAAAATCCGTTCTTCTTGCCAGGATTGAGTTCTTTGATACAAATCCACTCGGTCGCATCATGAATCGCTTCAGTGCGGACGTCGGGAGTAACGACGACCTTCTACCACCTACACTGGTAGAATTCTTCACGCTAGCGTTCATATTGGCTGGGACGATCGTGACGGCAGTCATCAACCTGCCATTTGTACTGTTATCGCTCCCACCGTTGTGGTGGTACTTCGCTTGGGTACGCAAGATCTTTGTTACAAGTTCCCGAGAGCTGAAGCGTTTGGAGTGCATCGCGCGATCCCCGATTTATGTCGAATTGAGTCAGTCGCTGGGGGGTCTTGCGACGATCCGCTCAAACCACACTTTAGACTTTTTCAGAGAAAAGTTTGTGAACGTGCAGGAAGCGCACACTCGAACTGTATTTGCTTTTATTGCGGCTTCAAGATGGTTTGGTTTTCGAGTGGACGCGACCATGTTCTTGTTCTTGGCTGTCGTTTGCTTGGGATCAGTGCTCTTTCAAGAGCAGGGTTGGTTCGACGTGAACCCGACTATCCTCGGTCTTGTCGTTTCATTTCTGCTTCAGTTCGCCGGGATGTTTCAATGGTGTATGCGACTCTCGGCCGAAGCTGTAAACCAAATGGTGTCGGTCGAGCGAGTTCTACTCTTTGGTCAACTCGAATCCGAAGCGCCCTTGACACTGGATACGGACAAGGCATTGGTAGATCGAGGATGGCCCGTCGACGCTCGAATCGAGATGCGCGACTTGTCGGCACGCTATCGATCGAATTTGCCGCAAACGTTAAAGAATGTCAGCTTTGTTGTCCCTGCCGGTTGCCGAGTTGGTGTCGTTGGTCGTACCGGCTCAGGAAAGTCTACGCTGATCCAAGCCCTTTTTCGTTTGCTGGAAGCGGACAGCGGCGGAATTACTATCGACGGTGTCGATATATCAACTCTTGGGTTGCACACCTTGCGAACCCAGATTTCCGTCATTCCCCAGACGCCTACTCTTTTTAGCGGATGCTCGATACGAGAGAACTTGGACCTTTTCAACCTTCACACCGACGACGAGATAGACAAAGTCTTGTTTGATTGCCGCCTGAGGCCCGTGGTAGATTTCATGCCGGAAGGTTGGGATACATTAGTTACAGAAGGAGGGCAGAACTTCTCAGTGGGTCAGCGTCAGTTACTTTGTCTAGCGAGAGCCATTCTCAGTCATTGCAAGATATTAGGTATGTAAGAATGTTGATTCTGGGCGTGATGAGCGAATCTATCTCACACTTTGTGTTCTTTACTTTCCTCGCAATTTTACCTAGTGCTAGATGAGGCGACTGCGTCCATTGATCATCAAACAGAAGACCTCATACAAGAAGCTTTGGATGCAACGTTTCACGGGGCAACCATTATCACTGTCGCACATCGATTGGAGACTGTCATTGACAACGAGTACGTTTTGGTTTTGGACCAGGGTGATGTTGTGGACTTTGGGACTCCCGCTGACCTCCTCCGCAAGGAAGACGGTGCCTTCCATTCAATGGTCAGTGACACTGGTAGCAGCATGGCAATGAGCTTGCGTGCAATTGCCTTAAGAAAAGAGAGAGAATCCAAAATCGATGCGTTTATCGTGACTGATTCAAAGCGGAAGATACTGGAAGATGACTATGATTCAATACGCAGTCTTGACGGGGACCCGGGTGATATCACGGATAGCTCCCGCAGTTTCTCTGCTGATAGTACTCGCAATGTCGCTGATAGCGCTCACAATAGCGCTCGAAGCTCCCTGTCGCCGTTTCAGTCGAGAAACTTTCAAAGCGCGCACCATGCTCAACTGCAAGAGTTAAGAACGTGGGTTGAAGGAATCGAGGATGCATCTGAAAGTGCGTCCGCGCACGACGGTGTCATTGTCGAAGTCGACTGCAATGAGCAAGTTGAAGACGAGCCGCACACCCACTAGGCTATTAGGTCTTAATAGTTTTTGTTCAAATTAAATGCAACCTTCTGAATGCGGTGAATGAATCTTGCTTGCAAAAGTGGCTTTCCCGTACGCGAGAATGAGGCCAGTCCTTATCGTAGCACGAAAACGATTACGAAAACCGATACGTACACATTTCAAAAACATTTCAATAACTCCGGGTGTCGAACAGCGTTTCCACCACACGTGTGTGTCTTTGCAAAGACATTAAATTCCGCATTTCGCATTCCTAAAGATTTGTCCAGGCCGGCGCCGAAGCTTTTCTCGCGGTCATCGATCCACAATGGCCAGTGCACACCACAGCGCAACCGTAGTCTTTGCCGTCACCCCACCAACGAACCCAGCTTGCCAAGCGCGACTCGAAGCCCCTTGATCATACTATCCCTCTAAAACAGCAAGATGATGGAAGGAACGGATGATGAACCCGCATCGGTACAGCAACGAAGTGCCAATCGTAAGTGTTTTCTCGTTGCTCTTCCTGCGCGCTGGAGTCGGACGCGCCATCCATAGTCTAGACTTACCCACACACACTCTCTCTTTCTCTACTTCCGTTTTCTCGTCTTTCAGTAAAACGAGCTATTCAGTACTGGCTGGACAAGTCAACGATTCATATCCTTCCGAGATGGGGATTTTTTGTGTTTGAGGTACTAATTTTCTTTCTTCGAATTTACTTGGTCCAAGGTTACTTTATCGTGGCCTACGGTCTCGGCATCTTTCTTTTAAACAACTTTATCGCTTTCTTGACGCCTTTGGACGATCCTTCTGGGAGTGAAGATGGTCAGGCTCTACCCACATCGGCAAAGGAAGGCAAAGAGTTTCGGCCGTTTGCGCGACGACTTCCAGAGTTCAAGTTTTGGTTGGCTTGTGCCCGAGGGGTCGGTACGGCCTTTTGCATGACTTTTCTGTCCGTCTTCGACGTGCCCGTCTTTTGGCCCATATTGCTCTTGTACTTTTTCGTGCTCTTTTTCATGACCATGAAGCGACAAATCATTCACATGTACAAGCACAAGTACGTGCCGATTAGTTTTGGCAAGGCCAAGTACAAGGATGCTGGAGTAGAGCACGGAATGTATGCTGGTGGCATGTCCAAGGGGCGGTAAATCAATGCGGGCGCAAGTGCAATACAATGCACGTGTATGGGCGATACGAACCTTCTCTACTACTAGCATATTATGACTATTTATGATCTTGAAGAGACGCATCGCAAATGGCTATGGTGTCCTGCAGAACCAAAAATGTCCAGTAGTAGTCTATTCGTCGTCCTACGGGTCTAGCTAGTCTGTTGGTAGTCTACTCTGGTATACACAAGATCGGTCCGCAAAACATACTTGATTCCAGATGTGACGGGGTCGGCTTCGTGGACCAGACAGTCGTCTCCGTGGACATGCAGGAGCATGGCCCCGGGGGCGGGCGCAAAAGCAATTTCCGCCGGCGCGTTGGTACCGGTCACGAAAAATGGCCCAGCTGTCAAATGTCCCCCCAGGAACCGGGTCGCACCACCTCCACACGATGACAAGTAAATGAGTACAGTCATTTTGGTGACATGACCATCGGCGACGGTATTGCTTTCGTCAATGTGCTGGCCAAAACTCATGCCCTTTTCGTACTTGTAGAGTCTCAAGTTGGGATTGCAGCCCGTCAGCTTGCAACCTGGCACGTAGAGTTGGTTAGTGGCAGCGTCGGGACAGCTTTCCGTAAGACGCTGGAATATCGTATTGGCCGTGACGGCATCTTGACGGTGCGTACGGTGGCATTCGCGAGCCGCCATGTACCGCGTGCCCTTTTGTTTCAGATACTGCCAAGTCTCTTGGTCCGATTCCATCCAACGAATCCACGCGGAACACTCTGTTGCCTCCATAAAGTTGCGAATGACCCAAATGCTATCATAGTCTTCGTGCA
>Ga0307978_1003010_pt1 | contig 11568 bp, 5 predicted proteins | sample OrgLakmetage1056_FD_203151 | JGI IMG/M metagenome (GOLD analysis project Ga0307978, IMG submission 203151) | Saline water microbial communities from Organic Lake, Antarctica - #1056 | ecosystem: Environmental > Aquatic > Non-marine Saline and Alkaline > Saline | place: Antarctica: Organic Lake...
ACCAACTGGGATAAGGCTAGACGATGATCGCGTTCGGCGCCTGGAGGAAATTGGGTTTTCATTTGGAAGGTTTAGAAGTCAGAGGCATGATACATCGTTTGATGACAATCTTCATGAATTGAAAAGTTATAAATCAATACACGGACATTGTAATGTCACTGCTAAGAATGATGGGAGCATTGGTGTATGGGCTGCAAATATCAGGTCTACACACAGATCCGATCAACGCGGAGATAACAAGCGTAGGAAACTTGGCGAGGACCGCATTCATCAACTTCAAGAAATTGGTTTTTTATTTGATCAGAAAATGAATAACAGGGATGAAGCCGGAGAAACACAGACCGAAATGGCTTCTGTTCCTGATCTCTCCTCTCCCTCTGGTGTTACTGTGGCTGGCAAAGATGGATATGATAATGCTGTCCTGGACAGAATTGATATTGCAAGTGCTCACACCATGTCGGAAGATACACCTCCGATTCAACAAACGATAGATAAGACATCCTTTCACGAGAGTTTAGAAGAATTGAAACAATACAAGAAGCAGTATGGACACGTCAATGTTGATAAAGCCTCGAATCCAAAGCTTTATAATTGGTGTGCATCCATGAGATCTTTAGATAGATTCCCTAAGCCACAACCCGATGCGATCACCACACTTGAAACTAAGCCTGACAATAAAGGAGAAGGCCCGGCATTCAATGAATATTGCATCAAGGAGCTGAAGGAATTGAACTTCGGCTGGGATCCAAATAAATGTGATACCCGTCATATTTCACGGCGGGAAGATATAAGCAACTCCACGTTTAATCTACATTTCGAGGAATTGAAAAAGTTTAAGAAATTACACGGGCACACCAATCCCAGTGCTAAGAATGATGGAAAGATTGGCCGTTGGTGTTCGAACATCAAATCTTCGTATAAATGTATGAAACAAGGTACACCGGCTGGGATAAAGCTAGATGATGATCGCGTTCGGCGCCTGGAGGAAATTGGATTTGTATTGGAAAGAAATTCATGTGCAAGGAAAAGTAAGAGGCATGATACATCGTTTGATGACAACCTTCATGAATTGAAAAGGTATAAATCAATACACGGACATTGTAATGTCACTGCTAAGAATGATGGGAGAATTGGTGTATGGGCTGCAAATATCAGGTCTTCGCATAGATCCAGACAACGCGGAGATAACAAGGGTATGAAACTTGACAAGGACCGCATTCATCGACTTCAAGAAATTGGGTTTTTATTTAACACTGAAAGTTCTTCAAATGAATGCAGTCAAGAACAGGAGAAACATGGTTCCCATTCTGACTTTCGTTTTGACAAGAATCTCAAGGATCTAAAAGCATTCAAGAAGAAGTATGGACATTGTAATCCTTCTATCAACAAACACATATCATACAAAACACTTGCAAGTTGGTGTAGAAACCTCAAATCAGCCTATAAGAACTTAGGACAACCTCCCAAAGGACTTCGACTTGATGAAGATCGTATTCGCCGCCTTGAAGAAATAGGCTTTCAGTGGCCAATTCGTAAAAGTGCCAGTACCAGTACCAGCACCAATACAGCAAACGTTGAAAGTAGTGATGACACGTCCACGATTGTTTCACACAATAGCAGTGTCCTACCACTCGCAGAGATCGATACCGGTGAAGGAAGCATTGAAAAAGGTGATAACATGTCCACGATTGTTCGACACAATAGTAGTGTCCGTGTGAGAACTACACCAAGACAAGCCCTCGGTGTAAGATTGATGAAGACTGATAAATACTCTGGGTTCGAGATAGTGCACTTGCATAAAGAAAGCCCACTTGCGGGGACTCTCAACCTCGGAGATATTTTATTGAATGTGAATAATAATAGCCTAGGTGCTTTGACACAAATAGAATGTCAGCAAATGATCAAGAAATTTACAGAGTCTGGTGAAGAGATGTGTTTGCATTTCAGTCGAAGTTCCAATTCCAGTGAGTCAAAAAATCGTTTGAAAGAATTGTCGCTTCGAGATACAACCACGAGTGTCGATTGTCCACCCGATCGAGAACGCGAGTTAGTACTTCGACGTCGATTAGATAATCCGATGTCATCAACGCAATCGTCACAGAAAGAAATCGAAAATGGCAACGGAGGATTGAAACCAAAGGCTCTATATCTGAAATCTTCAAGCCCAGAGCACAAGTCGATCGAATCCATTTTCCTCTCGAATGAGGTTCCAAATATTGATATTAAATATCTGCCTGTTTGCCACGCATTTATTGTCCACGATAAAGAATCAGAAGCATACGCTGACAAGATGAACAAAAGAATTCAATTGGCCGCTAAAAAAAGGAATCTTGGGAAACGAAAAATTAGGATTGCCTGCAAGTCAGCATGGACCAAGAAGTCTCCCATATCAACAGGCATCTCCAATGACTTCGCAGTTGGATGGACAGAAGAGGTTTACAAAAAAAATTCCGATGGTAAAGAATACAAATACTGGTTCTCACCAGTCAAAAAATACAAGTTTCGGGCAAAGAAAGGGGTGCTCCTCTTCATAGAAGCGGTCAAAAAATTGAACGACGAGGAAAAAGCCTATGAACTCATCAAGAATACGATTAAATAGGGAAGCAATGTAAAAGTACCGTAGTGTCTATATTTTCAACAGAATTATTCTTTTTCGTCATCTCCGCTGTCATCGGAACTTGAGCCATCATCTCCAGTTCCAGAGCCACCTCCTAGAGGAATTCCAAACCCGAGGCCTCTTCCAGATGGAACTCGCCTTGCAATTTCTGAAATCATCCTGTCCGGAGGTTGTCCCTGAAGCCAAACAACACCTGGACCTGTGAGAGTTGTGACAAATAATCCTTCCCCTCCAAAGATAACATTCTTAAATCCCTTCATTTGCTCTATATCATAATCAACTCCATTCGAAAATGCTACTAAAGAACCAGATGATATTCTAAGCCTCTCTCCATCTCCAAGATCTCTTCTAATGAGAGTACCACCTGCTTTCACAAAGACATCACCTTCCCCTGTCAGAGCTTGCAAAACAAAGCCCTGACCTCCGAAGAACCCTGCTCCAAAGCTTTTTGTGACTTCCACTTCAATCTCGATTGCATGCGATGCGCAAAGTAAAGCACCTTTTTGACAAACGATTTTCCCGCCGTACTCTCCAACATTCAACCTGACAATTTTACTGGGAAAGTCAGTTCCTAACGCCACCACTCCTCGCGTCCCCTCTTTTCCAGAATACGTATAATCACTTATGAAAACATTCTGACCCGTCAGGAATCTTTTAAATCCAGCAGAAGCGCCGCCACCAGTAGATGTATTCATTTCAACACCTGCAGTCATGTACATCATTCCGCCAGATTCTGCACGTAGAACTTCTCCTGGTTGCAGGGTTACAGTGAGGATTTGTGACTCGTTCCCTTCGATTTTTGAAGCGATATCGAAATTGATTGGAGATCCTACTACCCCATCAGATGATACGTGGTGAAGATTAGATGATTTTGTGGTGTCGGGTAAATTGGATGAATAGCGACTTGTGCTTGTGGCAGCATTTGTAGATTGTTTGGAACCTAATGTCGTGACAAACACGTTTCTTGCTGCTTTTCGGTGAATCTTGCGGGATGCCGCTGCAATGATTTGACGAGCAGCTACTAATCTAGAAGCCATTTCGTGCGATCCTATTCAATAATAGTGAAAGATGGAGGCGTCGTTCTTGGATTTCTGCAATGTTTTCTACACTTCTGCAGTAGTGCATACATAAGAAATATAAAGGTGAAGAATTGAGTGATGAGTGATTGTTTTTGTTTTGGTGTTCTTTACAACATACTGTTGTGGATCATAGGTTTTAATCCGCAGAATGATGTGGATAAGACGACAGAGAAAAGTTCTAAAAAAGGCTGTGTGCTACATTGGGCTGTGGTATGTACGAATGGTGTATGGTACATAATAGGCTGTGGTATCTAGTACATAGTATGGTGGTAGGCTGTACTCCAACCGAAACGATGTCAAGATTAAGTCTTTAGTACGTTATGAACTCCACTCTTAACATTCTACCTCTGTATCATATTGATGTCATTCTAATGCGATAGACCAAATTGTGGACGGTCGAACACACTAACGAATAAAATAATGCAGAAAGTCGTGAATCATCCACGATCATCTTAGCTCGCATCCAAACCTCATAAAGGCAACAGGGATTGAGAATGATTAATTAGTTTAAGATTTATCTTTAACAAAGTGGTATAGATATACAGAATCCAGTTGATGCATGGGGCTGAGAAAACATGGGTGAGGCATTAGATCAATGAGCACCAATGATTGTCTCCTCATTGATTTTGCTTGCCCAATTCTTAATCTTTATGTCATCTGAAAATTCATTGACGTGTTATTAATCCACGTTGTGCAAGAAGGCGAAGGGCACAGATTCAGTCTATTTCGCAATGCAATATCCTCGTCGTCATCATCTATGGTCCTGTTCACAAGTGAATAAGCATGTACGTGATCTTCGGCAAAATGAGAAATGGCCATCCCCAATGTCCATTCTACTTCACTTCCATCAACCAAGAATGTAAATGTGATATCCTTCGAGTCCACATCAAAACCAAATCCATCTCGAAGGAGTGTTACCATGTATACGCTTTCGAAGCATCTATCTGGTAAAACAGATGGTCTAGTGAATTCATGCGCATTGTCTTGAATTTTAGCAAGATCCTGTGAAATGCCAAAGATAAATTAGTATAAGGCAATATATCACTAATATTTGGCAATTGTCTGACGTTCAATGGACGCGTATGTAAACTTACGTCCTCCCAATCTCTTGAGCAAAGCATATCCAGCGCGTGTGTCAAGTCAGCAATGGACGGAGTAGGCCACGACTCATTCAACCCTTGATGCTTTGATAATTCTCTCAAACAGTCCAAGGTAAAGAAAAATAAAGACATGGCGAAAAAATGACCGCGAATTGGAGGATGTTTCACACCACCGACAGTACGCGATTCTTTAATTTCATCTGTTGGCTCAGAATGGTTGGGGATGAGCCGATTGACCTCATTGGTACATACTGCTGCATCACCAGTTCCGACCAATATGTATCCCTTCCATTCAGATCTATATCCATTGAAACTGCAAGGATTGTATATAATTTTTGTATTTGGCGCATCGTTTGTGTGCACTTCCATTTCCTTTTCCATTTTCTTTTCCCTTTCTCTCACCCATGTATCCCAAAGACGCTCACGAAACTGGTCAGCACCATACGAAAGATAGGAAGTAGCAAAGAATTCATCTCCATTAAGACGATTCGGTATATTTGGCAAGTTGGGAAGCTCTTTGAGGCCATTTTCGCACCTTGTTAAATGCTGCACTAATGATTCACCTTCACCTTCATGCCCGTCGACTTGATGATTGTCATCACAGTCATCTTCAAAGTGTTCATGAGGCAGGTACACAATTTGCATACTTGCTCCTCCCATGTCCAATGCTCCCAGTGGTCCATCGAATTCTACATCTTCATCTTCGATAGTCCCATCTTTGTTTATCATATGTAGCTTAACGTCCACCAGTCCTTGCAGATAATTTGCAGCAACAGCCCCGTAGAGCGCCTCTTCTTCTCCACCGAGAGTGGCAATATTCTCCCTTTGTAAATTATTAAATATAAAGTCAGGACTCTCGCTGAGCCCAACATGCAGAGCGTCATATACTAAATGTTGTTCGTGCTCCTCCAACAATCTCATCCCTGCCGTAGCCTGATAGTGAACGCTTGTTGATGCATGGAATTGACTTGGTATGATAGTAGCAGCGTATTGAAATAGTGGAATTAGGTGCTGAGCTACATGTGTCGCGTTGAGTTCTTCGTTCGCTTGTATTTGTTTGTCAGTTCTAGCGAAATCTGACAAGGGCACATGAGCCCTGTCTGAACCTTGTCTTGCGCATTCAGTAATATTGGTATTCACATCTTTTTGGAATTCAAATATGTGCAGTCTTGATCCTGTGGATCCTCCGTCGACGACCTGTTTTTACAGATGGTGTAAAATTCGTGTGAGCGAGGTGAATGCGTGAAAGTGATAATTTATGGGCAATCCCATCTTCAATTTTAATTATGGCTAGCTTGAAGCGTATCTACTAGCTAGTTAGCTACGTCTTCCTTGTAACTTGCTAGTGACTAGCTCTACTAGTAGTTGTAGTTTACTTACTATGCGGTAGGGAGATTTATAAGAATGCCTCGCCAGGCATGATACTTTGGATATCAAGTTCCCCAAAAGATAGCTAAGCAATAGCAGTATCTTTGAGTTTGTGTTCATGTTGGACTATCTTTTGTTTGTAGGTTATCTTATACTGTAGCTTGTACCAAACGCTTGTTATGACATGAATTATGATAAGGTTTACTTCGGATTCTGTTGATTCGTCGGTTGTCGTCGTGGAGAGAATTCGAATGTGTTCAAAACTGAAATAAATTGATGGCCAAAACAATATTCTCCTGCCACGTCATGTAAAAGAAGGGCCTCTTTTGGCGTTATTTTTAATCCACAGTTGACGTCAAAATGACAGTCTGCAGCGCCTGTTGATTGTTGATGTTGATGGAATTGCACCAGCACTACGATATATTATGTAGCAGCTAGTCGCTAGCAGCTCCTTCATAGGAATGGAATACAACAACAGTATGCTGTGTAGGTACGGTGTGCTTTTACCTTTGATTCTACTACTCCTACTGAAAGCTTTTGCTCTTCTGAAATCTCTGTAAATCCAGCCAGCTTCAACCCAACAAACTTACTATTGTGCTTGGCATATTGCAATACTAGAATTAACTTTATGTATTACAATGACTGATTTGATGGTATCTATTTATTCACTTTCAAGAATGCGTCAACTCTCCTTTAGACTTTCCTTGGCACTTTCCTCAATGCCGAGTAGCTTGTCCTCGTCAACTTCAACATTATGAGGATTGTTATGAGACTCTCTATTAATATCGCTAATTCCAGCAGCTTTGCTTTTGCCATCTCGAGTAAGATTTCTCCAAATTATCATGGAATGCGTCGCCAAAATGGCAGACTTTAAGGTGAGTCTGGCATTGAATGTCTTGAGCCTGAAAGATGTGTTCAGCAAGCTATTTCTTTGCAAAAGATGTTCATCAGCGCGGATCCAGCTATGACACAAGGCGTCGTGAGCAGAAAGTCTTGAAGATGGATCTTTCACCAAAAGCTTTGAAATAAGATCTTTTGCACTGGCAGAAACTTCATCCCACTGGGTAGCATTGAAGTCAAAGCCCCCCTTGATGATTGCTTTGAATAATTCCAAATGCGTCTTGCCCGTAAAAGGCAGTCCACCGCTCAATAAAGAATAGATAATGATGCCAACAGACCACATATCAGATTGGGTATCGTAGCCGTTCTGCAATAGAATCTCTGGTGCGACAAAATAAGGCGTGCCGCACTGTTTCGTAAGCGATTTTGGACTATAGACTCTCGCAGCAAATCCAAAATCTGCAAGTATCACTGATGAGTCGTCATTGTTGGAACTCAATAATAAGTTCCTGGATTTTAAATCGCAATGTGCAATATTATTCTCGTGCAAATGCGCTATCGCTTTGATCATATCAGACACCAAATTCCTAGCAATGTTCTCGTCATATTTCTTCATATTTGCAATTTTATCAAAGACGTCCCCGCCTTCCATCAAAGGCATTACAATGAAATAACACTCGTCCTCCATGAAGAAATCCCAAATTGGGCATATACTTGGATGTCGAATAGATGACATTATTTGGACCTCTGATAAAATTGTCGAGTCGTCGTTTGGAGTAAGTTTCTTTCGATAGACGCATTTCACAGCACACCTTTTCCCAGTCTTTCGGTGGGTTCCAGCACAAACTGTCGCGAAGGAACCTGACTTTAGTTTCTTATTAAGTTGATAGATTTTTCGAAAGGCTATCCCTTGATTTCCTTCGGGGAAGAGTGGCAGACTTTCCTTTGTAATTTGTTTGCTGATATCATTCGTCAAACGCATGATTACTTCAAGTAACGCATTGCGAACGGGTTTCTCAATGATATTTAAATCTTTCTTCAATAACATTGTGACGTCGATGCTATAGTGCATTCTGGAATCTCTGTCATCTTTCGTGCTACTGCTAGGCAAGAATACTGTGGTGCACTCGACACAGATTGGGATCTTGCCTTCACAGATATTATGTTTGATGGGTTCCTCCCCTGCAGCTATCGTTGACACAGAGGCACATGAATACGTCACTGTTGCAAACCATTTGCAACCCATTGGATTAAATGTGATATTTTGTACTTTGTACACATGGTCATTATCTTTCTTCGTCTGTGTTCCGTCAGTAGGGTTGGGAAAAAGGCATGGTCTACCAAGCGATTCATTTCGCACATCCGTCAGGGCAATGGTGATGCATTCGACAATGCGTGCAATTGTGAGATTTTCCGCTCGTATATTCTTGGTGAGTTCTGGAGGGTCGGCTACAGGGTGGAAGGTACTTCTGGTAGCTGGGTGAAGGGAGGAGTTCTTACCGTCAAAAGAGGAGATAGATTTGTGAACAACATGGATGGTGTTCCGTGCAACAAATCCATCCGTGGTTTTGGAGTTTGGATGCCTTTCCATGTTACCACTGAAGAGATGATGTTTGGAAACTGATGCCTACTGTGGTCTAATGCCGCGAGTTGAGTATGATGTGTAGCGTGTAGTAGTTCGAATTATGTATATTGTTGTGAGATGTATAAGCGTGAAGTGGTGTGCCTACTATCTACTATCATACACTGTGTGTACCTCCTTCTTTTTAGACTTGAATGACAGGTACCTATGAACTCAACTGATCTGCTATTTGCTATCTTCTAGTAGCTACCTGCGAGCTAGAGCAAGGTTGATGAAGCAGGAAGAGATGTAAGAGACGGAAGCAGGGCAATGTTACTATTATGTAGTCTATTCTATCATCTATCATCAACAAAGATAATAAATAATAAACTGGCAACAAGTTTAAATTACGAAGTACGAAGTGATAACGGAAGACATCTGAACCCGAACCCTTGCTTGCGTGATTCAGTGTATAAATAGCCTAAATACGTAGCAAGTAACAGCTAATTACTAAGAGAAACGAAGGACAGAAGAAAAAATGACAGTTGACAGTGAAATGTTCTTTACCTTATTCTTCTTGGGACTTTACTTGTGGTGGGACGCGTGCATCGTACATAAATCATAAATACTTAATACAAATCATATCATACCTCATGACACATACGATAGGTACCATAGCTACATACAATCATACCAACCGCAGCACCGCTTCATCAGATATTAAATAACTCTGGCATTAATCTCCGTCACCAATCTTTTTGACGTGAACAATGTCCATGATTAGTGATACACAAGCAAATGGTCCAGTGACGAAAGCCAAGAGCAAAGACTCTGATAACCTTCATCCCAATATTTCCCTTGACGACGACTCAATGGATAGTCTAGATGATCTTCTCCCTCCTTCCAAAATCCACGCAGATAAAAATAGAGGTGAATCTAACATCGATGCAGACCTCGATGCCATGCTCGAGATTGATATGGATGACATTGCTAAATATAATCTTAAACAGAGGGAACGGGCGAAACAAAAACGCAAGAAACGCGGTATCTGCTGCGAATGTGTCAAAATTGGCAATACAATGGTATGGAATCAAGCCCTCTACAAAAGATGGAAGATAGGTATTATTGGACCACATTGGCTCGGTGTGATGTCCACTGTTGCACTCCTGTATTCTGCCAGTTATTACTTTACACTCAAGGCTTATCATGATCTTGGAATTATTAGCGCTGGAATTTGTATTTGGTTCATGGTGCAGACAACAGTTAGTCTTTTCATGGTAGCATGCCGTGATCCAGGGATAGTACTAGATACTAGTAAATCAGATGAATTATTTGGAGAAGGGGGATTGAATGGTCCTGGTAGAGGAGAATATTCAGTGTTGGACAATCATATGCAAGGAGAGGAAGAAGGTTGGAGATACTGTGGCGTATGTGAGGTTTATCAACCGCCAGATGCGGCGCATTGTGCTGATTGTAATGTGTGTGTAGATGGTTATGACCACCATTGCCCCTGGATGGGTATTTGTATCGGGAAAGGTAATTACAACAGTTTCTTGATGTTCAACATTACATGGTTGATATATTTGATTTATGCCAGTGCTTGGGTGACATTAATGGGACCGCAAGTGATGAAAAACGATAATATGTCAGGAGTACCATAGTATAATGACCAATGTGTTTATAGGCAGTAGTTTCATGTGCAATGCGTCTCAATGTAGACTGTGAATTCCCTTTAGAGGGTTCAATCCTGTATCATTCTAGACTATTGTGGAGGATGCACCTAAAAATTATAGGTTGGCTCTCTATTATATCTTGTTAAGAAAAGAATTATTCCAAAGCGCCAAGCCCTTTTTGATTCTGGCCAAGTATTTGAAAGAAAATCAGTTCTCGCAGATCGCGATGCCTTTTATATCGTTAAAGGGTCGTTATAAACCGGTCGTCTTAATATTATCATATGACGACCCCTGTTGTTAATCGCCAATCTGCTGTCGTCGTGAAGCGTTCTGCGTCCTCCTGATTGTCGACTGTCCTTACTACCGCTACAAAGTATCCTATGTTCCGATTCAAATCGTGCCTTCTGCTACACATTCTATTCACCACATTATTCATGAGCCTAGCAATAGCGTGTGATTCACTGGAGGTGGAACAACCGAATTTGAATCCTATTTCTTCGCCAGCGCTCTCATCTTTCTCTGACTTGTCACTTGACGCTGACGATCGGCTCCAAGTCTTGGAAACATTTAAACACAATGGAGACATATTAGTTGAGCTACTGGGACCTCGTAATATTCAAAATGCTGCTCCTCTTATCATCACTGTCGGTCACGGAGGTCGATACAAACCAGATTATATACCAGATCGTTCAAGGGATAGTCCCCGTTGTTTGAACAAGGGAGGACTGTCCAGCTTCAGTACTGTATCAGATTTATATACTGATGAGATTGGATTCAGACTGGTTGCAAAAGTCATGGACAAATCACAGAAGGTTCCATATTTGATCATCACCCATTTACATCGATCGAAGTTAGATGTCAATCGCCTAAAAGATGCTGCTGCACAATCAAATCCGATTGCAGAAGATGCGTGGTTTGCCTACCATGATTACATTGCATCTGCCCAATTAAAAATCAAAGGGAAATATGGTACAGTTCGAGGCAAGATAAAAAGGAATGAACGTGTCGAGGGTGTTAAAGGACTTTTGATTGATCTTCATGGTTATGCTGGCAAGAGCGATTGGCAGAGTGAAGATGGAACAATAGGGCCACCTCCGTTTATTCACTGGGGATACAGAATACCAGGGAGATTTCTCAATGACAATCTTAACGAATTTGATAATAGTACCTTTGTCCACGCAAGTTCTCTTGATAAACAAGATTTAGACTCTTTGATACGAGGTCCCATGAGCATTGGTTCTCGGTTTTATGCGGCGTTCAATAAGAATGATGATTCGATATCGTCTGAATATCTTGGGGCAGGAATTCCAAGTGGAGAATTTCCTAACCC
>Ga0307978_1003014_pt1 | contig 11555 bp, 11 predicted proteins | sample OrgLakmetage1056_FD_203151 | JGI IMG/M metagenome (GOLD analysis project Ga0307978, IMG submission 203151) | Saline water microbial communities from Organic Lake, Antarctica - #1056 | ecosystem: Environmental > Aquatic > Non-marine Saline and Alkaline > Saline | place: Antarctica: Organic Lake...
TAATGCTCTGCAAGAGGGCTAGATTTGACTATAGTGACTAGATGGTACATGGATATTAACTCCCATTCTCATAGATTTAAAATAGCAAACACGTGTAAAACAAAAAATATAACTTTCCGCCTATTCAAATTAATAAAACTTTCCTACTGGGAGTATGTATTCCAATTATCTCTTGGCCTTCTTCTTCTTTTTACTAGAAGTCTTTGCGCCTCCAAAGCCAGAAGTTGCAGCCTGCAATATTGGGAAATTTCTCAAAATTTCAATTTCCTCTTGGGCCGCCCGCCGTACCTGTTCATTATCATCTAACAGCTCTGGAACACTCAAACAATCATAAATATATTGAAGAGCATTCCTCTCTACCTCCGTCAGATCAGGATGCCAGATTCGCGCCATGAGAATATACCTTGTAGAATCTGCCTCATTGACAGCATCGTGCATCAGACTCGTATCAAACACCATCACTTCTCCGTTTATCCATTGTCTTGTCTCATCACCAATTGTTAGCCTACACTTATTATTCCCACTTTCTGGGATATCTATTGCAAGATGACTGGTCAAGACAAAATTTGTAAAGTCACTATGGAGTTTGATGTCAGTATTGGGCTTCATGCAGGCAAAAAATACTTCTGTCGCAGGAATTCCACACTTGGATACTGCCTTTGATGTCTTGGGGAAAAGGTTGCAGTTGACTTCATCCCAAATTCCTCTATCCTTCAAAACAAGAGTGCTCCAACCTTCACCATATCCACCTGCTTCTTCCGTCAGTGCACCGGCCCAAACATTATTTCCATCTTGTTGCAATTTCTTCATATCCTTTGTAACGTCAAGGAATTCCTTGCGAATCTCTTTATAGCTCTTTGCCAGTTTTTGCGTCCATGGGATTTCATCAATGTCCCAGAATGGTTTGACAGTCAAGCCAGGGACATAAGAGTGAGCATATTGATAGCAATCGGATGTTTGAGGATCAGTTCCTTCCTTCCCAAAGAATTCACGATGTTCATATTCTTTATCAAGCAAGCGCCACGAATCAATCACTCGCTGAGTATCTTTGCTTCCAAATTTTTGAATGATTCCATTTTCTACTTTTCCAGCGAATGTGTGTAAAGCGGCAGGTTGTGTATGGGGAATAGTGGTGGTGAAACGAAAGTCTTCAAGTGTTGCACGAAGCTCAATAGCATTAGTGTAATATCTTTGAAGAAGGTTAGATGATGGTGCAAACGCAGATGAATATTGCGCCATTGCCAGGAGTGATAGAAAACATTGGAAATACATCTTTGGATAGATGGATGCTACTAGTGCGTTTCCTTTTGCTTTTGTGAGGATAGAGCAAGTATCAAGTATGGTATGATGCTTTCAGATGTCTAGGTAGCTAGCTAGGTACTCTTGTTGGTAGAACTTGGAACTTGCGATTGGTGCTTGTCGCTTGCTACTTGCTACTTGTATTAAATACATACCGCATAATTCCCAACCCAACAGCTCAACCTATCTTTCCAACCACAAAAACTTGATTGATCTTTCTCATGTCACGACGATCACCCATCACCCATTATTGCCAATTGCCATCATCGTCATCATTCATCGCCCATCAATCAATCAATCAATCAATCATTTTCAAAAATTAGAATAAAGGAGACATAATTCTATTTTTGAAAAGAATACACTGAGCACCGTAAACATTCAACTCAGCCCAACTCACTACACTAGATTGAACCAAATCTTTATCATGCGCCTTCACGGACAAACTATCCTCGCGGCTCTGCTGGTTAATTGCTTCACCAACTCCTATGCTTTCTCGAACTCTCTGCCATCTCCGTTCGTTAACCCTCGTCAAATCACGAAATTGAGTTCAGCAACTGAAGAAACATCATCATCATCATCTGATACAGAGGATGCACCCAAAACATTCAAAGATCACGAACATGCAGAGTCTCTAGTCTACGATCCCATCTCAATCAACACTTCGTTCTCTTCATACAAAGCAAAGTATGCCGAATCAATTGCTGACCCATCGGCATTCTGGGCAAAAGAAGCAAAGCGCCTCACTTGGTTCCAAGATCCTCCCAAGGACCAACCAGCTATACATGGAGATCTCATCAACGGTGATGTCAAATTTTTCCAAGGGGGGAAACTTAATGTTTGCTATAATGCTATTGATAGGCATGCTCTTGCAAATGGAGGAAAGGGAGGAGAGGAGACTGCCATGATCTGGGAAGGAGATGAACCCACAGATACGAAATCATTCACTTATAACGAGATGCTTGCGAAGGTTTCCCAAATTTCAAATGCGCTCAAGAGTCAGGGAGTGAAGAAAGGTGATGTTGTTACTATCTACATGCCAATGATTCCTGAACTCCCAATGACTATGCTAGCTTGTGCGCGTATTGGTGCAGTGCACTCTGTCGTTTTTGCTGGTTTTAGTGCTGATGCTCTAGCATCAAGAATCAGTGCATCCAAATCCAAGTTTGTGGTTACTGCAGATATTGGATTGAGGGGAACGAAAAGAATTCCTTTGAAAGATATTGTGAATGACTCTCTGACAAAGATGGATTGTGAAGAATTGGTAGACAGTGTCATGGTTTATGAACGTTTTTACGATAAGGATGCAGATGATGCTCCATATGATATGAAAGACTGTGATGTTAGGATGGATCAACTTGTTGGTCTTCAGAGACCTTATTGTGTACCAGAAGTTATGGATGCAGAAGACGAGCTTTTCATTCTTTACACCTCGGGTAGTACGGGAATGCCGAAGGGGCTTGTTCATACTTCAGGAGGATATGCACTATATGCTGCATTTACAACAGAAACAACATTTAATCTCGAGAAGGGTGACATCTTTGCCTGTGTTGCAGATTGTGGTTGGATTACTGGCCACACCTACGTGGTTTATGGAGGCAAGTTTTGAACTGTGTCTGTTTGCTATATTCTAATACTTTTCTGCTCACTGTGTACATCCACCTCTTAGCATTGCTGAATGGAGGAACTACATTCTTATTTGAATCCACCCCCATGTATCCTGGTAAGTACAGTGTTTATTTGAGACAGCAAATTTGTTTCTATTATATTAACGTTCTTGTTCGTGTTGCGTGCCAAATTATGTGCTTCCAGATGCTGGACGCTATTGGGATATGATTGAGCGCCATAAGGTATGTGCATGTCGCGCATTGAATTCCACTGTCAAATTATGCATGTATGTCAACATTTGTTCTAAACAAAAACATGAAACTCTGTGTGACCTCAGATCAATATTTTCTACACAGGTAAGTATCTATTTTATTTTGTATGCACGAATATATTTGAGTTTCCTCTTCGTGTCTCTTATTCATGGTCTGGTATGATTGCAACATTATAGCGCCAACTGCCATCCGTTCTCTTATGCGCTTTGGTGATGAGATACCTGCAAAGTATGATCTCAGTAGTCTCAAAGTATTGGGCTCTGTTGGAGAGCCCATCAACCCTGAAGCCTGGCGTTGGTATTATGAAAATATTGGTCATAGCAAATGCACTGTTGTCGACACATATTGGCAAACAGAAACTGGAGGCCATATGATAACTAACATACCTGGAGTCACCCCCATGAAACCTGGTAGCTGTACACTTCCAATGTATGGAATTGATCCAGTTGTCTTGGATGCTCAAACTGGCGAGGCTATTGAAGGAAATGATGTCGAGGGAGTCCTTGCAATTCGTCAACCTTGGCCTGGAATGGCACGCACGTGTCTCGGTGATCATCAAAGATTCATGGCAACTTACTTGACTCAATATCCTGGACTCTATTTTACTGGTGACACTGTATTCCGCGACAAAGATGGTGAGTATACAGTAATATCGGCCAAATTATCTTGTCATATTATTCCATACCTTGCTCACGTTATTATTATTCATGAAGGTTTCATTTTTGTGACCGGGCGTTGTGATGACGTATTGAATGTGAGTGGACACAGAATCGGCACTGCAGAGATTGAAAGTGCCCTTGTAGGCCATCCGTCAGTTGCACAAGCTGCAGTTGTAGGTAAGCCTCATCCTGTCAAAGGACAGGGGATTAGCGCTTTCGTCATGCTTGTCGAAGGCGCAGAAGAGTCTGATGCTCTTATTAAAGAATTGGTTGCAGATGTTCGTGCTGGTGTTGGCCCATTCGCAACTCCAGATCAAATTGTTGTTTCGCCATCATTGCCTATGACGAGAAGTGGAAAGATTATGAGGAGAGTGTTGAGGAAGATTGTTGCCGGTGAGGCTGATTCGTTGGGAGATACTAGTACTCTTGCTGATCCTAGTATTGTGGAAATCTTAATTGAAAAGGCAGCACCATAAAGAGTTGGATATAAGCAAGCAAAATGTATGGTACTATGGCATATTGATAGTTTTTGGCCATGCAGCACAAACTTAATCAATTTTTATCGTTTGAAATTCATCGAAATAGAATTTAATTCGTCTTCTCTTCTTCTTTGTGTTATTGCTCTTTACGAAATAAAACTTCCACTCTTAGTGTGTTCTATGGGGGCTTTGATTCATGCAATCACAGCACTGACAACAGACTGCACTGTCCCTGACTGCACTGTCCCTGATGAAAGTAAGACAAGGCTATCCACGTGCGGCTGAGATAAATGGTCCGTAATCCGAGGAATCAACGACTAAAATACTTCGCACTTAGATAATGATGCTAGCATTCGCTCTGAAAGGTGGGACTCAGCGTTTCCAATTCAAGCTTGATCGCCTCGTCACTCATGTAATTCCAATGCTTAAAGAGAACAACTGAACGCGCCTTGGCCTTTGTGGTCCATTTTATAGCAAAGTTCTCAGCATAAACTGGATCATGTTTTTCAAAACATTCACTGCATATATCATCTACGCAATCACTCAACGTTCGAGAGGTGCCTCTCGTAGCAGTCTGGACATTCCCCTCTAGATTGTATGTCTTCTCATTTTGGATAGATTGCAAGTATGCATGATCTTTGACCCAATCTGGTATTGGTCTCTGAAAAGAATGATCAGCACAAAAATGAACTTCTTTCATCCACGAATGACAAATTATCTCGTTATATCTTGGCCGTGCCTGAGGATCTCTAATGAGAAGTGCATCAATCCACGATTTGGCGTCAAGTTCGCATGCGAAATAACTTGGATACTGAACTTCAAACATAAGACATTGATATTCTTCGTTGTCCGTTACCTGATCTAAGCATTCCTCGTCTGCCTTAGATGGAAATTTCTTCGTTGAGGAGTCTACTCTCCTTTGGAGCAGCTCTCTCTTTGTCGGAAAGGGGCGGCGCCCGGTTAGCATTGTGTAGCAACACACTCCAAGTGAGAACCAATCTGCTCTTTCATCATATCCATTTCTGGAAAAATAATCAAGAGATCGCTCTTGGACTTGTTCGGGAGGGCGATATCCTGCAGTTCCACAGACTGTTCGCCTGCGAATCCATTTAAGATCTGTCTTAGTATCCTCTTTTTGGCAATCGTCATCCTCATGGTTATTCATCGCAGGATCTAGATCACTACTCTCGCTCAAGATGCTGTCTATACTAGAAGTTGGATCATTTTGTCGACTTCTTGACATTTCTGGGATGAGATTAGGGTTGAGCTGGCGAGACGACGAATGGGTGAACGTAATTTGTTGTGCATCAGAATTCTTTCTTTGCACCATCGAACCTGCAAGTCCAAAATCAGTAAGCTTTAAATGACCATTCAACGTGATGAGAATGTTGGACGGCTTTAGATCCCTATAAAGGATGCCTTTTCGGTGCATGAAATTAAGAGCAAGGATCAACTCTATTGCGTACGTTTTACTTAAGGCAAATGGAAGTCTTCTACCTGGACTATTTGATATCAGGGCTAGAAGTGTCCCACCAGGTACATATTCAAGACCTAAGATAGCATACGAATCAGTGTAGAAAGCATACTCCAAGCTTGTAATGAAAGGATGGCCTCTACAAGAGGCTAATACAGTTCGTTCCATATGTACAAGAGTTTCATCTTCAATTTGTTTCCCGAAGGACCTTGCGGACCTGACCATTGCTTCCATTGGCTGAACCTTCAAAGCATAATTAATTCCGGTTGTTTTTCTCTTCGCTTTGAAGACACTACCAAAACCTCCAGTCCCAAGAAGAATGGAGAACTCAAAATCCCTTGGTCCCAACCATCTCAAAATTTCATCAGATTGTGTTTTTTCCCCAAGAGCAAACTCAATTTTCCCACTCGTTGACGAGACAGTAAAGTAGTTCTCAAGTGTTCTTTCTGTATGTGAAGAAGAAGGTTAGATTGATACAATTAAAAATATACAGTACTCTAGTTAGACGTAGAAATACCAGCAGCCAACGTACTTCTAGTGGACGCATCAGAACTCTTCCAAAAACAATTCAGATCCTTTACAAAATCACGAAATGACCCTCTTCGCATATCTTCAGCACTGACTTTCCCCCTTGAATTCAGACTCGTGCAGCATCGAGCCTTGGCAAAAACTGAACCCATTTCAGGTGTGCTCCAATCAATGAATTTGGAAGTGTCTGAGAATGTGATGACAATCCCGACTGAATTTGAAGTTGTCTTCTAATCACAAGCGTTATTTTCTCGGATTATAAAAGCAAATAACAAATGATGCGAAGTGGAACTGGGAATATTTCAGCAACAACAAGAGCCGAAAACAGTTACGAAGGAGAATACGAAGATAACGAAATCTCAGAAATCTCGCAGACCGAATTTGATCATGATGAAGTAAGCACAAGTTTTGATATTTCTCTCAGACTTTAATTGTCTTTCTTCTGTGACTCATTCACATAATGCATCTTGATTGCAGGCGGCTGAGATAACTCAAATTAGCATGCAGATACCAAACATCACACAATCGACTGGATTACTGATGGAAAACGGAATCGAACAAATCGATGAGGAGGTACGTATGGCAATAATGGTCGATGAAGACTTTAATTGTCTTTCTTCTGTGACTCATTCACATAATGCATCTTGATTGCAGGCGGCTGAGATAACTCAAATTAGCATGCAGATACCAAACATCACACAATCGACTGGATTACTGACGGAAAACGGAATCGAACAAATTCAGGAGGTGGCACGTATGGGAATAATGGTCGATGAAGACAATGGGCACAGGCAGAATACGAAAGCATTGGCAAACAACAATCTAAATTCATCTCTCGAAATTAATGATGCAAGCGTCATAAGTGACAAGAAAAGGAAGACACACCTATACGAGTCTAGTAGGCGTCTTTTAGAAGAAGGAGAGAAAAATGTGTATCTGGCACTTGAACTTGACAAGACCCAAAACCTATTGGGGGATTTACGCTCAGAGAACGACGACCTGAGAAAGCTCTTACTTGAAGGCATCAATGGTGGAATACACGATACGCACAATTATGAAAATATAGCGTTGTCGCATTTATTGCGTATTCGGATTCAAGAATTTGGAGAAGTCGGAGCTTCCTGTTCTTTTTCATACCATTCTTTTGGTAAATGTAAGAAAGTTAATAGGGGACAGTCAGACTTGCAATCAATTCGCTCAAGCCCAGGTCTACGCAAGAGTGAAAAAGAAGGTAGAGCCGTTACACAGATTTCAGAAGATTGTGATTGCGAGCGACTGAAAAGGGATTTGCATAAAATGGGCGACCGGTCTAGGCGGGATAGAGAGGCCAAGCATAGACTCAAAACTTCTATTGACGATGAAAAATGCAAAGTAAACGCGTTATCAGAACATATCGAGAACCTCTTGCTGCATTTGAAGCAGGCAGTAATCACAAAAGCTAAGGCTTTGAGCGAACGGAGCAAGTTTCAGAAAGAAATAGAGATGCAAACGCAGCATAATGCAATTATGGAGAAGAGAAACAGTCGGAAAGATCAGGCGATCAATGACCTAAAGGAAGGTGGAAAAGTAATGGAAGATCAACTGACTCTTATGGATGAAAAGTACATGGCATTGAGAATGAAGCTGGACTGGAGCAAGACTCAAATGGAAAAAGTGGTTCGCAAAAAAGATGCAGAGCTGAAGGAACTGAGTCTACAGAGCCTCATCGCGGAGAAAACCAATAAACACCTTTTCAAGAAACAACATTGTGGAAATGGTAACCGGACAGGTTTGACTTCAAAAATTTTAAAACAAAAATCCAGTCTACTGTCAGTAAGAACTAAGTTGCCCTCTACTTCCGATGGAGTTACATAAAGAAGGATGATGTACATTCACTTCAGTTTAATTATAGATTATTTGTTGATCTATTTATCTGATATTTGCATATTTGTTGCTTCCAACTTTTTATCCTTCTATATACGACGACTATAGGAGACACCTCGCTCTGAAAAGAGAACTTGGCGGATATCGCGCTCGTTTACCTGCACTCTAACCTGAGGCAGACTTAATTCATCCATAGAACTTTTCAGCTTAGAGTAGTCCTGCAGCAGCTCTAACCAGGATGTTTGACGCATCTGCTGGGGATCGACTGCTGGCTTTACGATATGGACACCACCAACGATTGTTTCTGTTTTGCTTTTTACGATAAGGGATGCAATCCTTTTTTCCAAGCCTCCCATCCTGGCTCCTTCTGCCAAGATCGCTGCGTAAAATTGACCGCTCAGTTCTAATTTTCTATTGTCGAATGAGTCAAGAATTGAAAGTAGAAATTTGAACGCGGAGTTGTCCTTTGCTATCACCTCCGTGGTGAAAATTGTCTTCTTTTGAAAAAGACCTAGTGTATTGATTATTATTGAAAGAGTGCCCTTTGATGGAACAAAGCCGCGCCGAAGAAGATTATTCTGAAAAAACAAAAAAAGAATTCATTAGTGTCAAAGATCATAGTTGCAGTTTGAACAAATTTCAAAAAGAATAAGAACATACCATAGTTGACAAAGCAGTTTTAAAATCGCTCTCATTGAGAGCGCACCCCATCATGTAGTTGTAGCTCGTCATGGTCTCCCTTCCGCTTAAGTCGTCATCTTCAATCATATTTAACGCTGTCTCAAAATCACTCAAACCGCAATAAGCCTTGATACAAAGACTCTTTGCATATCCGTCAGGGACCTTCATTTTCTTGAAAATCTCAACGGCATTGCTGTGCTTATTATCAGATATGCAAGCGCCCATAAGCGCAGTAAGGGTCTTCATATTTGGTTTGACACCTGCAAAATTCATTCTAGAAACTAGTTCAAATGCGCGGTCAGAATCTCCTATAGATGCTGCTGCCGTTATTGCTGTTGTGTACAACTTGACATTTTCCATCAGCCCTGCAGTTCTCTGGTCAGCACATGCTGATTCAAAAAGAGTCAGACATGGTCCAGGTTTGTTCAATTTCAACAAACCATTCATTAAGAGGCCGTAAGTTTTACCATCTGGATTGACACCATTTGTCTCCATGACTGCAACTAGTTCTTTTGCTTCAAACCATCTCAACCTTTCACAAAGAGCCCGTATCACAGTGTTGTATGTTATTACATCTGCAACAATTCCTCCTCTCTTCATATCACCTAACAAGCTTCGAGCTGTATCAAAATCTCCATCCATTATAACTGCCTTGATCAAGGCTGTAATGGTGACCTTGTCCGGTTTGAGTCCAGCTGCATTCATTCCTTTGAATAGATCGAAGGCGTCTTCACGCCTGCCGGACCGCGCGTACGCACCGATCATGATATTATATGAAACTGAGTTCTTCTTCGGACGATCGGACGTGCGACGATTTGCCGGAGACATCTGGTCAAATACTTCCTCTGCAACTTTAATGTCATTCGCATTCACAACTGCAGCCAGCACAGTATTGTAGCATTTCGTATCTGCCTTCAAGTGATCTCCCCAATAGTGGGACTGCACGCCGTCGATGGTCGTGTATGCACCTTCGATTGCGGCTAAAACTCTACGCGCGGCAAAGCTGTCCCCAACTGAAGCATGGGCTCGAATAGCATCAGTCACTGTGTATAAATTCAAGCCCGTCAGTGACGGAACAATCTTATCTTTTGATTTTTTGCCTGCAATTTTTGTCTTTGGGGAGCCTGGGGAGCCATCGGCATTCAGTCCAACAGCAGCCTCAAAAGCTTTCAATGCGCGTTCCGGTTGATCACATGCAATATACGCATTCATGACAAGAGATAAAGTTTTCGCGTCAAGAGAAGCAGAAGCATCGGCTAAAGATTCCAAAACACGATCAGCAACGAGGGCTAAAACTCCTGCATTCCTTTCAGTGCTCTTATCATGTACAGAAATGTATCTATTTAGCACACTTTGGCACCTGATAAGTAAATCTCCAGCCTCACTTGTATCAACTTCTTCTGAGAATTTCGAATAAGATGAAAGCAATCCACTTGTTAAAGTTTTTTTTGCAATCCCTTTTTTCACCCCTTTCACACTTGCTAGCGAACTTATATCACGAAATTCAGTACTTTCATCTACAACGCGTTCAAATCTAATTTGGACAGGTTGACCTGGTAAACGAGTCGTAACAGCAGAAACTACTCCTTCAACATTGGACACAGCCCACATTTTATTTCCAAGCGATGAATCTACTGCAATAATTCTATCTCCGACTTTCAATATTTTAATAACGTTCTCGGGAGCGTCATCAGTGAATCCGGTTATCCTCACATACCCTTCCTCAGTGTCTGGGAAATACAAATGATTGGTAAGAAAATCGATTTTGTATGAAATCATGACACAATCTCCAGTAATTCATCAAAACCTACCTTCAATATGAATTCCCATGGGGCGAGTAAGAGAAAATTCGAACTCTTGCACTAATTCAGATTCAAAAGCACTCTTCAATTCATTTGCTCGTTGAAACTTCACCTGCATAGACTTTGACATGACTTTCCGTGAAGATATTGCTGACCGGACTCCTTCCATAGTGCTCTTTGGCCAGATTTTCTAAAAGCAAAGACAGTAATAATTAGAAATGGACGTTTAATGTGAAATGTGTAATGATAGAGCTCCACTTGATCAGCATCACTCATAATTGAACTTACATTTCCAATTGTGGCAGAAGTTGCAACTAACAAATCTCCAGCTCTGATTCCAAGATCCCATGCAACTCCTCCTCTTCCAACGCTTGAAACAACAACGCCACTCAGTCCTTCTATTAGTGTCTTCTCGTCTAGGATCTGAATGGAGCCATCATTTCCTGCATCTCCTGTAGAGCACTCAAGTTTTTGATTCCTAACCATTTCTTCTTCTATCGAGACATAACGTAAAGAATCCAATTCAAGACAAGATTCTGACAGATCTCCATCTTTAACTTCCCTAAGAGAGAGAGCGAGTCTCTTATCTCTCATCAACGTTCCTGCAATTGGCATTTCGACGCCATATTCAAAGGTCAATGTTTGTGAGCCATCTATAACATCAAGCACTACCCTTTTTTTCTTGGCTTTCTTCTCCTTGTAATCATGTTCTTCAAGGAGTTCGTCGTTGATATATGAAACTTTTACGGTGCGTACTTTTTCAACTAGAGAAGCTATAGGACGGATCCCAGTTATGCTTTTATCACTTAGCCCTGATGATGCATCATCACTATAGAGCGGTGATATAGACACAGCTCTCCTCATGGCGTATCGACGATGGGCGAAGTGCATTG
>Ga0307978_1003018_pt1 | contig 11548 bp, 10 predicted proteins | sample OrgLakmetage1056_FD_203151 | JGI IMG/M metagenome (GOLD analysis project Ga0307978, IMG submission 203151) | Saline water microbial communities from Organic Lake, Antarctica - #1056 | ecosystem: Environmental > Aquatic > Non-marine Saline and Alkaline > Saline | place: Antarctica: Organic Lake...
GGTAATGAGAACACAGATTGTCGATTTCATTGATCTTCTGGTTTAGAAAGAAGAGGGTTTGCAGCGGGATATTTGTGGTAAACAACTATCGATGAATAATTGTTCCACTCTTTTCGCTTGTCGCTTGATGAAAGTTCTGATTGCAAAAAATTGTTGCATGGAGTTTCAGTTTAGATGACGTCGTCTCATCCATTCATTATATGCCCACTGAAAGTAGAAGCTTTCACAAATAACAATGACAGCAGCATATCTAAAATTGATCTCTAAAATTTGGTAACATTTGATATTTGATATACTACAATGTGTACCTTCATACATTACAGTTGGTAGTTTTGCTACCAAAGCTAGCGCTTTCATCAATCACTTATATGATATTATCTCCTCAAGTCGACCTTCATGATGTCAAAACCATTTGACATCATTTTCTTTTCATCTCAACTCTTCCTTTACATCTCAAATCAAATGAGTCTCTGAAAATGAACACCATCCACATATGCTCCTCTCAAGGTTTTGTTCACGACGCTCTCGAACCGATTGATATCCTGCCTGAAAAGCTCTGCAGCATCATGATTCAAGGGATCATCGGGATTTGGCTCGTAAAAAAGATAAATCAATCCGTAAATGACAGCATTAATGTCCAAAACTGGTTTCCAGTCTTCACGAAGGATATTGAGGCATACATTACCCTCAAGGTTTATGTTTGGGTGGTAGATCTTGTTTTGGCAAGTTACCTTTGGAGGATCGTGGGGCTGTGCAATGGATGTGACGATGATTGGAAATTGGATAAGTGAAATAGTATTGCGATAGGGTTTGCCAAATGGATTATTTATCTCATATCCTGTATCCAAGATGAAGGGTGACAAAATTAAATAAGAGAAGAAACTTATGGCAAGATGATGACTCACATATTGCGCAGGGATGTCCAAAAGGAATTGGTACGTGGCTCCCTTCCAATAACCTGAATCAGGCGTAACAGATACATAAAAGGTAGTAAGGTCATTAGGATCAGGAAAGTCAATCTCTGCAACATTTCCACCGTCGAGATCTGCAATATCTATTGATTTGAAGTGTGAGTGTGGATCATATTCAATACAACTTTGCGAAGAAACCAGGAGGGTTGAAATATCTCCCCCACATCATGTATGGGTATTCATTTATTCGCGAAAACATGGCATCAAATAACCCATATTGGTATATAAAGCATTTCAATGACTTACCAGTTTGAATTCGGATCTCACCAGGAGTCCTTCTTTTGCCATTTGATTTTGAACCACCATTATCCTTATTCTTTTTACCTCCTACACCGAGCAATGATATTGATACTTTCTTCACTCCTGGTGAATCGGTTGGCGCGTCTGTTCCTGCCGCTTGTTGTTCAGCAGCTGCTGCTAGCTTCGCTTTTGCTTCTGCCTCGCGTTTCTTCTTGAGTGCCAGCATGGTGTGAATTAAAGTTTGTCTCAGTTGATAGATTAGTTGAATTTCACTAGTTTTATTTATGATTACTGATTGTGTCTTGTGTGCATGTTGCATTTCAGGTTTGCTGGTTTGCTGTTTGCTGAGTGTCCATTATTGATTATTCGCTTTTATTATCATCATGCCATTGCTGACGTCGTCTGTGAGGCCATTCCAATACTATCTCACTTCTTTCTTCTTTCTTCGTTCTTCTTCCCAAAGAGATTGAGATTGAAGATGTTGAATAACATCTTCTTCATCTCTCTCCTATTTTGTCTCTTTCTACAAACTTCTGTTGTATGGTATGGTAGTCAGAGTTTGTAAAAAGATTGACACTGCCTTCATAAAAACAACAAGATACACATAATAATATAATGAAGTCCTTTACCATCATCATCACCCTCGCCATCATTGGATTCTCCGCTGCATTCTTCCGCCCTGCACAGCCTCATCAAGCACCTGCTATTGTTGAGATCCGCGGTGGAGGTTTCATCTTCAACACCGAACCCGCTTTCGACGAGGGACTCGATAACCCTGAAATTCAGGCAGACGAGAGTATCACTGCTGCTAGGAAGTGTGGTTTCTGCATGGGGGTAAGTCTTTGTCCGGTTACAAGCGGCCTGTTTTTTGAATGGAGAGGACTGACATTTCCTGCTTGTTGCTTCAGTCAGCCATCACTTTTTCGTCCTTTTTTTCTAATTTGAGAAGATGTGACACCAGTGTTCTTAATTATTTTCATTAGTCATTTCTAACATGAACTTGTTCCCTCTTTTCTTCTTACTACCGCAGTGATCTGGACAGACTAATTGTCCCGTCTCTGGCCTTTAAGGCTAGGGTCGGTGCATAGGGCGCGAGCCATTCAATGGAATTGTGTTTGATGAATGATGACACTTTGTCCAATACTCATTTCGTTAGGGGATAAAGACCCGGCTGATTTTTGGTTTATAAACCTTCTTATACACCTGTAGGACGACTCCACTGTATGCAGGTGCCAAGGTCCATTGATTTCTATGTGGAATTGATGGGCCTTGAGAGTCATGCCGGACTAAGAAATGTTTGTTGGATGAAGCAGTCTGAGCTTAGTTTATACTACAGTGATCAAGCGCTTCTTTGAATGGATCTACTAGTGCCTTGCCTTCCTTGGAATTCTGTGGATGGATACAAAGAGATTTATCCTTTGGATCTTTTGGATTGTTGAATGTTACCAGAATGACGTCCCTACACCTTAACATTGGGAGTAGGGTACTGAAATGCTCTTGCTGAGCTGGTGCATTTGAAGTCCGATTGTTCTATTTGTATTCTGAAACAGAGCTCTACTCATAATTTTTTTGAGAAATTAAAATAACTTATATTATTTAATTCGAATATTTCTTTTAATCCCTCTGCAGTTTCGCCGGCGCCACCATGAAACTAGGAAGAGCATGAAGTGTCAGTAACAAAAGATCCAGCCATCCAATCAATACTTTTCTGGCAATCAAACCACGAGCTGTCTCGACCTTAGTGGAGGATTGCTATGCGTTCAACTTGTTTAGAGACTTGACTTGCTAAACAGCTTAAATGGAGCACAATTGATTTTCACTTACTTTCGCAGTACGCTCCTCCTGTGCTGTTCACAGCTGGAGATTAACACATTCCCAATAACAAATAAATAACACTAAGCATAATAGTCTAATGAATGTATTTTGAGTAAAATAGTATATTTACTCAACCTTTAGAACCTCGGTGCCTCCAAGGTAAGGACGCAGTGCCTCTGGAACGACTACAGATCCATCAGGCATTTGATAATTCTCCAAAACCGCCAAAAGAGTTCTTCCTACTGCCAGTCCAGATCCATTGATGGTATGACAAAAAACAGGCTTTGGCTTCTTTGCCTTCTTTTTCTTCTTCCCTCCCACATTATCATCAGTAGCCTCCTCCTTTGCAGCAGGGCGGTATCTCAAATTCATTCTTTTCGCTTGGAAGTCCCCAGTATTTGAACATGAACTAATTTCACGGTATTCTTTGGATCCTGGGAGCCATACTTCCAAATCATAACAGTGCCTTGCGCTGAATCCAATATCTCCGGAGCAAAGTCTAACCTTGCGATAAGGCAATTCCAATGCTTCCAAACATGCCTGTGCATGACCGGTTAATTCTTCGTGCTGATCCATTGATGTTTCACTAGTGGTAATCTTTACCATTTCTATTTTGCTGAACTGATGCGTACGGATCAAACCTCTTGTATCACGCCCATAACTTCCAGCCTCTGCGCGAAAGCATGGAGTAATTGCTACATAAGAAATAGGTAAATCTGCTTCTTCCAAGATAGATTCTCTATGCATATTAGTCAAGGGAACTTCCGCAGTTGGAATAAGGAATGCATCTTCTCCATTGCACTGATGGCTCTCCTTTGCAATTTTGAATAGATCTTCTTCAAACTTTGGTAGCTGCGATGTCCCTTCCAAGGCTGAACGACCAACAACATATGGAACTGATACTTCAGTGTAACCATGTTTGGTAACATGCATATCCAAGAAAAAGTTAGAAATGGCACGCTCGAGACGAGCCACATGTCCAGATAATGCAACAAATCTTGCTCCCGACATTGCGACTGCTTTCTCCGCTTGCCATCCATGCAATGCAGTAGCAACATCATCATGCCACTTGGGCTCGAAAGACCCATCTGATGGCCATCCCAATTTTCCTGGTAGAGTCTCGATATCACCCCATTTCTCCACTTCTTTGTTATCAGTATCATCCTTTCCATCAGGCACATTATCATCCAGCAAGTTCGGTATACCAGCCAGGAGAGACGAAACTTCATCTTCCAATACAGCCAACTTTTCCTCTGTAACAGCAGCCTCTTCTCCGGCCGCTTGGGAAAGGCTCTTAGCTTTGGCAACCTCCTCCTCGTCGCGATCCGGATTCCGCATGAGCATGCCAACATTCTTGGACTGTTCATTGCGCGTCTGAAGGGCAGCATCGCGAGCTTGAATTAGTGACACTCTTTCATCGTTGCGAGATGATATTTGACGAGCTGCTTCGAGGGTATCCTCCGATGCGCGCCTTGATTTCAAATGAGTTAGTACGAGTTCAAGGTTATCAATGATGGCACGTGAGTCGAGGGAAGTGAGAGATCCAATTGGAATGCGGCCATTGACGAGTTCAGATGCAGATGGTTCTGCCTTCGTCTCGGGATCTGTGTCCATGATGCTCATGAAACATCTGCTGTTACCGCTAACATGATTGTAGTTATTGTTTGATGTTCCTGCCTTGATGACAACATGATTCAATGCCCTGAGAGAATGAGGAGTGAAGGCTCCTGCTGTCCTGAAAATGTTTGCCGCGCATGCGGCTATCATGAGGTTGAAGCTTCTATTTTGCATTCGAAAGACAATCAAGATAGTTCGTATATGATCAATGAAAAAGAAGGATGCGCAGCACTGTTGAGCACTGATGTAACAAAGGCTTTAGAACATTATTTCGTGATGGCTTGAGGGTTGAGGGGGGCAGTTGTGATGGGTGAAGCAAGGGTGGTTTTAATGGTCTGTGGTGAGGTGTCGTAATTTAACTCCAAAAGTGCGTCAGTTTATTGCGCGGGAAGCCATTTATAAATAATAGGTTAAGAGATGAAATTAAAAATGAAGCGAAATCAGGCGAAATCAGCTGAAATCAGGCGAAATAATAAATTGATCATCTTTCTCAGATCTTTCTTCTATCACAAAAGAAAGCACGTTGCACGTTTACCGAAGGTGCTATTACAACCTGCTGTCTACTATCCAATGAACAACATTGATCCACAGCCGAGCAGCAATTATTGTATTGACTTCCAGGATGTTCTCGACGCATCCACAAAAATAAAAGATATTGCACGAAAAACTCCAGTGATGACATGCTCCAGTCTCGATCATCTCGCAAACAACCGTAGACTCTTCTTCAAAGTAGAAGCACTGCAACGGACTGGATCTTTTAAATTCCGAGGGGCGCTCAATGCCATCTTATCCTTGATGGATGATGTTGAAAATAAAAACGAGGAAGTTCATGTCGTGACGCATTCTTCTGGGAACCATGCTGCAGCAGTTGCACTTGCTGCTAGATTAGCATCGGAAAAGATGAAGAGAAAGGTGGAAGCAACTATTGTCATGCCAGATAATGCACCCCTGATCAAGGTTAATGGTGTCAAAGGATTTGGAGGTAACATTGTTTTTGTAGAAAGCACCAATGAGGCACGAGAAATCATGGCTGATAAAATTGTTGATCAAAAGGGTGCTGTATTCATTCATCCTTCTGAGGATAAGAGGGTGATTGCTGGGCAAGGAACAGTCTGTATTGAGTTTGTAGAACAGGTGAGAGAAATGATAGGTTTCGTAGGTGGTGACTTGGATGCAGTGATCATTCCTGTTGGAGGAGGAGGCTTGGCGGCTGGGAATGCTGTCGCATTACGAGGTTTATTAGGTAGTCATGTCAAGGTGCGTCTTGCGTACTGAAATTCCCATGATTTTACCTTAGGTCCAATTCCATTGTACTGACATGCATCCATTTTTCGCAGATAATATTGGCAGAGCCAACAGAAATGGATGATGCCAAAAGAAGCAAAGAGGCAGGGGTCTTACTCAAACACTCATCTGACAATAAATTGAATAGTGTGGCTGATGGGCTCAAAACAACTCTCGGTCCAAACACATGGCCGATAGTTAGAGATTATGTCGACGAAATCATTACAGTGAGTGAAGAAGACATACTTAAAGCGACAAAACTTATTTGGGAGCGATTGAAAGTATGCATTGAACCGAGTGCGGGAGTTGGCGTGGCTGTCGCATTAGGCCAGGAATTCCAAAGCAAATATCGCTTGGAAGATGGGATCCGTAAAATTGGGATCATCCTCTGTGGGGGCAATGTTGATATATTGACAATTGCCAAATTAATGGAAGATGGAGGATTGTGAAGATATATTCTAAATGATTTCATGGCTCGCATCTGGAGTGGCTCACGAATGTCAGCAAAACAAATCTTGAAAGTGAATAAAACAGGTCTCCAAGTCCTAACTCGTCAATTTGCAAACTTCATATGCATGCTACTTCTATCTTTTCTTTTGTACTATCATAGAATTACCAAAATGAATGAACATTTCAGTCAAGATGGTCTCCAAACCCTTTGTGAGCTTTTGAGATTAATGTTAAGATACCAATCAATATCGATTTATCATGCACCGGAATTGGCACTGGATTTCCAAATAATGAGATTTTGGGACAGAGTAAGAAATCAGATTCATCGGAGCCCACAAGAAATTGCTATAAAATGCGTTGTTATGCCTCTCGTCGAAAATGGATGGTCGCTTTCTGGAATGTATCCACTCCATGCTGCTCTTTGCCTCAGGCGTGATCATCTGCGCGTACCATATGATATTCTGATCCAACTTGTGCAAGCCTGTCCTGAAGCCCTCTATGCGCAAACAGAGTTAGGTTTGACTCCTCTCCATTTAGCCGTAAACCTTGACGATTTTGAGATGACTAGTTACGTTCTCGACTTCCATCCCGGTGCTATTCGTGATCAGTCAAAGATGGGCTTTCTACCACTCCACTTTGCAAGAAGCGAAAGGATTACAAGGTTGCTGTTAGAACAGTATCCTTCTGGTGCCTGTATCACTGATGTTAATGGAAACTTGCCCCTTCATATTGCATGTAGCCACGGAATCTTCTCGCCCAAAGTAGTGAAGATGCTGCTTGAAAAAGGCATGCAATACAAACTAGACGGTCCGTATGGGGCTGGCGGGTCTTTCTGTGCAAACTCTCTTGCACATATTCCTCTAAAAATATTAATTGTAGCAACAGGTCAAGCACTTTCAGAAGGAAAGTCGTCAAATGATATCGAGGTGTGTTGGCAAAAGTTATCTACGTGCCTTTGGATTATGTCGGAGAGCAGGCGTTATCACTCAGGAAGCTTGATTCATATCTGTTTGGGTGTCATTTGCGACAAAACCCTTTTAAACTTTGCCATGGATAAGTGTAAACTTGATGTCTTCAAGATAGATGCTAGTGGACGTTTTCCACTTCACATTGCTGCGATGAATCGAAACGTTCCTGGGGAGATTATCCAAAAACTGACTGTTATGAACCCGACAGCAGCAATCTCCGCTGATGTAGATTTGAAGTTACCTATCCATTATGCATCCATGAATGGTCGTAGATATCATGATGGGGTGAAGCACCTGGTAAACATATCAGCAGTCTCGCTACGCGTGGCAGGCCGGGACTGTAAGCTATTTCCTTTCATGATGGCAGCAGTTGGAGATGACAGTTCAATTGATACCATCTATGAATTACTGAGAATCGATCCAAATCTTATTTTTCCAGTATAAATCAAATGATGCGTTGTTTGAAAGCTTTAAATCACTCAACCGTAAATGAATAAGACCATTCCTTTCTCGATCCAATTCAACTGTTTGACTTGAGCGTAACTTTCGTATGTGGAAAAATCTAATAGGAGGTGCATTCTAAGAACGATGGAATCTTCTCATCTCATAACAGGTTGTATACTCTATCCAAAGGCTTGCCGCGCAGCAGCATTTGACTATGCTCGAGATTCGGTAGTAAACGCACGCAAATTCTGACAAAAGCTGGTTATGTGGGTTCTTGGGAAACTAATCACATGCATCTTTTACAATAGATACAAATCACTGAGTCCATATTTAGTTTGGAAGAGGTAGCAGATCGTCCGGTCTTGATGAAGTTCGGTCGTCGACTTTTAATGGTATATTCCTAATAGAGGATTCATAGGAAGTAGTAACAGGTACACGTACTAATTCGCAGATAGAATGAACAAGAAATTGATTGAAGCTGTTGATGAATACATCTAAAGTGCACTTGACAACTGTCCTACTTCTCGCCAGGAAGATGCTCTTCGTCATCATTTTACCAAGCTGTTAGCTATCAATTTAAAATGTTCCTCATAAATCAAGGCTAAATTTAGAATAATGATATCGCTTAGGAACGGTAGGTAATAGATTGTATTGAGGGCAGTTAAAATAAACAACCATAAAGTAAATAGGATTACGTCAAGAAGATCAAGCACAATTTGGACACCGCCACACGCCTCACGCCACAATAACAACACTGCCTACGATACAGAACACAGCTGAAAGCTGAACAAGGCTCATAATATTATCACAACAAATCACAACACAGCGCATGGTACAACACAATAGCAAGCAATAAACAATGAATCAAACTATTTCTACCTCCATAGATCAAGTAGAATTCGACTTTGAAGACTATGCTCTGACTTATGGAATTCCAGATACTGTGGATCCTCTACCCTACCGAAAGGCGGGATCTGTATTCGCCACAGGTGATGAGGCTGAGCCCCAAGTCACCTCTGCGAAGAACGACCCTCGCCTCCGTACAGTCGTGTGCCGCCATTGGCTTCGTGACCTTTGTATGAAAGGAGCAGCATGCGAATTCCTTCATCAATATGATCTATCCAAGATGCCTCTGTGTCGACACGGAGACAAGTGTAAGATCAGAGATTGCCCATTCCGGCACATAAGCGAGGCCGACCGATTGGAGTGTGTTTTCTACAGTCAGGGATTTTGTATTCATGGACCATTTTGCAGGTACAAACATGTCAGAAGGGATAGAATTGATTTACCAGTTGTTGCTGATTTTACCTTGGGATTGAGTCAGATGCAAGCGGGCAAAGATGGGATCACACCGAGAAGACCTGCGCCTAAACCTAACGAGTTTTTCAAGATCAGTCTTTGTAAGCACTTTATGCAAGGAGAATGCCCTTTCGGAGATGGCTGTCATTTTGCACATGGAGAACACGAATTGAAGAAATTTCCTAAAAAAGGTGAACCTGGTAAAACCGAAGGAGAAGGAGAAGAAGCGGAACTATCCGAAAATATGTTTGGCAATCAAGAGAGCACGACAGTAGACTATTATCGAGGTGGAAGTGTAGGAACTGGAGATGGCAAACCAACTCCTATCCTTGAACCTGAAAGTGCAGCTTTTTTCATTTGTCGAGCATCGACGCAAAAGGCTCTCGCAGTAAGTACTGTCCGAAAGGAGTGGTGTGTCCAAAGAAAGCATGCAGAGAAGATGAATTCAGCGTTTCACGGGGGAAAACAAGTTATGGTATTCTTCCATGTGAGTGGTTCTGACCATATCCAAGGGGCTGCGCTGATGACTTCAATGGCAACGTATCAAGAAACGATGGACATTAAAGGTGAACAAGATAGCTTTTGCTATAGATTCAAGTGTGAATGGTATAGAACAACTGAACTGCCAGTGTCAACCGCTGTAAAGGCTGCACCAAATCTAATTTTGCCCACTACTCAGACGCAACTATGTGAAGATATGACATGCCAAACTGGAGAAGCAGTGATGAAAGCATTGTGGAACTCTCCTATTGTCACTCTCTACGAATCTTGCACCGGTGAAAAAGAACCACCAAAAGATGAAGAAGCACTCATTGACTTTCGATGCTCGCCATCAAATGAACCTTCATGGCCAGTCATGCCAGGGCCAGGGTTTATTTTCGGGTGCAATTCCCAAACAATGGATGAATGCCTTGGGAGGGGTATATTCGGTCTTCCAGCTCACATGAAGCATGTTGCTTCAGGAATAAAGCCAGGCTCGTCCATCTTTTTGTACAATGTGACAGATCGCTTAATTTTTGGGATTTTTGAAGCAGTGACACCAGCAACGTTGAATATTGAACCGAGGGCATTCTCGAAGAATCCCAAGGCAACATCATCTCCGTTTCCGGTTCAGATACGCGTCCGAGTAAGTCTTGAGTGTCCTCCACTCGAAGATACCGACCCCCTAGTCAATGATATTTTGCGTACTCGCGTTGGTGGAAGAATTGGACCATTAACTAATGCTCAAAGTGAGGCATTGGCCACTTTGCTTGCTGTACAGTGTGGTGCCATGGAATTTATGAATCAGTATTCTACAGAAGCTACGAATGGTAATAGAAACGTTCAGACTCCACCAATTGCTATGCCGCCGAAGAAGCAAAGAAAACAATAGGTTTATGTCGCGTCACTGATAGCACTTGGTCACCAGGTTATATTTAGGAATTAATTAAAGATGCACTTTATGAAGCTGTTTACATCATTAACCTCCACTGTTTTGCGCAGTTGACGAATTTGACTGCGCAACATCAACATCTATTCTTCGTTTGGAATATAACACGTTTCGAGGATTTGCAGGCATGACACCTGTTCTGGAAATAAGCACGAGTATAGAAACCAACATCACAACCACTCCCACTAACGTCCCTGAGACTACTTCTACAAATAGATTCGGATCATCTTCCATATGATTTTTCAAGTTCATTCCGAAGAGGGAACCTACTAAACTGGCCACAGTGACACTGAGGGAAACGGCAGAGACAACAGTATTAATGTAAAGAAGACGATTCCGAATAGTATCCATTTGTAAGCTGACCAACTCCTCTGTATTTGTGATATTTCCTTTCAATAGTACAAGGGCATTAACTTCACTTAAAGCTTGTTGAAGGTATACCTCCAAAATAAGCTCTGGTTCATCAGATTCCTCGTTCAGAACGTCCTGCGATACGGGTTGAATAAAACGTTCTGGATTTGTAATGAGTCTCGATAGATTCATGAGCGCCATGTCTTCCTCGTCGTCGAGAATTTGATTAATGGCACGCACAAAACCTTGAACTCTCCCTTCCATTTCTCTGGCACGATCCTTCAATATTCTTAGCTGTTCTTGAACATGATCTCCAGGTATCGAAGATGTGCCGTCTCCGCGCAGTTCTTCCATGACATGAAATATTTTCTTGCGCAAAGATAACGAATCGTCGGCTAGCATTTTAACAACGGATGATAGAACCGCATCCACCGATTGTAATTCGAAGGTCATTTCAATCCAATCTTTGGCTTCAAATTCATCCCATTCGTTGTCCATTTCTAATTCATATTCGGAATATACAGTGGTTGCTGAATCACCATCTTTTTCATCGCAATCCTCGACTTCATCACCGTCACCAATATCCTCGTCATCATCGCCATTTTCGAAACTAATGCCACTGTCAGATTCACTAGGATTATCACCCAAAGATGTGTTGGAATCCATATTATCAACTCTTT
>Ga0307978_1003019_pt1 | contig 11545 bp, 9 predicted proteins | sample OrgLakmetage1056_FD_203151 | JGI IMG/M metagenome (GOLD analysis project Ga0307978, IMG submission 203151) | Saline water microbial communities from Organic Lake, Antarctica - #1056 | ecosystem: Environmental > Aquatic > Non-marine Saline and Alkaline > Saline | place: Antarctica: Organic Lake...
ATTTGCAGTTGGAAGAACCCAAGAAATATTATTTAGACTCGGTGAGTTGTATCAAAAAGGTAAGTTACGACAACAAGCCGTGTATCTAGATAGCCCGATGGCAATTGCCGTTACAGAAATTTATCATCGTTATCAAAACGTATTTAATAGCGAAGACCGTTTAGCAATGGGCGGTCGAAACAACCAACAAAGTCTGCATAAGTTCTTACCTGTATTACGCTATTCGAGTAGCACAAAAGAATCCATGGCACTCAATAGAATAGACAGTGGTGCTATTTTTATCGCTGGCAGCGGCATGTGCAATGGTGGGCGTATTCGCCACCATTTAAAACATAATTTATGGCGAAATCAATCTCATGTCATTTTTGTTGGATTCCAAGCGATAGGAACACCAGGCAGAGCGCTCGTTGACGGTGCTAAAACGTATAAAATTGGCGGCGATACCATAGCAGTTAAAGCAAAAATTCATACAATGGGAGGCTTTTCAGCGCATGCTAGTCAGTCACAACTAATTGACTGGGCGACTAAGTTTAGAGGCAATATGCCCAAACTGTTTCTAGTGCATGGCGAGGAGAAAGCCAAGCTTGCGTTGCAATTAGCGCTAAAAGCAAAAGGCGTGGATTCAACTATTCCCAGCTTGAACCAAACGATACAATTTTAAACAACGAGGGGCAGAAAAGTCCCAACTATCCAAACTGCAAAAAACACTAGCATCACACCTGTCGTGTGAGCGGCTAGTGTTGGTGCATTGCGCTAAACTATTAGGTTTTGGGTTTGTTCAACGCGCAAGTATTGATGCCGAGTAAGGAGTAAAGCGGGCATAGCCCGAATGCGCCTGTTAACAAAGGAACAACACCAATATAGCCCCACAGCCCCACAGTACCAGTGGCAGCAAGTGCAATCAAAATTACACCTGCGATAACGCGCAATGAGCGATCTAAATTACCTTCATTCTTTTTCATCATGTTTTCCTTTAATGGGGCGTAATGCCACAAACATAAGTTTAGGAGATGTTTAAATATAAATACAGTGTGAGTGCCCACAAAAGATTGTGGCCAATACTTAATGAAAACTCACTTAGAATTACGCTTTTGTCATTTAAATAGCAATACACTTAACCAAGTAGCACATGCCATAATTATTGCGATAGTAACTAAGGCTGAACCTAAATCTTTTGCGACGCCAGATAGTGGATTGATTTCTAAACTAATTCTGTCAATAACCACCTCAATAGCTGTATTTACGATTTCCATCATTAAAATAAACACAATTGAAACGATAAGCAGCGCTCTAAGTGCAAAAGTGTCGGCCACTGCATAGCTAAGTGGAATAGCAACAATTAAAAGTAAGCATTCTTGTTTGAATGCAGCTTCATTATTGATTAACCATTGTAGACCTCTGAGTGAGTTTTTACTTGCAAGCCATATTCTTAAGAATCCTTGCGATTTGTTTTGATGATCAAATGTCATTACTCTAACTCCATGCTTGGCGAGTCCGAATCAGTGCCTGATTCAGTCGCTTGGTACATCGCCAGATAATTACGCGTCTTACATAAGGAAATCAAATCATTTTCATCTTGGTAAGCGGTACTCGCTACATTAGTGATGCCCAATAGAGTGTCAAATAAGTTATCGTGCGAAGCCGCTTTGCTTGCTTGGTTGTGTAGGCAAGTTAAATTGTAGTTATCTAACATAGCATTGTTCCAAAATAGCATGGGTACATGCGTTTGCTCCTTTGGTGCGAAGGCGAAAGGTAGACCGTGCAGATAAGCGCCTTTCTCGCCTAGCGACTCGCCGTGGTCAGACACGTAAAGTAGCGATGTTTCTCTTCCTGAACTCTGTGCTAGCGCCTTTAACTTCAAAATAATTTCATTTAGCACAAAGTCTGATTAAGCAATTGTATTATCATAAGTGTTGACTAGCGATTGCATTGAACAATGTTGAATATCACTGCGAGGACAATCTGGAGAGAAAACACGTTTATCAGCAGGGTAGCGTCGGTAATAAGTGGGTCCGTGCGATCCCATCATGTGCAATACAATGAGTGTGTCCTTATGACTCAATTGCGCTAGCTTATTGGCTAAAGGAGCAAGTAAGGCTTGGTCTAAACAATATTCGTTATCGCAATACTCCTTGCTTCTGTCGGGCTTAATTTCAATCGTATTTATTCGAGCACATACGCCTTTACAGCTGCCATTGTTGTTGTCAATCCATAACACATCCATACCTGCTAGTTGCGCAATATCAACCACATTTTGTTGTCTGGTTGCCATTGGCTTAGTGTATTGATCATGAGTGAGTTGCGAAAACATGCAAGGTACTGAGACTGCAGTGGCAGTGCCACAAGAGGTAATTTGCTGAAAAGAAACTACGCCAGCGGCTTTGGTTAAGGGGTTGGTGTCTTTAGTGTATCCATTTAACGAGAAGCTTTGCGCGCGAGCGGTTTCACCTAAGACTAATACCGTAACATGACCCATCTGACTATTGGGTACAACAATTGGCGTTTTATCCAACATAACAAACTCATCAGGGGGCGAAAAATAATGTTGATTTGTATATCGGTAGGCTGAATTTATGAATTTAAAAGGTGTAATGTATTGTACAAGCTGATGATTATTTCTGCCTATGGCGGCATAGTTTGCAAAAAATAGTACCCATGTAAGGGCAATTAAGGCTGCGCATACGCCGAGTAATTTTACTCTAGCAGTAATAGCCTTAAAAAAAGAAATGGGTTTCAGCTTAAGGGCTAATACCATTAATGAAGGTATGATGCCGGTGAGTACAATAAAGCTAAACGCACCGAAATTTAGATAGGAGAGCGCTTCGCCACTATCGCTTTCGATAATATTTTGAACCATGGAAAAGTCGAATATAACGCCATAGTTTGAAGTAGCATAGGCCATGACACTCGACATCATGATCAGTGAAATTATAGCGGGCTTGAGAAAGGGGCCTATCACAATTGACGATATCAGAATAACGAACAAGCTAATAAACAGCACCGGCACACTCGCGAGAAACCACAGGTTATGTTCAGGAAGCGCCATCACTGCATGGTATATCTGTAATAAAAGCGTAAGGTTTAGTGCCAATACCAAATAAGCACTGCTCATCACAATAATGGTGTTTGCAGACACATTTGAGAGTTTTTTAAACGTGGCTTTGAGCGAGGTATGAGCCCCATGTTCGGAGTAAATACGCATATTATATTGCCTTAAAATGATTGTTTAGTGGTAACGCGAAACTCTAGATTGCTCACATTCGTGTCAGTGGAAAGGGGTTTAATGATGTCGAAGTGAATCACCTGAGATTCGCTTGAATGGGTCGAATATAAGCGCGCACCAATACCCATTGACGCTAGCGTATTTGGATTGGTGTTTGGGCTAGTGCTTGATAAAATACTATCGCCATATGCTTTGCCAATATCAATAAATGCTGCACCACCTAATTCAAAAAATTTATATATATTAATGCGTGGATAATAGCGAGCTTCAAGCGAAAGTTGTGAGGTGTTGGCGCCATGTTGATATTGTAAGGGGTAGCCTCTTACGCCACTTTCACCGACTATGGCAACGGGTCTATCAAAAAACTGCTTATTGCTGAAAGTATTTTCATTTTTAATATAACCTGCCCAGTAATCATTGATGGTATGGAAATATTCGGTTGAAAAACGAAAAAACGTTCTGTTGTTTGTTATTTTCTCAGAGTAACGCTCACCTTCAGCGTACGCGTTGAAGAAAAGAAAACCAGATTTTGCTATCTCTATTCCTTTACTTAAAGATGCTTTGTATAGAATAGAGGGTGAGAATAAACTATCATTATTACGGTTATAGTCATTGCTACTAGCGCCGATATCGGCTCCCAATATCAGATTACCATGCCATCCTAAGTTAAAATCTTCAATTTGATTTATAAGGTTAAAATTAACCAATTCACGAAAGTCTTTTTGTAAATACTCCATGCTAGCAAACGGGTAGTTAAACTCTCTATTTTTTGGCAAAAGTGGGCCATTATTGCTAGGTATTGCGGTTAAATTTTGGTCATAAAACAAGTGGCTTTCTCGGCTATAGCCTAAGCCAAATCGAAGGGTCGAGTATTCTGTGTCTGAGTATAGTTTCTTCCAGTGTATTGTGGTTAAGGATTGGTCATGATTAAACTGCGTTATCGTTGTGCCATTTTGACGTATAGTATCGATTTGATTGAAGTTATCAAACCCAAATCTATAGGCATAAGGCGTATCGAAACTGACAAAGTCCTTTGTTAAAAAAATTGAATGAGAACTCCCATCATCATTATTGCTGAGGCGAATGTCAGCATTAATATTTTGTCCTAAGAATAGAGGGAAGCTTGTTTTTAATTTATATCCAGAGCGCTGTTCGTTTTTAAAGTATTCAATATCAGCATTAATCCCTAAACCGAAAAGGTTATGGTCCTTTATCCCCAGGGCATATTCGTTAACACCGCCTTCTCTACCGAAGTCAATGGTTGGTGTGAGTGACCAGTTATCCCATGTTTTTACGAGTATTCGCCCATCATCGTCTTGCGTGACCAAAGCATCTCTTAAGTAACTCAGATTCCTAAGATGGCGCTCGAGTTCTGCCAAATCTGGTTCAGTAATCTCGCATTTTTTTAAGAAAAACGCGCTTTCATTTACAAGCGTGCCCGGGCGCGTATTGTAATGCAGGATATTTGCCCACTGGTGCAATATTATAGTGTCTGGCTCACTAAGGTCGAATATATCGTTGGTTTCAAATGATACTTTACTTGATTGGTCGCATTGAGGTTCTTCTGTTGCAAGTGCGCTTGCGCTGGCGAGCAGTGGTAGGCATATAAAAAAAACAAGTTTTCGATTCATGGTCACCCTTATTGAAGAGCTTAGATGGTATTTGAGAAAGCTTAAGATAGTCTTAAGTAAAATTTATTGTTTAAACTTGCTTTCTTTTACACTTTCTTAAGTCTGTCTTAAGATTACTCGCCTATCTTAGTGCCATCAGTTAAGTAATAGGCATTCGATATGAGTCAAACAACAACAGCGCAGGATATTTCGGTAAGTGTTGTGGTCCCCGCTAAAAATGAAGCAGACAACATTCATAAGTTGGTGACTGAAATTTGCCTAGCATTTGAAGGTCGCGACGACTTTGAAATTATATACGTAGATGATGGCAGTAATGATGCCACCGCAGTCAATGTGGTCAAAGCTGCATATGCATTCCCTAATAAAGTCAAACTGATACAGCATGAACAATCAGTGGGCCAAAGCACCGCCATTTATTCTGGTGTTAAGGCTGCAAAAGGTCGTTTGATTGTGACTTTAGATGCCGATGGCCAAAACAATCCGGCGGATATTGCTAAGCTGCTCATGTTTGCAATACGATATTCAATGTCTAGTGATTTTTGCATTGCTGGATATCGTAAAGCGCGCAAAGATACTGCATGGAAACGATTTCAGTCCAAAGTCGCAAATAAAGTACGCTCCACCCTGCTAAAAGATGACACACCCGATACCGGTTGTGGTCTGAAGGTGTTTCCTAAAGCGACATTTTTAAAGTTACCGTACTTTGATCATATGCATCGCTACTTACCAGCATTGATAAAGCGCGTGGGCGGTAGCATCGATATTGTGGAGGTTAGTCATAGAAACCGAGAACACGGGCAATCCAAATACGGTATGTGGGGGCGTTTGTTTGCAGGACTGATAGATATGTTAGGCGTCATGTGGTTACAAAAGCGTTCGCATATACCCCAGATTAAAGTGGTCACAGCCATCATAGATGAGCCTCTGGGGAGCAACGAGCCTTATGAGCAGCAGTAAACAGGCCACTTGGTATAAACAAGGTGTTGGCGTTTTGGTCTTTTGTATTGTGATCGGCCTCGCATTAAGTCAATTAGATTTTTTTTCGAGTTTCAATGAAGCATGGATTGACCGAGATATCCGCAGTAATGGTGTAATCGGCGAATGTTATTATGTGTTGGTATTTAGTCTATTGACTGCTATCGGTGCCCCTCGTCAAATGGTCGCTTTTTTAGGAGGTTATGCCTTTGGATTTGCGCTTGGATTGGCATTGGCGATGCTCGCAACACTCATTGGGTGCATCTTAACTTTTTTTGCATCACGTTTTGTGTTCAGACCTTTTATTCACCGCAAGTATTCTCATAAGGTCACGCAGATTGATGGCTTTTTTGCCTCTAAACCCATGCGTAAAACAATTATTATTCGGCTATTGCCGGTGGGCAGTAACCTCTTAACTAATTTGCTTGCAGGTGCAGTTAACATAAAGCCTACTCGATTTTTTAGCGGTTCAGCGATTGGGTATTTACCGCAGATGATTATATTTGCTTTATTGGGCAAAGGGCTACTTATCGATTCTCATTGGAAAATAGTCATTAGTATAATGCTATTTTTTATCTCCAGTTATTTAAGCTTTAGAATTTATCAGAACTATAAAAAACAAGGTGGATTAGAAGCCATTGTAAACACTCAAACTCAGCCCAAGTTTGCTTCAGATGGCGATGGTTTATGAACGCATTTATTAAACCTTCATTTTACAGCACAACAACTAGACTATTAAGTACTTCTGTGTGGCCGCTTATAATAGCGGCAATTGTGCTCATATTAATAGGCATTGGCTTACGTGATCCATGGCCAGCTGATGAACCCAGATTTGCTTTAGTAGCGAAAGAAATGGTGGAAACAGGGCAGTGGTTTTTTCCTGCACGAGCGCAAGAGCTCTATCCAGATAAACCCCCCATTTTTATGTGGGCCATTGCCTTATTCTATTGGATCACAGGCTCTATACGTGTTTCTTTTTTATTGCCAAGCGCATTAAGTGGCTTACTGACCATTTTTCTTGTTTACGATATTACTAAGCGTTTGTGGAATAAAAAAACCGGTTTAGTGGCAGGGTGGTTATTATTATTTAGTTTGCAGTTTATGTTACAAGCGAAGACCGCTCAAATTGATGCGATGGTGTGTGCGTGGATTACCTTGGCTTGTTATGGCTTATTGCGTTATTGCTTGGTGGATGGTGGCTTTAAGTGGTATGCCTTAGCGTGGTTTTTTATGGGCATTGGTGTCATCACAAAAGGCGTTGGTTTTTTGCCCTTGCTGATGCTGCTACCCTATATCGCGTATCGACTCTTTAAAGCATCACCAGAGGCGATTGTCCATAAACCTATGTGGACATGGTTCACCGGTCCACTTTTTATGTTATTCGCAATTAGCCTGTGGTTTGTGCCAATGCTGCTTCTTGTTGCGCAGTCCGACAACCTATTTTTTGAGATATACCGAGACAATATTTTATTTAAGCAAACCGTGACTCGATATGCTGATTCTTGGCATCATGTGAAACCTTTTTGGTACTACATCACGTCAGTGATCCCCATCTTCTGGTTACCTAGCATACTGGCATTACCATGGTTGCTTAAACCTTGGATAAACTCAGTCAAAAATCTAGATCCCCGAATCATATTACCACTCGGTTTTGTTGTTTTGGTTATTCTCTTTTTTAGTATGAGCCCGGGTAAGCGCGGAGTTTATGTATTGCCAGCGCTGCCGATGTTCATTATCGCCGTAGCGCCTTATTTTGAGCTATTGAAGAGCAAAGCTGTTTTACGAAATATAGCACTAACACTTTCTCTAGTAGTATCCGTAGGCTTAATTACGTTCGCAGTGCTAGGTCACTTTGAAGTACAAAATATCGCCGATATGGCAAACAAACTAGAATTAGATCCTTGGCTATTTTTCTTTATGGTTGGGGTGATAAGTTTGTGGGGCATATTAATGCTGCATGGACATCAACGATGGGCGGCTTGGCCCGTATTGATGAGCACATTGTGGATATTTTACAGCACCTACGGCTATGCTTTGCGCAACGAAATAACCACACCTTTATCGGTGTATGAGAATGTGCAGCAATACATAGAAGCGGCGAATATTGATACGCCAGAAATTGCCTTAATAAAGTTTTCTGAACAGTTCATACTTTTTGCACCTTATCCAATTGTGCATTTTGGATATCATTCCCTCCTTGAGGAACAACTGTCGTCAGTTTACGCCTGGCATAGCACAGGTAATCAATTTGTGTTGATTGAAGATAAACTGCTGGAAGGCAGTTGTTATGATATTGCGCGCACCATTGACCTTGGGTATGCACACCGTCGTCATTGGCTTCTGGTCCCGTTGGATGCTAAAAAAGATGATTGTGCGATTGATGCAGAGTCGCTGCCATTATATCGCTATCAATTGCCTGATTAGTGCTATCGCTAAAATATGATATTGATCGGCTTAAGATGTTTTACTCTACCATACGATATTTTAGAACTTACATTCACACTCACTTTGTCGCATAATCGTGCTTTTATTATAAAATATTTTCTGGATAAATATGCGTCAAGACAAGGTAAAGATCGGGTGGGTTCTGCGCGACTCAATGCAATCGACTGGAATATGGACGTTTGACGCTAATGCAATTACCCGCTTGGTGGAGCAGGCCGTAGATGTTGGTTTCAGCAGCTTGGAGATTGGCGGTGGTCAAAGCTATCAAATTGCGATGCAACAAGGCTACAACCCCTACAAGATTATACGCACAGCCAGAACCGTAATCGATAAAACAGGCAAAAAGCTGCCCCTTCAAATATTACTTCGTGGTGCAAATCAGCTTGGATTTAAACATTATCCAAAGAGCTTACAGCAAAAAAATATCGACCTACTGGTAGACGCTGGCAGCACCTATGATAAGGCAGATGCCTTAATCATCCGAAATTTTGATGCACTAAATGACTATGAAAATTTACGCGCCTCAATAGATTATATGGTACGCAAGGACTTAGCCGCAGCAAACGTTAATGATGCACTTATTGCTAAAGGCGAAAAACCCACAGCTAAACGGTTGCATTTGCAGGCAGCACTTTCTTATGTCCGTCCAAAAACCTTCGATGCCCATGCTTGTTATGGCACCAATTACTATGTTGCCTATGCTGAAAAGCTGATGGCCATAGCCGAAGCGGCTGGAGGGCAATTAGACTCAATTACGATTAAGGATATGAGTGGCCAGTTAGCACCCGACACAGCAAAGGACCTCATACCAGCATTAAAAGCCTTAGGTCTACCTGTATTCCTTCATTGCCATAGTACGGATGAGGCAAAATCAAGCGCCACACAAATGCTGGCGGTTGAAGCAGGCATCGACGGTATTGAAGTAGCTATTGCGCCATTAGCAGGGGGCACCTCGCACAACGACATTAATTACTTAATTCACGGCAGCACAATTCAAGACATTGACGCCGACTCGCTCGAAACACTGCATACCACCATGAATGAGATATTTGGTAGTCGAGTTAGCGAACGCAAAGACCATAATATATCGCTGGAAGCTTTAAAGCGTATGGTTCGTATTGGTGTGCCAGGTGGCGCAATTCCTTTTATTTTAGAAGATATGAGCACGCAAGTTTGTCGCATGTTAAATGTGAACATGGAAACCGCACTGGATATGTTTGAGCAAGAGATCATCTCCATTCAAAAACAACTAGGTCATGTACCATTAGTTACGCCAACAGCCGACATCGTCGCCAAACAAGCGATTAATAACCTTGGTAATACCGCCAGGCCCGCGGCATATAAAGTCATAGATCCACGCTTTTGCTCTCTTGTGTTGGGGCTTTATGGCAATGTAAATAATTATGCTAATGACGATAAAATTGTCCCCTCAGATTCCCTTATCGAAGAAATTAACGAGTACTGCAATGCTATCGAACCTGATGTCGATGGCAAACGGGTGAATGCCGGTATGATTTACCCTAATCCAGGACGCATAGCCGAAGGAAAGCACCCAACCGAATCTGTTATTGAAGAAGATTATGATTTGTTTGAAGACTACATCAACGAGCTTCATCGCCTTTACCCGCATTCGTCTAATAATTACGGTAGTCATGATGAATGCTTTGTATTGCATGTTATGCGCCCAGCAGGCAAAACCGACCGTTTGTTAACGACCAATATTTTGCAACCTACTGAAGACAGACTGCGTTTTATTCTGAAAGTGACACTCAGCTTATTGCCAGGTAACGATATTCCCGAATCGCGTGACCGTGCAGCCGACGAACAGACCGACTCCAAGCTGTTGAATGCGCTTGGTGACTACGATGGTATTGTGAGTACTATTCAAGATCTGGTTCTTACTGGCACAAAAGATTCGATTCGTTCGCGACTTTACGACAAAATGGAAAAAATCGTGGATCCGATTTGCGAAGAAAGTGAAGAAGCACAAAAGAATCGCTATTTTGTAGAACGACGTTTTTTGTCCTTATTCGCAAGTGCGGTGTTTTGGGATCTGCAACGCGTTTGTCGACGCACCGGCACCTCATCACGAGAAGATATAGAAGAACGCACAGCTTTCAAGTTAGAACGGATTATTGCCTTTACCTTGCGCAAACGAGCGGTGGAAGGGCGGGGTAAAGCGGAGAGCTTTTTGAGTTAATCAGCGTTAATGTTTTCCACCTATTTTGTAAAGGACAAACAGGTGGAAAACCATGCTAAACGCGCTGAACGAGTTTGTCTCGATTAGTGTTTGATATCTTTCTAGTTTTACTTTATATTTTGAATCTCATACTACCAGCAGGATAGTTTCATGAACTACAAAAAGCCCCTTAAACTTTATTCAGCTAAAGTGCTGATGTTTGCCCTCTTTACCAGCATTGTTTGGCCACTTTCTGCTCAGGATAAAGCATTAGTTGGCGGGCGGCTAATTGACGGATTTGGACACAAACCCATCGCAAATAGCGTTATTTTGGTAAAGGATGGCATGATTGAACAGGTGGGAAGCGTTGATACACTACCTGTTCCAAAGGGTTATGAAATTATATCAACCGAAGGCATGGATGTACTGCCGGGCTTGTGGGAAAGCCACGCCCATTTAATGATTAACGGCCATTCTGACTACGCATATTGGGATAAGGCCTACATAAATAAATTAGCCACTGAAATAATGCCAGCAAGCGCAGTGCAACTGCTGTTGGCGGGTGTTACCAGTGCAAGAGACTTAGGCGCACCTCTAAAAGAATCGATTGATATAAAATCAAAAATTGAAAAGGGTGAAATTCCTGGTCCTCGACTGTATGTGTCCGGGCCTTTCATTCAACATCAGGCCTACCCTGGAACTGAAGCGTTTAGATGGGGTGTAGATAATCCAGAGGACGCAAAAAATAAAGTGAATCAGCTTGCTGACGCCGGTGTTGATATTATAAAGCTAATAGATCACGATATGATGAGCCTTGAAACATCGAAAGCGGTGGTCGAACAAGCACATAAAAGAAACTTGGTGGTAGTAGCCCATTCGCATAAACCTGATGAAATTAGACGTGGACTAGAAATTGGCGTAGACAATTTTGAACATACGGGCCTAACCACTGCTCCAGTTTACCCTGACGATATTATTGAACAACTCATTGAGCGCACGGCAAAGGGCAGGGTTGCCGGCGGCCCCCTTTATTGGACACCTACCGTTGAGGGTCTATGGAATTATGAACTAACGGTCGAAAATCCAGAGCGC
>Ga0307978_1003020_pt1 | contig 11543 bp, 11 predicted proteins | sample OrgLakmetage1056_FD_203151 | JGI IMG/M metagenome (GOLD analysis project Ga0307978, IMG submission 203151) | Saline water microbial communities from Organic Lake, Antarctica - #1056 | ecosystem: Environmental > Aquatic > Non-marine Saline and Alkaline > Saline | place: Antarctica: Organic Lake...
CCTGGCAGGGGGTCGCTTTTGCGAGGGTACCGGTTTTGTTGCCGCTTTCATGGCTCGCGCACTTCTTCCCATGACTGGCACACGTCGAAGAGGTGCTGCGACGAATGGATTCGGAGGCTTTGGAGACAACGACGTCTTTCCAGGTTGTGTCGTATTTTGGGACGAGCTACCCCAAGGAGTACTGCTGGACTTGGCAGAGATAGCTGTCCGGACTTGAGCCACCTGGCGTCTCCGTTCTCGTATCTTGGTCCGATCCGTGCAGCGAGGAGGGGTGGCTTTTTTCAAGTTCCGTTCGTGAAGCATGGTCAACTCGTCGTCGGAACTGTCAATATCCAAAGAAAGAAAAGCCCGCTTCTCCCCTTCTGGTCCCATGGACTTTCTCGCTGGTAGCTTTTTATCACCCTCGTCTGAGTCGTCAGATGCATCGTCGCTGTTAGACAGAAAAATGACCGTCTCGTTCTTCTCCCCCGCAATCCTGATGGATATTCCGGCCGGACCTCTTCCACGACTTGCTCGAGTCGGAGGACTACTGTCGTCGTCGTCATCATCATCATCACAGAGATCAATTACGGCATCTGCATTCTGCCTGTATCGATGCAATGGCGGTCGTTTCTTACGCGCGGACAGAGACGACTTGGCGGCTGCACTCGACGTTGCAAGTTCGGCACGGCCAGATACTGTTTCTGAAAAGCTGGCAACGGGACTTGTTGCAGTAGGTCTTACCGCCGCCAACTTGCTGTCATGCGATGGTCCATAGGAAACGGCGGAATCAGCAACAGGCATTCGTCGCTTAGTGTCCTGATTCTCGTCACGATTGGAGCCAAAAGGCACGCGTTGGTGTCCCATTCCCACGTTCACGGCATTCGAGCTTTCACAGGATTCAGGTTTGTATTTCGCCGCGGCGACACCAACGGGACCATCAACGATCATCACGTCGCTGTCATCATCCGATGATAGGATCTCGAAGATCTTCTTCTTGATCGCAAGGCATTCGACCACGTCAAATTCGGCGTCGCTCATTGTGCTGTATACGTATGGTAGCGTGATGATGGTGGGCGCGTTATAGTGTATCGGTGTACCGTTGTACGAATACGAGTACGAATACGAGTACGAATACGATACGCAAGCTTTTGGCCGTTGCTGTCGTCCGTTTCGGCACGCCAACTCGAACAATCTCAACTAGAAGGATGCGCCTGTCGTATCTGGAAGCAGCAGTCGGCAATGCAGTCGGCACTTGGTGCACTGGTGCAATGGTCGATGGTCAATCTGGTTCGCCGGAAATGTGAAATATTCCAGCGGGTAGACGCAACGGAAACGAAAGTCGCGGCGGGAGAAATAATTTCCATCCACGAAAGCACAAACACCTAAAATACAACGAAACATAATATAATATAACATAACATTCCTCTATATTGGTACGAGGTACCAGTAGACTAGTCTAGCTAGTGGTACGAGACTAGGAGTCTTTGACCCTACTGAACCAGACACTAACCCTTTACCTGTAGTCGACAGCCTAATGATAAAGTTTGAGATGCGTTTGGCGAAGTATAGACTGTTCGATTAGTAGACGTTTAGCTCCCGCCCTCTACTGGTAGGTACTCACGAATGGTTTACTTGCGAGTCAAAGCCACCACGGCCATTTGCTTGGCACCTTCAAAGGTCGAATTCCCTCCAATAAAGCCGGCCGCATGCACGAAACGGGATCCCGGGATCTTGGTCAAAGCCTCCAAGTCCTGGTCGCGAACGCCTCTCCACTCCTCCGGCAAGCTCAATCGGTTGACAAAGCTTTGTCCTTCAACAGTGACTGCTTGTATCCTCCACATTCCCGACTGATCTGTATAGAGAACAAACTTAATCAAGGTATCGATCGAATGCTCTTTTTCGAGATCGTACAAATGGTTGCGCCAAGGCAGGCCGCCACTCTCCAGCACAAGAATTTCTCCCGAGGGATCCACCTCGTGTCGCTTCAAGAGGGCCCGTTCCACAAAATCACGCGCGGGAAGGTCCGACTCGACAATGCTCGTCATGACGGCCACAAAGTCTTGTCCACACGCCGCCGAAGCGAGTTCGAAGCGTTGGTCCGAGTCGGGAGTCTCTCCGGCCGCTCCCACTTCGTTCCAACGAGGATTGAGACGACTCACGCGACGGGACAATCCAGTGGCATCGGAATAGACTTGTTCAACACCTTCTGGGAAGATTTCCACGCCTGTATCGATGGCGTCCAAAGCTTCCAAGAGCGAGTTGTAAATCTTCTTGTACGCCAGTGCGAGGCTGTCGTCGGTAATGTCGGGATAATAAGCCTTGAGAACCTCCTTGCCGTAGTGACGGTAGACCAAACCCGACGCGGACAGCTTGGTGCAACGACCCTCTTTATCTTTCTTTCCTGCATCAAAGCGCTCATCGTATCCTCGCTGGTGGTGATCATACCTCAAGGCGGCATGATCGTATTCACCAGCTACATCAATGACAATATCCAGCGCGGCGAGGACTTGCAGATCGCGAGAACGCACCACGGCCGAGTTGCGATAGGCTGGAATCTGTCGCAACATCCAGACTCCCATGGCTTCGTCAGCTTGGAAAGTTCCCGAGTGTGTGCCAATGACTTTGTCGGAGACGGCATCACTCAGCTTTGCCTTCTTCAAGACGGGCGAAGACTCGAAGGACGACATGGTAAAACTGCGTCGAGAAAGATACTGCTGGGAAATGCTTCGAAGCGGCTGTGTTCTAGTAGTAGTCTGTAGTGGTAGCCAAGCAGAGACGACAGCCGACTGAAGCAATGATAATCGAAGGAGGGGTATCGTATTGAGATGGCTACAAAGGAAAGCTCTGTTGCGGTGCATGAGAGTGGAAAATGAACGGCTCTGATTCGATTCATCATCGTCTCTTTTTTGTCGTTCCTTTCGTCCGTTTCCAGATTCTTAGTCGAAGTAGTCACAGTCACAAGTTGACGTGTCTGGAAGAACCATCAAGAAACGCCGATTTTCTCTTTGTCTCGCCCGAAAATGGCCATCAAAGAACATCAACGACGACGACGACAATACAGAATCCTTTCACTATTCACAACTACAGTACTGGTACCGTACCTGGTGCCTGCTCATCCACACCAGTAGTCCCTTCCCTCGCAAGACCGCACATGTCTTCCATGAGTAACGCTGGACGCATCTTTTGGAAGATTGGAAGTCCTCCACCAGCCGAGCTGTCTTGCAAGAATCCGTTTCTGGCAACGCTCATTCCTCGCACAGCGGCTTGGTTCTCTGTCGACGATGAACGGGTGGCGCTGCTGGATGGCTACAATGCGTGCTGCTACACACCACCAACCATCATATTTGGAATCAAAACTTTGCCTCCAGCCATGATTGCCAAGCTCATGGAAGCCAAGGTTTGCACCATGAGTTCGGCCACTGTACGTGAATCACAAGCAGCGTACCAAAAGGCAGCGTGCCTCGAGGGCGACATCCCACAAGACTTTACCTTTGATGAACTCGGTATGAAAGCGAGAAAATCAAAACAAGGGTATCCGGCAGCAGTCGATGCGGCTCCCATTAAAATGCACTGCAGTTTGAATCAAATTGTCAACTTTGACGGCACTAGTGACGGTGAGAGCATGATTATCTTGACAGTCGAAACGTTTCTTGTGGACGGGTCGGCGCTTTCACCTCCAACAGAGATTATGGCTGGTCGAGACATTAAAGCCAAGATTGATGCCGAACTCATCCAACCCGTCGTGAGTCTGGGCAATGGTATCTTTGCTCCGCTGGCTGGGTTGCGCTCCATGCCGCGTCCCCAGAAACAAAATGACGGCGGTTGGGTGTCGAATGCCTTTGAGGGGAATCCTCCGACAGTCGGTACAAGCAATTATGGTGCCATGGAGTGGTCCTACAAGGTACACGGTCCGCAGTGTCCGCTAGGATTCAACCCCATCACGGCACTCATCATGCCGAGATCCATTGGCTGGATTTCCACATACAAAAAGGACGGACGAATTCCGCACATTGCGCCGTACTCGTTCTTTGTGGACGTGGCGCGGGGAAAGCAGCCAATGGTGGTATTTTCGGGCGCTCGAAAGAATGGTGAAATAAAAAAGGATGCACAGACAGATGCGGAAGATATGGGGTGCTTTGTCTACAACATGGTCTCTGAAGACCTGGCTGTCGCCATGAACTACTCTGCTGCCGAAATGGGGCGAAACGAAAGCGAGTTTGAACTGGCCCGTCTGGCGCAGGAAAAGGCGACGATTGTCGACGCTCCCGTCGTCAAAGATGCTCATGTCAAGTATGAATGCGAGTACATACAAACGGTAGACATCGCAAGTTTCTCTCTGGTGATTGGGAAAGTGGTTGGAATTTCGGTGGATGCATCCGTTCTGACAAATGGTAGAGTCGATCACATGAAGGCGAGACCAATCACGAGGCTTGGATACATGAACGAATATGGCATACTAAAGTGATAGGCTTCGCGAGGACTCTACGGCGTAGTCTACAGGGTCGCCGTTCAATACTAGACTTATTCTTTAGCGTAGTTGGCCGCAATCTGCAATTACCACAGGCGTGCGAGTCTTTCCCTGTTCACTGCCGACCTGCTCTACAGCACTGATCACGTCGAATCCAGTTATGACCATTCCGAATCTGTCGTTATTCAGTAAGGGATATATACAAGTTAGTTGCGTGAGACGAGAGCACGACGCGGGTAAGAGCAAGTCACCGTGACCAGGTTATATACATGCATGATTGATTTCGATGAACTTACACGACATGCTTTCCATCCAACCAGTTGGTTTCGGCGGTACACAAAAAGAACTGCGAACCGTTCGTGTTGGGCCCAGAGTTGGCCATGGAAAGGATCCCAGATCCGGTATGCTTTAAAATGAAATTCTCATCCGCAAATTTGGCGCCGTAGATACTCTCCCCACCAGTACCATTTCCTCGCGTGCTACGTATTACGGTAAGAGGCAAAAAAAGTGAGCAGGATTGATACGGTAGGACTGATGCCTCCATTCATTCATTGCACCATCGTCAGGGTCAACTTACAAATCGCCACCCTGGCACATGAATCCTGGAATGACACGGTGAAACGAACACCCCTTGAAATGCAAAGCTTTACCAGATTTCCCTACGCCCTTCTCTCCGGTGCAAAGACAGCGAAAGTTCTTTGTTGTGCGTGTGTGCATGTTGAAGGGGTGAGTGCAAAGCGCAATAATGAGAAACGGATCCGTCGATCGGAACACTTTTCAATTTCACTCATGTTTTCTCACCTCTGCTGTTTTCGGTACAATATCGGCACGTAGCTCAATCTCCACGCGCCCCTTGGGCGAGCCGCCAATGGAGATATCAAAGAAGACGACGGGGTTGTTGCTCATGGTCGCCTACGGTCTACTGGTTACTGGTACGGTGTACGGTGGTGGATCGGGTTGTGAGAGAAATGGATTAATGAAATTCACTCTAAATTCAAAAAGTACTTATTCCAATGTCTGATTCTGAAAACGATATATGTACTTAGTAACATTACATCGCGTTTGCCTCGCTCTCGACATTAGAAGCGAATCATCAGGCCAGGCATCAGTCGACGGCGATGGCCATCACATACTGTATTACATCATAACCTCAACTGCATGAGAGAACCGCAATATCATATGTGCAAGCTTAACCATGCGACCTTGACAATAATCAGTGTGGCCAGCTTCACGACGACAAGGCCAAGCTCGACATAAAGAGGCGTAATATCGTGAATCGTGACATACAATGACTGTTTGTCGAGGAGTCGCTGGTGGCTTGCATCACCGAAGCACGGGCCACGGGTAAGGCTAATCCAGAGATTCTGACAAAGCTCAACAAGCAAAAGGAAGAAACGTTTAACGAGAAAAAGCTCGAGGTCATTGACCAAGATATCGAGAGTACGGTTGCCAACGATGGAACGCTTCCTGAAGGTTGGACTCCAGAACAATTCAAAATGCTAACGGGTAATCCCAAAATTATGACGACTATTCAAAGAACCAAGATGCAAGAGGCAATGAAACTCATGTTGACAGCTGGTAGGCACGAACTGGAGCAAAAGATCAAGCAAGATCCCGAGCTTCAAGCGACTATTATGAGAGCGCTTCGATAATGTGACGAGCAATAGACCAAGGGTAGATACGATACGTTGCCATGCAGTAGATTATAAACTTGGCGGTAATGGCTTAGGATGGATATTATCATCAAAACTACCGAATTGTAGCAGAGGAAGGCTTCTTCATCCAAGCGCCAGTGATCTCCAAAGTCGGGTCGTCCACTCGACGGTGGCCGTCGAGGAAATCGTCCGTCAACTGTGCACATCCCCAAATGCTAATTTTGGACAAGCGAATCGACGCTTTTTCCACGAGATAACCTAGTCCTTTATCCGTCACATTGGGACAAAAGCTCACGTTGAGCTCTTCCAATGAAGAAGCACAAGTCGCTGCGAGAACTTCCATGGTAGCGTCCGTCACTAGGTGAGATCCTTGAACATCGAGGTGCACAATTCCACCCAACAGTGCCAGCTGATCTAATGCTCCATCTCTCTTTCGAGTAGCAGCATGCGTCGCTGACTCCATAACCTCGTCAGTCACGGCCTCGAACTCACAGCTGCCGAGATCAAGAGTTCGCAGCATCGGTGGCGGTGGCATGTCGGGAAGAGTGTACGTAAAGAGAGTTTCCAGTCCAGCGGCAGTCAAGTGACGGAGCCCAGCGAGACGCAAGGCGCGGAGACCAGGACTGAATTTTCGGATACCCGATAGGGTCACATCAGTCAAGTCGTACGTGTTGCTCAAGTCGAGTCCTTCAAGGCTGTTGCCTGCGCACTCGAGAAACTGGACAACAATATCGTCAGTCATTCCATTGACGCGCCTCAAACTCAGGTTCTTGAGGCTTGTAAGAGCAGTAGGCTTGGAGAGAAGTGCTGTGATTGCTTCTTTGTTTAATGTGAGATCTTCCAGAGCAAGCTCGAGCAGCTTTCCTTTCGTAGCGAAGGAATCACTAATAGATCTGCAAAAGCTAGTCTTGAGTAATGGGCAAGCCTTGAACTCGAGCGAGGAGACCGTCTTGGCAATGGACACAATGAGGCGAGCCGAATCCACGTCTGTCAACAAGTAGGCTCCACCAATTGCCAGCGCAAAGAGACTAGACGTTTCCTCCGAATCGATAATGGCTTGCACCGTCCGAGGCCCAAAGCAACGCCCCGACTGATCCAGCAGCAAATACTGAAGCCCGGCAGGCAAGAGTTCCTTGAGAGACTTGCTCATTTCGTCTTGGGTCACGTCAGCACAGTCCACCATTTCCAATGTTTCAATGCCAACTTCAGCAATCGCCTGAAAGGACTGTCCATCCATCTTTTTGTTGGCCACCAGTTCCTTGACAATCTCGGTTCGAATCGAACTGTCAATGCCACCCAAGGATTCCACGTGCTCAAAGTTGTCTACCAAAAAGTTGACTGTCAACTCAAAGAGCGTAGGAATGGTACTACCTTGCGATAACATGTCGTGCCGCTTTTGTCGCTTGGCGTAAACGGACTGGCTATTGTTCCAGGCCGACGAAACCTTGCCCTTCCATTGCAAAGAAGGATGTGCCTTGCGCTTGCGCTCTAGATCAAACTGTTCCATCATTGCATCCATGGGATGAGTAATAGCAGCCGTTCCTGTTTCTTCGTCAGGTCCCTCTTCTCGTTGACGGCGAGCTTGTTCGCGTTGGGCAATCATTTGACGCGCCACGCTAAACGGCCCGCACCATTCTTGCGGCTCACTGCTACCACCTTTCACAGCAGCACCTTCTTGCTTGTACAAAAACCCAGATGGCGTCGACATGACAGCACTTTTCTTTCGATCGGCGTGCCCCAAGGATTGGACAGTGCGCTTTTCTGGAACAGCGAGTCGAGCGGCTTCCCGTTCGGCGACGGCGCGTTGACGTTCGCGCACGACGACTGGGACGCGCCGGCCGCCAGGGCCTCCTGGAGGAGGAGCTGGCGGCACTTCTTCTGCCTCTGCCGCACTTCTTCGGGAGCGTCGGGCCATGGTTGCTAAACGCCTACTAGTAGCTTGCTAATGGGCTTCTAGGATGAAGTTGCGAGCTTTGTGTCGCTTCCATGGTGCTGCCTCAGGGCCTGCCTCGTTGTCTCCGATCGATCTTTCGGCATACAGTTTTCGCGCGCTTTTCTCAGCCAATCAAAAGTCGGCGCTCCTCCTTTTTGTAGAAACGGAAAAACAGTCGCGTCCACACGATGACAATGGTGTTGGTGTGCTGCCAAGCGCGACTCTAGACTCTATAGTAACGCTGTATCGTCATCATGACATCCACAGATGAGTGGACGACAGTAGAAAACACTGATAAGAAGCGAGTCATGCGAAAAAGGCGTGGACCAGCTGGAAAGCAGCAAGTGTCTCATGGATCGGTCCAGAGCGCCATCGAGGACAGCAAAGAGATGCACAAGGCAATCTCGGCCTGCATGAAAGAGCTGGCGTCTACAAGTTTCTATTGTAATCTGCTGAAGGAAGTGGAACAGGCGAATGATACGACAGATTCAAACGACACAAGAATTCGACAAATTATTTGCTACGGCCTTGGTAGCTTTTCGCACACTTCGCTCTCTTACTTTTCGGCACCTCTCTGGCAACTAGCTTGCGTCTTGAGCCTTCGAAGCCGCCTGCAACAGGCTGGAAATGCGGTAGACATACATTATTTTGAGCCCTGCTCCACTAAATTTGAAGAAGCCGTTCTGGAAGAACTCTCGGTGCACGTTCTGACCGTCAATGAAAAGGGCAAACGTCACATCCAAGGCGTACCAACACTCTTTTATATGCCCCATTGTCCCAGTCTGCTATACGAGAATGTATTATGGAGCAACTGGGATGATGTCATAGGGTCTACACCACTGGTGCTTGTTGGAAACTCGTTGCGGAACTATTGCGACTCTCTAACAACTTATGATACTTCACGGCCGGCGATGCATCGATTACTGCCCTGGCTGTCGGAACAAAACTTGGATTGGACCAAGGAAGATCTTGAAAAGGCGGCGGGTAACTTTGTCGGTGCGTTTAATGATACATATTGGACGAGTGTTGATGTGCCTGCCGAGCTGACTGAGTGGCCCGACCGTCCGTCCGAGATGGTGGCGCCAGATGAAGAGGTTCTCTAAAGGTCTAGTTTTGCTTTCTTTACGACGGTCTCTATTATTATATGACGGTACTCTTTCTCTCTCTATGCTGCACTATCGTTCTATAGCTCACGCAACCACAGTCGTTGCACTTGAAACCATCTCATGTAGCACCCCCTTCTCCAGGGCTGGAAGGAGGCCAGGGGTTCCACTGTATAGTCCTCCAATACTCTTTCCTCCAATAAAGACATGAGGAAGTGACGACTGGCCCGTCATTTCGAGCAGGGCTGCCCGAGTCTGAGCGCCGCCTTGAACAATCATACCTGGAATCCATTCATCTCCCAGACTGACTTCCTTGTAAGGAATGTCGAGATTGTCCAGCAAGGCTTTGGTTTCGAAGGAAAATGGCGACAGTCCATACGTGTAGACAACGACTGGATTCTCAGTAATGACTGCTTCAATCTCCTGGGTGGCGCTCTCGATTTTCGCCTCGTACGCGGCCTTGTCTTCTTGGTCGGATCCAGCTTGTAGTGGTGCCAGAATGGCAAACAAAGGCTTGACTGGAGGCAGGATCACGGCCGAAGCCCAATGCAAAACCTCGTTGGGTGGGGTCCACGATGCGTACGTCTTGTACAGATAGCGACAAATATCGGCGCTCTCTGCCATGGCCTGGTCAGTATTGGGGTCGATTAGATAGGGCTGTTGCGAGGCACCCGAAACCTCGACGAGCTCTTGGCGTCGCGGGGACTCCTTACCCGCCGATCGTAGCTCGTAGGGTAGGTCTAGCTCGGTCAGCACCTCGCGCACTAGCCTACAAAACTGGTTGCCCTCGTAGGAATACATGACCAACGATTTGGCCGGTCTGGGAGCCAAGGCACCTGCTGCCGGGGATACTTTTGTACCACGCCCAGTCCGTAGTGCCGTGGCCACATAGCTGCCGACTTGACGGAAAAAACTGATCACTTGGGCTTGAGTGTCATCGGCATCTGTCGCAGGGACCGCGAATCTCTGGTCGAGGTACTCCAAAATAGCTTCGTCTCCCGAAAGTACTTTCATCTCGTTGGTAGATGGCTCTTGTACCACCAATCGCGGAATGACAGTGTCGGCCGGTAACGAATACTCGGATGCACTGTCGCTAAAGACACGAGAGTTGCTGGCCGCTGGGACGACCGTCTCTACCATCAAATCCAGTTCGGTAATGCGCTCACGGACCTTGCGACATGCGCGGCAGTTTTCCACATCAAAGAGTTGCTTCAACTTTGGCGTTTCTTCCTCGGTCAAGGTGGTGGCGCTAGGAATGACGATCGTCCCGCCAGGAAGTCGGCAGATACTCGCCAGGCCGGACGTGAACGTGTCGAGAGGATTCGGTACCGACAGGAGGCGACTCGTAGTGGGTCGTTGATGTCGTTGCTCGCAGGCGACACCGCAGCGGCCGTTGTCGGGTGAGGGCGCGAAACCGAGCACGGTCGTGCCCAAAAGAAGCGTGGTGAGATAGACACTCTTCATAACCATGATGTGTATTATAAAGTCGACTATATTGTGCGTTCTGGAGATGGGCAAGTGCAATCGGGGATCAAAGAGTTAGTCGCAGGTCGCAACAGAAGACGAAAGATACGGTCTATGATCAAAAAGTGACAAGAAACGTCACAAAAGTCGTTTCCCGCCATAATAAAATCAGATCTTTTGGATCTTCGTTGGAAAGGGCCATCAACCATCAACACTGAACACAAGAGCACCCTCTGGCATCTTACAGTGTACTCCTTGACTGCGTATCACTTCCATCTTGACTGTATCAACCATATATGTACGCTATGCTCGATGTTTCATTCGATGTTTTTGCCTCCGTCTCGTCTGCAATGGCCGACTGGATCTGGAGCGGAGACCCCAACGAACAAGTCTCACCCGAAATCTGCCGTATGGCGTTTCCCTTGATGAACGGCAGCTGTTGGAGCAAGCTGACAGTCAAGGGTTTGGGAATTCCCATTATTGCTGGGGCATGTTTCAATAAGATGCCCATCATGCTAAACATTCTTAACTCCAAATCGGCAGCCGGCTTGTCACGGACTGTCAGGTTTCCAAGAGCGTCGGCGTTACTTTGGAGAACACTGGAAGAATGGATTGTGGACCACTATGTGACACAATACAATCAACAATTAGATGAGTGGATGAACACGCACACGCGACAATAACGATAACAATGAAAGCGGTTGAGAGAAGAAAACACCAGATGCTCTTCGATCGATCCAAGCAAACGAATGCTCACGAACACGATGAAGACTGTTTGCAAAGTGGATAAATAAAACTGTGAGTGTGGTGTAAACCGAGGTTTGCATCTGACCACATTATTCTACAACTATGCTAATCCCGGACGTACTGTGCCTACGTAGCGCACGTAGGAATGGACGTTCATCCAGGATCTTGCTTTTTCTCATAATGTAAATAAA
>Ga0307978_1003021_pt1 | contig 11541 bp, 20 predicted proteins | sample OrgLakmetage1056_FD_203151 | JGI IMG/M metagenome (GOLD analysis project Ga0307978, IMG submission 203151) | Saline water microbial communities from Organic Lake, Antarctica - #1056 | ecosystem: Environmental > Aquatic > Non-marine Saline and Alkaline > Saline | place: Antarctica: Organic Lake...
TTGAGTAAATCAACTAGACTTTTTGAATTATACATTTTATCTACTTATCTCATTTTGTGACGCGTTAAAATTAACATACTATAATACATTTGCAACATACCTCAGCGGTGTACTAGTACTTGCTTGAGTGCTAATTTAAACGCTCGTTTTGTGACAAAGACGGGCGTTTATTAACTAGGGCTTGCATTTACTTTTAAGAATTTTAAATCTAAGCCCTAATTGATGAACACAATATGAATAAAAATCAATCAATTTACTATTTTACCCTTTGGTGGTTATGTCGTGCATGACTGACCACCGTCCTTTTTAGGGTAAATAATTCAAGGGTATAAAATGAGATTAATTAAACTCGAACAACCAAAAGAGTACAGCGTGAATAATTCAAGCGGTGTGCTGACTGTTATCTTCAATTCAATTATACAAAAAGAAAACGAATTATCGTTATACATGAATACGTCAAAAGGGTTTATTTTTCGCGCCACCTTATACACTGAAAACGCTCGAAGTTTCTGTGATGATTTGATTAGTTCAACCCCGCATAAGGAATGGATATAATATGGATAAGCGAATTATTGTTTCTGATATTCAAGGAACGCATAAATACAGCGTTATGTATGACGGTTTACGGGTTTGGTTTACTTCTGCAGAAGTTGATGAATACGGCGATTTATGGCTACGCTTTGAGGATAAACGCCGACGTTTGATAAGCGGCTTTGGTGTGAGTAAATTAATAAATCAAATTAAACGCCACGATATTCCGTTGAAAATTGATGTTCCCGTGACCTATGGGCAATAGTAATCAAGATAAAGGGCAGTTTTACAAGGGCGAAAAATCGACCATTGTTGTGCCGTCCTTTGTGCGCGAAAAGCCAAAAACTAGATTGTTGTCTGAATACTCAAAAGCGACCATAACAGACACCTATAAAAACCATCGAAACACGGCGGCATTTATTGAGGATATGATCCGAAATTTGCCCGCGCCTGTCTGCACAAAATTAATTATTCAATTTGCTAAACGATACAACTCAACAACCGCAAAAAATCCAAGTCGCTCGGCGCATATCTACCTTCGCGAAACAGCAACTAAAATTCAAGGGATGCTAAAGGTCTGTAATTTTAACGATATGGGCGCTTTATATCGCGAGGACAAGCTAAAGCTCGAAGCCGCATTCGCGCAAATGTCATGCAGGCAAGCCATTATTCAACCTAAAGGTGATATTGACTACAAAGCCAAGCTAAAGGTTGCTTTTGACGGTTGTGCTCGTTTTACGGCTAGATACGCAATCTACATTGAGTTAAACCCCGCTAAAGCGACCGAACAACAATACGAATCGGCTTTAGTTAGATTTGATGATGATGAGTGGTGGTATAGAAAGTTAAACAACCTTAGATTGCAAACGCTCGAATACATAGAAATAGCGGCGGGCATGGTAGGCAAAAACCGTCAAGAATACGCGAGTAATTATTGCGTGGCAGAGTATCGAAAACAGCGTAAAAACAATGAAGCCTATTTGAAAATGATGGACGTTGTAAACCTCGATACGCTGGACACGATACCGCTAAAAGAAATTGCCGATAAAACCACAGCGAATCCAGAATTACGCCGCATTGAATTGATGGTCCGTGCAAGGGGGCTAGAAGATTACGCAGACGAATTAGGCTATGAATCTTTTTTTATAACGTGGACAGCGCCAAGTAAATATCACAGAAGTTCAAAAAAATGGAATGGAGCAAAACCCAATGAAACACAAGCGTATTTATGCGGGCAGTGGCAAAAGTGTCGAGCGCAAATCCACCGAAACGGCGTTGAATGGTTTGGGGTTAGGGTCGCAGAACCCCACGCAAGCGCCACCCCTCATTGGCACATGGTCATTTTTTGCAAGCCCGAACATGCAGACAGCGTGCAAGCAAGTTTTAGAAAGTACGCCCTTGAGCATGATAGCGACGAAAAAGGAGCGCGAGAGAATCGCCTTGATATTAGGGTAATTGACCGCTCGCAAGGCTCGGCAACGGGTTATTTGTTTAAGTACATAGCAAAAAACATCAATGCAAACGGCATTGAGGATCTAAAAGACGATAGCGGTACAGGCACACTAGGACAGGCGGCAGAACGGATTGTTTCGTGGGCTTGTCGATGGAAAATCCGTCAATTTCAGTTTTTTGGCACTGCGCCTGTATCGGTTTACCGAGAATTACGACGCATCAAAACCCCCTCAAAAGATGAATCACTCGAAGCGGTTAGACTTGCCGCGGATGGGGGCAATTGGGCTACCTTTGTCAAAGCAATCGCATCAAATCCGCTTAAATTATCCTATCAAGATGATGAAACCAATAAATACGGCGAGACGGTCAGTAAAATAGACGGCGTTGTCAGTTCAGCACAAATCACGCTAACACGCCTTGTTAAGTTTGCTATTAAGAAACGCGCTAAGGGCGTTTGTTCTTCGCTGTTAAGTGGCGACAGCCGCGCCCCTTGGAGTCCTGTAAATAACTGTACGGTTGCAGATATTAAACAGGATAAAACGAGAGACACCGAGCAAATTAAAACGCAATTACCCGACTTTATAGTCAAAGCCCTCTTTATGGGGGCAACGGTGCGCGGTGATGATTACCGATACGAAATGAAACAGGGAAATATTCAGGAGATAGCATGTTAACCATTGAAAGAATGATAAAAATAAAAACCAAGCTCATAGAAATGCAGGGGCTTGAGTCAGAGATTGACGGCGCGAACGTGTTGAAAGTAAAGCCATTAGTAAAACAGTACTTTGCAAAAAATCGGCAAACACTCGCGTTGATATGCGAGTCATTACAACAGGAGAAAGACCAATGAACCCAGTTATCGCGCTAATCACTTGCCCCCATTGCGGGAATGAGTCTGCTACGGTCCACGCCCAAAAAAATCGCGGTAATAAATATTATTACCGTTGTTATGACGGCAAAAACGGCGATTGCGGCACTATTCAAATTACGGGCATTAGCGGTCAATTGTTTATCAATAAACACATGCGCCCCTTAGCAGTTGAGCAGTTAACCGAGGTTGTCGAGGATGCAAAACAAGCGGCGCAAAATCAGAGTGTAAAATCAGCCAACAAGGGAAAAAGGCAAGTTGAAAAAAATAACCCGTTGCACCAGGTTAATGATGAATATAAACCTGGTGATGAAACCCCACCACCTAAAAAGAAGAACCGCCTTAGTGCGTTCTTTGCGGATGAAAACCAATGAGTGAAAAAAACGAACAAGCAGATCCTAATTTAGGAACACCCGACTTTGGTGATTTTATGGATGATGATAACGCCGAAATTAACGACCACCATGTAAAAGGCGAAAAGTCGACAAACGAGAAAAGCATCCCCGTTGGCGAAGTCATTGCCATGACTGCAGGTATGATTTTTTCCTTTGTTGCCTCGCGAAAGGGCGAACACTGGCGATTGACTCCCGATGAGGGCGAGCAAATAGCGGAAACATCACAACAGTGCGTTGATGAATATATGCCTGAATTCGAAATGTCCCCCCTTTGGCTATTGGCGGGCGTCACTACTGGCATTGTCGCGCCGCGTTTATTGCTTGATATGAAAGTACAAGCCGATGAAAACGAGAAAAAACAGCAAGCGCAAAAGCAAAAGGAGCAAGCCGATGAACGACACGAAGAGAATGAACCCGCGTCTGACGAATAACAATCATATTGTCGTGGGCGCGAGTGGGTCGGGAAAATCGGCATGGTTACGTCAAAATATTGATTTTAAACAAAACCGCATTATTGCTTATGATCCCGATGAAGATTTTAGATTGCCCAGAGTCCGTGACATTAAAACCTTTATTAAATTATGTAAAAAACAAGGCTTTGGTAAAATTCGGTGTGCGTTAACGGTTAGTCAGACCGAGGAGAATTTTGAAATATTTTCACAAATGGCACTGGCAATAGCGCACCACCAAGCGCCAATGACAATATTGGCGGATGAGATCGCGGGCGTGACTCGTATCGGCAAGGGGTCAGAGCATTGGGGTGAATTATGTAGGCGGGTTCGCAAGTACGGCGGGACGTTATACGCCGCGACTCAGCGACCCGAGGAATGTGATAAAACGGTATTCAACCAATGCCCGAATAAGTGGGTCGGGGCGTTAGGCTCAAAATCAGCGTATAAAAAAATGGCAGAGGAATTGGATATTTCAATTATCCAGTTAAAAGACCTAAACAATATCCCGCAAAAACAAATCGAATATTGGATGCGCAACGGCACAAATGAAGCCACAAAGGAAAAAATCAGCTTTGTGCGGCGCAGATAGCCAATTAAAACAACCTTTACTATAGCTTGAACGCGGCAACGGCAAACAGGCTATAAAGCAATTTATGAATACAAAAACTTTATTAACCGCAGTTGTCGCGACTCTCATAGCAAGAATTGTTTATGACGTTGCAATTGAACCACTACTTAACAAAAAACAGGATTAATCACATGCCACAAAAAGCCAGAGTTATCACTATCGTTTCTACATTAGCCGTCTTATGGGCAGTTAATAACGTGAAAATGCTTGAACCAGTACGCGACTTTATGAAGTTCGATTACTAAGTCAGTAACAGGCGCACAAGCAACCATTTTCATTAACAGTAAAGGAATAAAACCATGTCAACTAAAGTGACAGTACGCCAGCCGAATATCGAAAGTGTCGCGGCGGGTTCAACAGCAACAATCAAGCTACAAATCGGGCGCATGATCCATGCGGCATATTTATCTTATAATGACACTGACCAAGATTTGTCAGATTTTACCGAAATCCGCGTATTTTTGAACGGTCAAGTTATTCAGCGTTTTACAGCAACAGAGCGCGACCAGTTAAACCAGTTTTACGGTATGGACGCGGCGGCAGGTGTGCTAGTAATTCCATTTGATAGAACGGGTCTACTGACTAAAGCGGGCAGTGAAACAACAGCAATCAATACAGGCGTTGTCGATAAAAACGGCATCGGCGTAAAGTCTTTCTTCATGGAAGTAGACGTTTTAGCGGGCGCGACTATTTCAGCGGCAGATATTCGAGTACATACAAAAGAGTCTGACGCGATTAAAGTCGATACAGCGGGCAACCCCTACGGCGCGGGTATTATTCCGTTTATCTTACGTGAACAGCGCAGTGTTGCGGGCGCGGATTCTGATTTCCAAATCAGCGATTTGGTAAATGCGGGCGTTAATGCACCCAGTAAGATTGCACTGTCAGCGGTCCACTTTAAGCCAAGCGCGGGGACAATTAGAAACCTTCGTGTGGATAGAAACACCTATAAGATTTTTGATAGAACGGACGGTTTGAACCGTGTCATTCAAAATGCGGGCGTTCGTAAACCACAGTCGGGTTTATTCTCTATTGATACTACTGAAAACGGTCACGGCGGTGAGCTAATACAGCTTCACGGTATGACGGATTACCGTTATGCGCTCGACGTTTCATCGGCGGCTACCTTAACGGTGTTAAGCGAGTATTTCGGCGCTTTACAGGGCTAAACTTCCTTTAAGGGGTAAATGATGGATTTATTATCAATTGCCCCCGTTGCCGTGGATACAGTGGGAACGGGAGTCAAAAAAATTACGGACGGTACGCAAGTTATGCTTAATTCAGGCAGTAAAAAACAATCCAATGATGCGTGGTATGGCTCATATTTGCCAGAATGGGACTGGTTAGACGATGTAGGCTCGGCGGTTGGCAATGTTGCGGCAACGGCGGCGACAGCGTGGGCGCAAGCGAAAGCGGGTTCAAACGGTCCTGAGTCCACAATGACAAGTCAGGGTAATATTGGGGATTCTAATTTTCAGGGTGATCCGAAAACAAACACACCTAGTTTTTATGAAAAAAACAAAATGCCGATAATGATAGCGGGCGGCGTTGCGGGTATTGCGTTGCTATTACTGGCGCTTAAAAAATAAGGGGCTTATATGTTTTTAGGTATCGGGCTTGTCGGTTGGTTAGTCATAACAGGTGGGGGCGCAGTCATTACCACTTACGCGGTGGATAAAACAGGCGAAGGCATAAACGATGCGGGCAACGGGGCGCTTAAATTGGCGTTAGTTGCGGGCGTTGCGTATTACGCCGCTAAAAAAGGCGGTTTATTATGATACCCGCAGGATTACCACCGCTTAACTTAAATATGGCAACATCAAGCGCATCGGGTGATATTGATGCGGCTAGGCGCTCGGCTTATAACTTTGGCGCGCCTGTGATTAATAAAGGCATGAACCCCTATTTAATTGCGGGCGGCGTTGTCGTTATTGGCGCGGCTATCTATTTCAGGGGGCGCTAGAAAATGGGGCTTTTTAGTTCAAGTAGTTCAAGCAGTACAAAAAACTACAGTGAGGAAACCAGTACTAACAATGTTGATAATCGGGTAACTGATGGTAATAGCGGCAATATTGGCGGCAACATATCAATAACGGCGGGGGCGGGAGTTAACGATGTGAATATATCGCGCACCGATTACGGCGCGCTTGATACCGCGTCCGATATTGCGGACAGGGCTTTTGATATGAGTCAATCAGCGTTTACCAGTTCACAGCAAAGCATTAAAGAAATTGCGGGCGATGCGGTTGACGTGGCGCGAGATATAACCACCGATAACACCGCAAAAACTATTCAATACGGCATTATCGCGGCGGCAATTGTCGCGGCGGTCGCTATGTATGCAAGGATAAAATAAAAATGAGTGCGCAAACAAGCCTAAGAACGTATAAAAAAACCATACCCGCAGGCGGGCAAATAGAAATTCAGGTGGCGGGTAATATGTTTAACGTGCTGAAATCTGAAAGCCGTTTTACATTGGAATTTGACGAATCAAACAAACTTGAGGAAGTGCCAGAGGGGGCGACAGCGCGATTTAGTCAACCCTATGAGTTAGTAAGGTTTCGATCAAAACTAGAACAAACAGTTGTTGTGGTGTTGGGGTTTGGTGATTTCACAACATCCTCAAGCGTGGCGGTTGCGACCGTTAACGCGTCAATTGAAGTGCCTAACAGTTATGCCGTGAACGGGTTAACCGTGACGGGAACACAAACAGTTGAGTTGCAAAGTGAAAGCGAAACAAATAGGCAGTTAATAATCAGTTTGCCAAGTGATTCAAGTTGCGGGCTTTTAATACATAACGTATTGAATAGTTTAGCGAGTGGTTTTTTACTTGAAGCGGGTCAACAATTAAGCGTTGCATCAACTGAACAATTATTCGCTAAAAGCGAAAACGGTGACGCGGTAACGATAAACAGAATTGCGACGAGGTTGATATAATGAGTTTTTTAGCAAGTGCCGTTGTAAATCAAAGCCCGCAAGTATTAGCCAACAGGCTAAAAAGTAAATCAATTGGCGAAAAATTTGGTGTGTTTTCTATTGGTAGGGTCACTAGAGAACTTGATAGTATACCGCAAATGAAAAATGCGCCGTTGGAATTGGGTAATTTGGCTACCTGTATGGCTTATTATGACGAGGGCGCGTTTGTCGATAACTTAAATTATATTATCGTGTCGGGGGATGCCGATGGGTTTATAAACCACCAACTCGAAAACGGGTTAATGGCTAAGTTGATAAGTGGCAAAACCCCCGTTCCTATTGATGTGACAATTAATGATTTCAAAGGAATGTGTTTAATACCGAATACATTTTTAACAATGGAATCGGGTATTTTTTCTAATTTAAACGGCGATATTGCGTTAAATTCACTTGATAATTTGACTATTCGCGGCGCGGGCAAGGATTTAACGTTATTCCCTTACGGGGTGCAATTGCAAATAGCGCAAACAGTCTCAAATTGTCATTTTCAAGGCTTTGGCGTTTTCTTCGAAACAAACGCTTTGGATATAGGCAACACCCCTAAGTTGATAAGTTTATCTAAATCAGCAGGCGTTTTTACTTGGAAGGATTTAAAATACGAAATAAACTGCACAAATGAAAACGCGGGCGGCGGTGGTATTGGGTTTCAGTTTTTAGACAGTTGCGACACGGTAGTTTGTGACGATATTTACGTTAAAAATACATCTACATCGGGTATTTGGTCGGGTAGAAAAAGCGGCGACGCGTCGGGTGGCAATAGATGCAAAAAAGCCATTGTTAAAAACTGTACATTTGAAAATACAATAAAACATGGATTCCCCGTAGGTCATAACATATCAGAAGTGGAAGAAGTTAACGCTTTAAATAATCAATACATAGGGTGGTTTTTAACGCCAGATAGAATCGTTGCATCAACCGACCCCGTGGGGGATGATATACCTAGAGGTTATTATAGCGAGGTTATTATTGATGGTAATGGAGATGGGTGGATTGCGGCAATTGGTACGTTTGAGAGTAACTGGGGGTGGACGCCTAATTCCGCAAGTTCTAATAAATGCTATGCTCAGTATCAGGGGGATTCGACAGACGGGTCTACAGGATTGGACGCACCTAAAGTATTTTACTCTTCTAATGAAACTTTTTACAATTGCGATTATATGATAAACGTACACCATGCAGATTTCATTGTGATTGAAAACGCTGTGGATATTGATAATACATGCAACAATGGAATCAATCAGCCGGGAATTAAAGCGGCGGCAACATCTAGGGCGCAAACAAGATTGTTAAAAATATCAGGTGGTGTTATGCCAAATGTGTTTTTTAGTAAAGCTGACACAGTGGACTTATTATCCCCTCCTACAATAATTGGAAATGACAGAGGACAGTTTAACGGTATACATGGTTACGCTTTAAACAGACCCGATACCGAAGGGGGGTCTGTAATCATTGGTCCTGTGGTTATTAAAAATTGCGCAAGGGGTGCAATTCAAATTGATGGATTTCAAAATATACAAATACAAGATGGCTATTATATAGAAAATTGTGGCAGTGCGGGCAATAAAACGCTTAACCGTGATGATGGGGTTTCGATATTAAATACCAATGTTAATGTTGATTATTATTCCATCGGTAAAGGCACTATTATATCCACTGACGGAAATATGCCTGTGGGCATTAACACGTGGTCTGTTCGAGCATCTAAAGGGACAGTTTCAAAAGAGATACATATTAGTGATTGGGCGAATAAATCAGCGGGTAATTCAACAGGGATATATGGTGCGCAAGTTACTAAAAGCCCCGAGAATGGTCAATATGTTGGACCACCGTTTGGAAGCTATAGAATGGGTGAAATCGTGCCGAGCCAAGATGCGAGATTTGCGGGATGGGTCGCTGTTAATAATTTAGATTACGGGCGGTATGATTACTGGCTAAACGATACAAATTATAGTATCGGCGATAGAGTTTGTTATGGCGGTTACGATTGGGAATCAAAAACAGACCACAGCGGCACAAGCCCGTTGATTAGTAATCAAGTTGATTGGGAATCAAGGCAAATTGTATTGCAGCGCTTTGGCGGTTCAGTTGGTTATTAATAGGGGCGTTTTACGTGAATAAAAACGCTGTTTATATTGGTTTATCATTATTTGGTTTGATTATTATTGGAGCGTATATGGCACTACCTAAAGGCATAAGAAACAACAACCCCACCAATATTCGCTTCAATAGCGCGAATGCGTGGGATGGTCAGAGCGGGCAAGATGGTACGGGGTTCGCTACGTTCTCAAGTGCCACGCTCGGCATTAGGGCGGGAGCAAAGCTATTGCGTAATTATCAGCGTAACAGCGGATTAAGCAGTATACGCGAGGTATTAACCCGATGGGCACCGAGTTCTGAAAACAATACTGAAAGCTATATAAAACACGTTGTTCAATTAACAGGTATTGGCGCAGATGAATTTTTACGACTTCAAAATGAGCAAGTACTGGTAAGCGTAGTTAGTGCCATTATTAAACACGAAAACGGCATCAATCCTTATACCGATGATGTTATTGCGGCGGGCGTTGCGCTCGCCTTTACCTAAAAGGAAAACCCCATGTTTATAATTGATTTTTTAAAAGGCGCGGCAAAAGGATTGTTGGCGATTTGCGTATTGATCCTAATGGTATTGATGACAGGGTGTATTTCATTAGGCGATAAAACAGCCGATGAAATCGCGCCCTTAATTGACAAGTATTGCGAGGAAATCATACCCGCAGTGCGGGCAGATTTACGGCATCGAATTAATCAGAAATCAAACGGGCATCAAGTGAAAATAACGTGCGAGGGTGACAGTGAAGCTAATCAGCCCGCAGAAGTTTAACGTCTTACGCGAATTAGTTATTCCGTTATTACTGGTCCTGTTAGGTTCAGGGGTATTTGCCAGTTATAACGCAATGACTAACACCCAAGCGGAAATAAAAGTAACAATGGCGTTTATTCTCGATGATATACAACAGGGGCAAGCGTATGAACCCGTTATTTTTGAGAATAGGCAGGATTTAGCCGTTTTAGGCGCTCAACAGGTTTTTTTGTTTAAACGAGTCGATATACTGGAAAGCCAAGAAAAGCCCGCAAAATCGTTTTAGCGTACCTTTCTAGGGGTTTTTAGTATCGGTTCGCTCATTACCTTATTTAATTCACTAAGCGCATTTTCGATGCGCTTTTTTATTGCCTCAATGTTTTGTTTATCGCCCAAGGCGTCAATTGTTGTTTGTTGGGTCATATTGGTCGTCTTTAATTCGCGAATTGTGGCGGCGTGTGAGGATAAAAACGCAATATGAACCAAGTCTATGCCTTTCTGGTTAAAGGGCGTGTAAAGGCTGTTTCGGTAGAAAGTGCAACCCTCCCATGAATCGGGCAAGGTGTATTTAACGCGTTCGAGTAACTTGATTGCGCGGGGGCAGGCATCGTTGAAGCGTAACCACCGTTTTAGCGTTGAGGGGCTAACACACAAAAACGCGCACGCGGCGGCTTTATCAATGGTGTAGGGCAAAATATGCACGTTTTTGATGAAGCCCGCAGAGATTAATTGCTCTCTAAAATCGCGCTTGTTAGATTGATTAGGCATTAAAAAGCCCCTTTTAATATCTTATTGATATATGCGTTAAAGTAGACTTAAGTAGTACTACTCAGGCGCGGGATGCGCATACTACGCGAAACGCTCAAAAGGGCAAGTTGACCCGAAAAAAGGATAACTTTGTGGGCTATTGTGCAATTTAACATAATATGCAGTATGTGAGCCGTTTAAAAAAAACGGCTTTTAAATCAATTATGTAGTACTCAGGTGAGGGCTAAGTTGACCCGCTAATTTTGTCGGGGGCGGTTTATCATTTTTGTCATTGGCATATTTTAACCATAATTTAGCGTGTTTTAATTGTTTTTTGCTCATTGATATCTCGTAACCCGCACTCGCTATGACTTTAATAGTATCAAGCCCAAGCATATCTGCAATTTTTAAACTGTAGTCAAACCCTAAGTTTCTGCGCCCGCTTCTTATCTCATAGATGAAACTGCGAGAACAGCCGAGTTTTTGCGCGACGGAATAGTCAGAAGGTAGGTCGTATCTGGCTTTGAGTAAATCAACTAGACTTTTTGAATTATACATTTTATCTACTTATCTCATTTTGTGACGCGTTAAAATTAACATACTATAATACATTTGCAACATACCTCAGCGGTGTACTAGTACTTGCTTGA
>Ga0307978_1003026_pt1 | contig 11531 bp, 6 predicted proteins | sample OrgLakmetage1056_FD_203151 | JGI IMG/M metagenome (GOLD analysis project Ga0307978, IMG submission 203151) | Saline water microbial communities from Organic Lake, Antarctica - #1056 | ecosystem: Environmental > Aquatic > Non-marine Saline and Alkaline > Saline | place: Antarctica: Organic Lake...
TCTCCCTCACGCTAACGCAGCGGTGCGTATTTGCTCCAAAATCTCGTCGATCCCACGCACGGAAAACGCCCGCCCGAGTGCCTGCAGATCCGCTAATTCGATGTCGTTCCACTTGCCGTTGACGCTCAGGCTATGCTCGTCCAATTGCGGAGTCGGCGTAAGATCGTAGGCGGGGCTCAATTGCCAGGCATTGGGCTCGCCCATTAAAAATGCATGGTTGCGGACATGGTCGTCCTTGTTCCCAAAGAAGACATTAAACACCGCGCGGCGGAACATTTCCTCCACCTCGCGTTGGTCGCGGGTCAATGCCGAGACGGTGCGCATCAATTCCTCGTAACTATTGCCGTATCGCAGGGATAGCGCGTGAGCGATCCCAGAAAAAGAGTGCAGATGGAGGCGCTCATCCGATTCTCGGTCGAAGCGTTTAAGCAGAAGATGATTACACGCATCGCCCGCCGCATCCTCTCCCGGCAAAAGCCAACGCTCCGGGACACGAATCCCGCAAGACTCGGCACTTTCGAGCATGGCAAACTCCCGGCGACACAAATCCTCCTCACCCTGCGGCATGTCTTTCCCGAGATCCAGCTTCAGCAGGCATGGTATATAATCCTGCGGATAGTTTTGCGTGCCCACGACGAGTTGACCTGTCGAGGGGTGCCAACCCACACTGAGCTTAGGGTAGCGCCCGCCTGGGTTGGAACCCGCTTGCTGCATGACGGCAGTCCCTGGCAAAGTTGCGGTATCCATACGGATCACTTCGCGGGAAAAACGAACCGCATCCGCGAGAGACTGAACTTCGCACATGTCTGCGGACTCCGCTGGATGGTAAGTGAGCGCACCGAAACCGCCGCCGCCGACCAAGGCCAGTCGCTTCAGGACGGACACCGTGGCGGGGTTGATCCCTGCCTCGCGCAAGCGTCGATCCATAATGCTGCGCCCCCAATAATCCGGCAATGAATCGGCAAAGACGCCGGGCAAAGCTCCCTCGAAGGGACTTTTCGGAGTGATCACACCCTCTTGCAGTGGGAGATAGAACGGGGAAAGTTCTACACCCCGCCCAAGCCATGCACTATCATACTGAAAAAGCATCCGGCCCGTGCTGTCGTTGAGTACCCCAACAGGAAAATCCTTATAGCGCACTTCCAGTCTCATCTCTTCCGGCGCGCTCTTTGGCGCAATTTGACGGGTGAATCCAATTCACGAAGATCGCGCACCGGCGGCGGTTGCAAAAATTGCTCCAAGCTTTCGACTTGGTTGAGCGCATGCAAAACGCCCACAAACCGCGCTAAAGAAAGATGCCCCGCCTGCTCGAACCGCCGATAGGTCGGCAGGGGAATGCCCGCCCTCGCCGCGACTTCAGCCTGCGTCACGTTCTGCCGAAGGCGCGTTTCCCGGCAACGCTCAACCAGTCCATGAAATAGCTCCTCTTTTGTTTTTAGTGTTAACATTAGATTACTTATTGTAATTTTTTTAACTTAAGTAATCTATTGTTGTTATATATCAAGAAATAAATAGGCTTCATCAAAAAAGATGAGTTGAACCGTTAATGAACGTTAATGAACGTTAATTTTTAAAGGGCACTTCTGAAAACAGGCTGGAAGCCTGTTCTACGTAGGACAGTGCCTCCGGCCTGTCCTGAGCATGCCGAAGGGCCTGTCCCTCAATGCCGCGCCGCCAGTAGGTTTACGGAAGTCCCCTAAAGTATATCTTATTTTCGATTAATCATTTACGGGGTATTGGGGCCACTGCTATCGATGCTTGAGTCTACACCATTCTGGCGAGTGTCCACATTCACGTTAATTCACGTAAATTAACGGTTTAAAAAATTGCTTCGCCATCTCCGGACTTCGGCCCTTCGACTGTGCTCAGGATTTAAAACGAGCTCAGTCGAGCCGCAGACCTACGTCTCTTCCTTTTAAACTGCCGACGCGGAGATAGCAAAGCAATATTCGTCTATAGATCGCCTTAATCCGGGGTCTGAACATTCCTGTCCAGATTGTTCGATTACCCGACTCACCTGACGTGGCCAAAATGTCCACGCCTCCTTCGGCCTAGATAGCGGTCTCCCCTCCTCCCTTCCTCGCCCGACTTGTCCCGGCGTCTTGTGCGGGCGTATCCGGCAGCCGCCGGAGAAGCCCCAAGCCCCGGAGAGCGAAGACGGAAGGGCACCTCTAGCGGGAGGTTGTGATAAAATTCGCCCCGTATCGGCCAGTCGGAAAAGAATGATTTTTTACAACCGCTACGCTAGAGGGGGGAGTTTTGGGAGGAAAGGAAATGAACAGGCTGGCCCCGTCTACGCATGGCTACGCCGGGCAAGCGCCTGTTCTACGTAGGACAGTGCTTCCAGCCTGTCCTGAGCCTGCCTTAACTTGCGCTGAGCGTGTCGAAGCAGCAGGTCGAATGGCTGGCGTCGAAGACAAAGGGTGGAAAAACGTAGTGGCGTGCTCTTGAGCGGGCGTAGCCCTACGGGCGAAGACCCTTCAGCCGCCACACACCGATAGGCGAGTCAACGGTTCGGCTTTGTGCGTGGGCGTTGAGGCCTGGAAAACCCCGTTCTGAGCGGGGCCCATGGCAAGAATCGTTGTGGCGACTGAAGCACGCCACTACGAAGTAATAAAAAACCGGCCTACGCATGCAGGCCGGTTTTGAAATTGAAGTGAAGTTGGAAACTTCAGTCAGCTGGTTTTCCGCTTAGCGACGGCGAGATAGAGGATGCCGTGGCTACGATATTCGAGGTGGTGGCGCTAGGATATGTATTGAGCAGCTTGAACCATGGCGATTGCTCGCGATCAAAGGACAAGGCGCTCTCCGCATCCGGATAGGTCATCATCGTGGCATGAGGCAATTCGGCATTCTTCTGAATAACGGATAAGTCCTGCCAACCGGCATAGGCAATATTCGTGGCCAGTAAGCTGCAGCATAGGAATTTACTAATTATCACTAAAAAGAAGAACAACATCTGCCCGTAAGTCCAAGTTCATTCATTGTCTGAATCGGGTTGGGCTTTTTCATTTGAGCTTAGGGATGGCACTATACCACCAAGCCAGCGCGTGACCACCTCTGCTTGCTCGCCTCCACGGCGCACAAGCTGTCTCCTCCTTTCCCCGGCAGCTGCCGGGGCAGGAGGAGAGCTTTGTCGGAGCCGTTTTCGCCGCTCTTAAAGCGAAGTTCTGGCTATCCCAAAAGTTTATTTGCACATAGCTATGGAGATGGAATCTCCCCGATGAGCCGTGAGAATAGTGTAGATCCGCCACCGGCGGCACTCTCAGGCACAGTGGCCTGCACCTGATTCAGATCGGTTCCCTCGATAGGGGTGATGACAAACACGACACCGTCGACCGTGCCACTCGATTCAGGAATCGTCACGGTGTGGTTGCTCCAGCTATCAGTGACGCCCAGATCTTTGCTGTATTGCAGCCCGAGAGTTGCAGATCCGCGACTGGCAGTATTGAGCATCTGAAAGTTCAGGACCAGGCCATCGCTATTTACAGTCGCATCCGGCACGAGATCGGTAGCGCTTTCTGCCGGGCTCGATGCCCCCAGCAACCAGCCAAGGCCGTCTGCGATACCGTCGTTGTTGGTGTCGCCCCCGGGGGTGACGCCGCTGCCGGTTGCTGCCCAGCTATCGAAAGGTTCTGTCGGGGCGATTACGGTCACATCCACACTTCCGCTTACATTCAGGTAGTTCGAGGTATCCGTCGGCGTAAAAGTCACTGCCGCGCTGTAGATACCGGCACTCGGAATGGTGGAAGGCGCATCGTAGCTAAAGCTGCCCGCCACCGATGCGCTGCCACCGCTCAGGGTGGCGGACGAAAGGGCTGCACCTTGCGTGATGTCCGCAGCGGTCGGCCAAGCCGTCACGGTGGGCACGTCGCCAATCTGCACCACGATGTCGTCGGAGGTCGTTCCCGAAGCGTCATTCGCCGTCAGGCGCAAAGTGTAGCTGCCGTTGGCGGTAAAGGTCGCTGTGGTGTCCACCAGCGAGCTGTCGCCAAACTCAACCAGGGCCGGACCGCTCACAACACTCCATGTCGTCGTCAGCGCGTCATCCTCCGGGTCACTCACCGTGCCGTCGAGGTTGACGATAGCCGCCGCCATGGTCGGTGCGGCTGCCCGGTAAGGATGGCTGAGAGGCAGGCTTCCTTCCGTACCCCACTTATGCGCCAGATAGCCCTCAAGCTTTTGACGGTCGCCTTCGCTTAAGGTAGTGGACAGCAGTAGCACCTCGCAGATGGCTCCGTCGAAGTAGTTTCCGGGAGCTGAGGCATCGCGTAGCATACCACCTACGCCGAAGCCGTTGGAAAAAAGGAGATCATGGCGCGTGCCGCTAGTGAGGTCGCGCAGGTCGCCGGATCCGTCCAGACCGATAAACCAGTCGGTCGAACGCACGTAACTATACATGTGGGTGCCCGCGGATATCGACGATAAGGTGCTACTCGAAACTCCCTGACGATCCACGTAGACAGCTGGCTCGTCTTCGTCAAATATCGAGATGATTTCATTGGTAAGGGCTCCTGTCGTAGAGCCAAGACCATCGCCAGCGGAGATCAAGGTGTCGTAAATCGAGAGCATACCGGCGGCTCCTGAAGCGCTGGTGATTTCCGCGTTGTTTTTGCTCACGATCACCACGCTCTTGATATCGGCATTGGTGCCGCTTGCGTTAAAGAGAAAGTCGCTGCTGAACTGAAGGGCGTTTTCACCATTCACCGTGACCGCGCCGGTCAACGGTTGGTTGGCACCAGCTGGCTGTCCGAGGTGCTTGTCGTTGCCGCTCTTGTCATCCCACTGCGAGACCGCCCCACCGCTGTGGGTGATCGTGGCCGTATCGGCTGCGTCAAACCATGCCTCCGTGCTTAGCTCGGCGGGCGTCCATGCCACCGCTCCGCTCAGGCTCGCTGTCTGGTCCGAACCGGCATCCACCGCTGGCGGCTGGCTCCACTGGGCGTAGAAGGTCAGATCGGAAAGTGTATCCACGATATCACTACTGTTCACTTCGCTGCCTCCCGCGGGCGCAGTAAACCAACCCTTGAGGTTGTAGCCAGTCCGGGTGGCTGTTGCCAGTGCGCCATAGGACTCGCCGTTGGTCACGGTCTTACTCGTCGGACTAGGTGCGTCACCGTTGTTCGCATTAAAGGTCAGCGTATAGCTCGCACCCGTCCACTGGGCATACAGTGTCACATGGCTGTCGATGGTAAAGGTATCGTTTTCAGCATAAGCGGTGCCACTGCCATCCGCTGCGGTATTCCATCCATCGAAGCTGAAACCGCTGCGGGTCATATCGCCGGTTCCGAGAACCGTCACGGTCGCTCCGTTCGTATAGGGGCTGCTTGCATCCACCGGCACCGTGCCGCCATCGGCACCGTTCGACACGTACGTTACTGCAGGCGAGACGCGTTGGGAGAGTTGATCCAAATAGAGCGAAGACGGATAGAGGCTGTCGCCGCTGCCGATCCCTTCGAGGTGGTCAGCGGGAGCCGTATTGCCGGTGGTGGGATTGGACGCGCCAAACTTGCTCCCACTGGTTCCAATCACATAGCCGTAGCGGCCCTGTGAAGTTTCAACGATATTGTTATAGCGTGTGCCGCCGCCAGTGGTGTTCCAGTAGACGCCGTGGGCAGAAGTTAAGGCATGTGCCACCGTGCCCCAAATCGAACGGTGACTGGCGGTGAAGTAGCTGTTGAAAACACTACAGCGATCAAACAGGTTCGAGTGGCTGAAGTGCATGTGATGGTCACTGCCTTCGCCGTCGGTAGTATAACTGCCGCTTGAACCAGTCGACCGCTTCGTCTCCCGGTCCTCGCACTGGAAGAAGACATTCCCGGAGGTGCCCGCATGGCTGATGACGATGCCGTGCCTGGAGAAATCCGCTACGGAATCCTTCATCAGACATTCGTTGGCATACTGGAAACGATACATATATCCGTTGCCCCCGCCGCCACCGTATTGGGAACGACTCATGACACAATCACTCACCGTGACACGGCAGGAACTTGTAATCAAAATTCCGTTGGAGAGCATGTGGCAGGTGCTGGTGTTGCCCGCCGGTTGGAAACTTTCCACTCCCGTGATCCAGCTGTCGCGCACGTTAAGCACTTTTAGCATGTAGCTGGCGTGTACGTCATAGGCTGTAGTACCGGGAGTATTGTAGTCATTTTCGCCAAAGCCGGTTCCCGGATGCTGGACGTTTCCGATCGCCAGCGATTCAACGCCTACGTTTTCCAGCAGCCCATTGACCACGCTGACACGGGCGTTGTCGCGCACCTTCATGGTGTAGCGTGTCGGCACATCCACCTCGATCCAGCCTTCGGCTTCGTTGACCGCAGTGACTTCGCGCAGGTATTGCGCGTCCACAGGAGCACCACCGGACTCGCTCCAAAACGATTGCTGGTTGTGCTCGGCGATCCAAGCATCGGTAAATTTCCATTGCAACCGCACCACATCACCGACGGCGAAGGAAGCGGCTGTTGCGACTGGCAGGCGGCGCGTTGGCCCGTTGAGGTCGGCCGTGATGTTGACTGAGACCTCGGTCGTCACCGACGGCGAGTTGACGCGAATCATATCCTTGGATCGCATGTTGGTCTCGGTGTTGGTCAGGAAGGTGCTGTCGGCACCCGCACCGCGCAGGACGATGTCCGAACTATCGATAAGCAGGCAGTACGCATTGCCGCCCTGAGGAGAAATCTTATAGTCTCCGGCCGGCAGATAGACGACCCCGCCCCCAGCCAGTTCAGCCGCGTCGATGGCCGACTGGATTGCCACGGTGCTGTCCGTTGCGCCGGTCGGATCCGCACCGTAGGCCGGATCGGTCACATCGAAGATAGGTCCTGTTATATTGGGCACCAGTTCCTCGCCGCGTTTATAACCCGCATAGGAAAAGTCCTGAATAATCTTATCGGTGTAGAAAGAGTCGTTTCCGTCCGGCGGGCTCCAGGTCGAGGGGTAAAGCGAGCTGCGCCAGGATCCGTTCGTGAGCACTTCGATGTTGAGCGTGGCTTCCACAGCCGGAGCCGTGTTATCGCTGACGCTGACGGTAAAGCTGTTTGCACCCACGTCTCCTGCACCGGGAGTGCCACTGAGGCTGCCGTTGGAAGCCACTACTAACCATGCGGGCCCGCCCACCTTGGCAAAGGTCAATGCATCCCCGTTGGGGTCACTGGCTGCGCCAGTCAGGCTGCCGCTGTAGGCATTGTCCTCGGTGGCGTCAGAGCCTGCGATTGGATCGCTCGTCCATTCGGGAGCTGAATTGCCTGTGCTCACCGCCGAAGTGATCTCAAGGCTCGATTCATCGCTGGCCAGGTCGATGCGGTAGCGGTCCAGATAAAATGTGTCCAAGACTGCAATATCCAGGCTGAAGCGGAAGAACACCTCCGTGCGTTCTGGAACGTTGTCTCCTCCATAGTAGGACTTGAGCCGATTTAAGGCATCGCCGGAAATCACATAGGTCTGGTCGTGAAGGTCGTCGGCGTAGGCAGTAGTATCCATACCTACCTCAATGTAGGTGGAGTCGATCAAGACGGTCGCTGCATTCGCATCCGCAGGACCGTTATAAAAGTAAGCCGTGCCGGAACTGTCCGGGTCGACCACGTCCAATAGATGGACCTGGACGGACGGGTCCGAATTGCCTTGGTTCCGGTTTTCGGTGATCTCAAATTTGAAGTCCGCACTGTCCACCGTCGTGCCCGCCGGCAGTGTCGGCAGCGTATAGCCCAGTACTAGATTCGCACCGTAGCGTTCTAATGCTCCGTAGTTCCCGGTGTTTCCGACAAGGTTGGAATTTGCATTGGGGTAATAACCGAGCGCATTCCCATTATCCTGTCGCAGGCCCACAATCTGATCCACCGAGTTCAGTGGAGCCACTGTCGGATTCGCTTGGGCGATTCCACCAACACAGACCGCCAGTAGAATAAGGCCCATTGCCTTGAAAGGCCATATTTTCGTGGAAACGAGGTCATTGGCCCGCTGCCGAGAAGACACACACTTGTCCGAATAAAATCCTATAGAAATGGTCATATCAGTTTTTTTCATTGGCAGGCATACAGATTAAAATCTTCAGAGGGGACTTTTGAAAAACGGCTTTTGACTCGCCCTGGCCGAAACGGGCCGCGGTTGTAGAAGGTGGAGATTCGAGGAAGGAATTTAATACATTACGATTAAACCAAAAAAAAGCCCGGAAGCAATTTCTCGCTCCCGGGCCGTTCGAAAAAGTGATGCACTCTTATTTGAACTACCGACGGCGACGGAGCATGACTCCAGTCAGGCCGAACATGCCAGCGAGTAGAGCGAAGGAGCTGGGCTCGGGGACGGGGACGACATCCATAGTCGTGGAAGCGATTAGCTGGTTCCAGCTAGCGCCCCCCCCTTGGTCCAATGTGATTCTCAAATGGCTTACGTCTGTGAGTGAGTCTAAAGCGGTTGTGGACACGTCAAATTTATACCAGTCAGCATAGCCAGCGCCGGAGTTGGCACCAGCGTTGGACGTGCCGGACACTGAGAAGGTGGACCAAGCCGAGCCATCCGTGGAACTCTCGAAAATAAAGCGGGCCGACGCGCCAGCCCAATTACTTGAGACGCTGTTATGGACTACGACTTGTGCATCGAAGTCCGAAAAGTAAAATCCGGATTCTGCCGCGTAGGTGATGGAGCCAGAGGTGCCACCTGAGTATCTGTAAGAGTGTGCGTTACCGTCCCAAGTAGTGTTGGCAACACTTAGGAGGGGATCCTGAACTTCTTCATTCCTAATGATTAAGTTCGCGCTGCCGGTGACGGTGACGTCGACGGTATTCAAGGTGTCGGAGATCGTGCGATTAATGGTCGCGGTGTCATCTGGCGGCACGGCGTCGAAAACGATTACCTGTGCACTTGCGGTGCCGGCGGCGATGAAGAAACCCGCAGCAACTGCGAGTGAAGTTAGTTTTTTGTATTGTTTCATAGTTGGGTATAATTAAATGGTATCAGTAATATAACGCATCGCCCGATTTTTGGCAATATGGTCAATTGACTAAATTTTAGCTATCTGCTGGACCTGAATTCGGTTCGGCGCAGGGTATATTGACGATGCAAATGCCTGGCCCTACAATCACTTGCTGCGTACTTTTTCTTGCCTGCGGTGCTCCGGCTTGTGGGGCTGATGCATTTGCCTATCGAGCTGAGGCGATTCCGGCATCCGTCCGCGATGCCTTCAAAACCGGGGAATCCGGGCCGCATTTACTGGCCGCAGCGGATCTGTTTATCTGGAGCGCCCTTCCCCACTGAGGCCTGGTTAAAGTCGAAGGATGGCCAAGATTGGCAGCCAGCCCCACAGCCCGTCTTCATGAAAAAGGAAATCCGCCTCGATGACGGCACGGTCTGGAAGCCGGAGCGCCTCGAGCGCCCCTTTGTGCTGACCGATGATCAAGGCGAGCCGATGATGCTCTTTATCGCCCTCCTCGATCAAGGCCGCACGGGAAACATTGCGATCCCTCTGAGCCGCGTTAATCCCAAAAAGGTGAATTGAACCGTTAGGGGACTTCTGAAAACTCCCCTCCTTAGAAAAGCATATCCTTGCACACATCTTTTTGGGTTTAGTAACCCCCGATGCCACCCCGTCGGCTACGCCGCCGAAAAGCAAATTCCTATCAGCGCCCCTCCCGGTCGCGACCGGGGAAAGACAGAGATGAAACTAGCATGATCGATGGAGCAGTTTCATAAGAGCAAGGGAGAGGTGTGTACTTCATTGAGACCGGTAGGTCGCGTTCACACGAAAAAACGCACGGTCAGCTGAAGCATCTCCAGTGAACGTCGCGGCATTGCCGTCTCCCTGCACTTGTGGGCTTGATTCGACCCGCACCCATGTCTTGAGGTCAGTCGAGCGTTCGAGCCAATAGCTGGCTCCGAGTTCGGTTTGAACGGTGATCTCCACACTATCGTCAACTGGATCCGTCATCTCGATTGCAGAGGGCTCAATCGGGGGCGAATACCAGCGGACGTAATCGACCTCGATGCCGTCCGGCAGGCTCGCATTCTGGATAGATCCTGCCCAAGTGCCCACTTCAAGGCTGAGGATTGCGTATTGCGGACGATGGGAAACGGCTTCGCTGCTGCGCCACTTTTCGACTCCATCAACGTAGAAAATATATTCATCTGCTGTCCACAAAACTCCAAAGGTATGAAAGCCGTCCGCCAGACCCGCTGTGGTGCTACTATTATTGCGGGTCTTGTGATTAGAGCCGTATCCATCCCAGTGGTAAGCGAATTGAACTGTATCGCCCCAGCGACTGTGATATTCCACCACGTCGATCTCGACGCCGGCCGTGGCCGGATCGCCGATCGGGTTCCCCATGGTCGGGCTTTGTAGCCAGAAAGCAGACCAATGCCCCTGTTCATCCTGCAAGCGCATGCGCGCTTCCCAGTAGCCGAAAGTAGCTGCGAATTTACCTCCAGTTCCGATCATGGCGGTGTGATACTCGTCGCCGACTTGCGAGGTGGTCAGGACGATCTTGCCGTCTCCTGACATACTCACAGCATTCGCGCTGTTGACGCCATCCCGACGCGGCCCGAGCAGACGATGGTCCCATTTTTCAGGATCCATTACTGTCCCCGAGAACTCGTCACTCCACTCCAGGGTGTAGCCCGCCGGGGGGACCTGCGGGTCGGTGGGCGGCTCAGGAGGGGGCACAACACCTGCGACCACATCAACTGTGACGTAATCCAAAGCAAAACCGGTATTGCCACTTGATCCAGCACCGACCGTCAGGGTGGTCAAGTCGGCCAAAGAGACCGCTTGAGTGCTATTGGGAAAAGCGACCTCGTTACCACCGTTAATCGTATAATACTCGTCGGCGCCTGATTTCCCCCAGCGAACTCCAAATTCTTTGAAAACAAGTGACTGGCCTGCATCGAGGCCCGAGATGCTGCTAAGGGTAAAAGTCAACGCTTCGAGTGTGCTGCCGTCGCCGTTGTTGTCGATAGCGGCGCCGTCAGAGCCACCGCTTACGCCCCAGCCGACGTCTTGTCCCGTGAGCGAACCATTCGTCGCCGAAGTATTGAGTGTGAACGAGATAGGGCCTGATCCTAACAAGCTGAACGTGCCAGTTGCAAAGCTGCCGGTTTCATCAATGCCAGATACCGAGGTGGATGAGGCTTGTTGCGCCGAATCCCCGACTGCGTTGCCGAGATCGACTTTGACCTGCGCATGCGCCGAGCTGGCTGCCAAAATGAGTGCGATTATGAGTGGGAGTGATTTATTATTCATCTATTGCTTTTAGTAGTCGTGGGAGCATCTTGCTCCCGATTAACCTTAAAAGATGAGTTAGAAGACAGAGGCCAGTGTTGATAATCAAGCAGTTGTCGATTTTCGCAATACGCCAAAAAGGCGAACATTTCAATGGCCCTAAGTTGTTGTCAGGCAACTTAGGGCTTCTGATTTCTGGGTTCTTCGCTATTTTTAGTGGGAGGTTGTGACTAAGCATTAGGTTGAATGGCACTTAGTTAAGAGCGATCAAGTGCAATCTACAGCCGTAGCGGTGTGCTTCAGCCACCGCATCGCTCACAAG
>Ga0307978_1003027_pt1 | contig 11529 bp, 9 predicted proteins | sample OrgLakmetage1056_FD_203151 | JGI IMG/M metagenome (GOLD analysis project Ga0307978, IMG submission 203151) | Saline water microbial communities from Organic Lake, Antarctica - #1056 | ecosystem: Environmental > Aquatic > Non-marine Saline and Alkaline > Saline | place: Antarctica: Organic Lake...
GCACCCCTGCAGGACGACGCGAACGCCGCGACGTCATCGCAGAATGAAGTATGGATGGAAGGATGCGTGATCGATATTCGAATGTCAAAGTAAGTAAATCGGCTAGGAAACGACTGGGAATCTTGCTATCGACCAATTACCAAGCCTTTTCTTACACGTCCCCGCCATTCGCTCGAAACAGCTTTCTCACTCCCACAAAAATTGTCGGACCAGGCGAGTTTGTTGACGAGCCACGCGGTCTCTTTGCTAATGAGCGATCTGGATTTGCAGCCGGATCATCCTTAGCCGCCAGTCAAGGATTTACGACGTACAATCTACCCTCCAAAGAGATTCTCGACACATCTTTGACTCGTCTGGTAACCGGAAGATGTGATCTTCTTTCCACATTTTCGACCATGTTCACGATCAACGACTTCTTTCAGCACGAGAAGCACGCCTTCTTTCAGTGCACGGTGCGGTTTTTTGATCGCGATGGTCGGACTCTTATTACCCGAGTTTTCACTCATCGTTTATTGATTGCTGTGACGGTTGGGGAGTTTCTCGACGCTGTAGATGAAGAGGTTGTGCCTGTTCTTCTTGGAAAGGAAGCTGTATATCGATCGATCTTTGGTAGAGAAACGGGGGAAGACAAAGAGATGGAAACCCCAGATGCAGCCCATCTCGAGAGTCTGGCATACGACGCTCAGCGCGATCTTGACGCAACGATTCAGAGAATATCGGGAGCCTTCCGTTTGCTTGGACTTGCGCAGGGAACCAGAGGGTAAGTTGAAGTGAGCTGCTTGGACCGGTCTGGATGGACGCTCTATGCCTCGAATTCTCAAGCATGTTTCTTTATTCGCAGACTTGACCTAACGGAAGAAGGAGGAGTAAAAGCAGCGGGCTCCTCTGTAGACTTTGCATTTCCGCCTGAGCTTGCAGATGCGCTTCGTCGGCTGTACCACCTACGCCGTGGGCCGCTTATAAGTCCTGGCCCGATCCAGTCGATGGACGATCGCGCCCAGATTCGTTCGCTATTCATCCGTTTTCCGCTTGGAGACTGCTTATGTATGATGGCACCGTCACTATGGAGTTCAGGGCCTCTAGCTGGAGCGGATGGTGAAGATAGTTCCTTGAAATCTGTACCGCCCGAGACACTTGCACTTTGGGAGAATGTACGTTTTCTCGCGCTTTACAGTGCGTGTCTGTGTGTATATGATAGCCTGATTAATTGATTCGATATCTAACGCTCCGGCCTTCTTCCTAACAGTGTATCGTCGGAGGCGATCATTATCACAATCTATTTGTCTGGTCGGGTAAAGCTGTGGTTGGAGGGGAGTATGCTAGCGCGAGGGAACAGCTAAAGAGATTCCTACTTGAGAGGGCCGAGACGCGCTTCCCCATGCCTCAACTCCATATGCTATCTGAAGACGACTCGATGAGTAGGCGATTTACAGCGCTGTTGGCACCGTCGCACGCCGATCCGCTGGACCACCAAATCGCCCATTTCCCCGCCCTGTCGAGTCTGTCGCCGGATGCATTGACAGCGTTGCAGTCAAAGTTCCGATTTTACGATCCATCAACCGACGCCAGTTTTCGAAATTGGTTCTGGGAAGTTGCGAGTGCTACCAGTGCCAGTAAAGACGAGGGATTGTCTCTTTGCGACTAAACAGCCATGCAGTTGCGACGGCACCGTGTGACGCGGTTTTAAGCAATATGTGCTATGTGGAGCTAAAAGTAGATATACCTTTCAAGATAGCGACCGCAGCCACTAGTCTTTCATTTACGAGGATACTACAGTACTTTTAGCCAATCGACCACTGTGCGACTCACGCATGCTGCGTGGTCCGTCTACCTGTGACTTCAATGCCGTACTCCCTCTTGTCGGAACGAGGCGCCGCGGATATGATTCATTCCACAGCTGTTGGGGGAGGAAAGATTCGCGCACTGTCTCTTCCGCATACCGATACGCAAGCGTCGCGCATTGTATCTGCCAGTACGCAAGCGTCACGATCGTTTGGAAGTCGGAGAGCATAGCTAGAAGTTACGCCCTTCACTTCCACGTCAATGGTTTTGAGAGAAAGAGCTTGGACTGATCCATTACTAAGCGACGAGCAAGTCTCCCTGCCATTGCCGCAGTCGTCTTTACCGGAATCGTACTTCTTCCAACCATGTACCTGCTAGCCGAAGTCAAACGAGGTTTTAGTGGGATCCTAGCAAGCAAGAATGAATCCTTGTACCAGGTACCGGTACTCAGTGCACAAAACAAACAACTTACAGTTCGAATTCGCTTCCATTGACAGCTAGAAAGATCTCGCGCTCGTCCATAATGTACGAGAGACCTTCCATATTGGGAGGAGACTCAACGAGACCAATACCCGGACAGTGCTTTCCAATACCAGGAGCGACTGCTTCTTTGCTATCGAGATGATCCTGAGATATCATATCGAAAGCATCCATTGATGACTCGACACTGGCGGAGCCGAGCCGCAAACGCAAGTTGAGCTTTTGATACCTGCTCCATAGTCGTTGTTTTGCTTCCACGCTCTCGAACTCTGCACACAGCGGTGTGCTGATGCACTGAGTGAGATGACCTCCTTTGCCACCACGAGGTTGTCGCCCCTTACTGTGTATCGATGCGTCAAAGCGAAAGATGAAGTGGATAGCCTGCGCCATATCCAAGTATTCCTGCAGCGTATCGTCAGTAATATTAGAGTCCAACAAGAGCTTGAGCTCTTTCAAAAGCATGCTTTCCTTCCTAAAGTGGGATTCGTTCGTTCCTGCAATGTACGGAATCATTTTGTCTCCATCGCCCGAAGCATCCACGTAATCCTCTTCTCCATTCGTCACTTCAGCTTCCATCCGACTCCACACAACATCGGAGCCAGCCTCTTGTGAGCTCTCAAAGATTGTATCCGTATCGTGTATCCGCAAGACCGAGCCGGCAACGACTGGAATGGAGAGTTCACTCCGTATAGCAGCAGCCGCACCCTGAAAGATCTGAAACTGTTCCGTCGTTCCGTGCTGACTAACGAGGGCCAATACCAGTTTCGACTCGACTTGAAGACACTGCGTGTAGCAGTATAGAAAGCCAGACGAGTTGAATCGAGGCAAGCACACAGGGAGCCACAGTTCACTCGAATACAGGCCTTGATGGCGACACAAAAAGTGTAACAACAGATGCATGTCGGATACTCGCAATTGATGAGGCCGAAAGGCAGGTTGAACCAAGGACAGAAGCTTTCCGTCGGCAAGGAGCAGAGCAAACACTGTATCATTCGTCTTACTTCCAACGTTCTGCAACGCACGTGAAGCAGTCTCTCGAGCCTCGGGCGACAAGGGAAAGAAAGTCTCTGCACCTCCAAGCAAAAAGGGTCCTGGATTGCCTTTGGGTCCAGCGTAGTCGAGGACCTCTCGCATGATTCCTTCCGTGGCACCCAGCATGGTTCGTAAATCAAAGCTCGCATTGCGCTGAAAGATTGCTTGTACTTGTTCCGTCATGGAGAATATGATGAGCGCAAAGAGATACTCGAGTTGCAGTCGCAAGTACTGGTACGTTTCTGTCTCGGACTCACTCCTGATGGGTGCAATCGCGATTAACGTAATGGAATCAACAGCCATGAACACTACAAACAACGACCCTGAACGCAGGCTCTGCATCTCTCCAAGATTGAGAGTACGACTGTAAGCGATGCTTGTCCGGACGGCCTCGAGAAGACCACACACTCGGGCGACATGCTCTTCGCTTCCACGTCGAGCAAAGATTGGCTTGCCAGAGGCGCTAAGCACTAGAAAGTTGCATTCTGTAGGGCATCTACTAATGACGCCGTCTTGCACTGAAGACATGTTGCTTGCACCTTGTTACGACATGTATCATAGTGCGCAGATCGTGTGTTTTACATGTGCCATGTGCCATTCTCGATTCTTGATCTACTGTCTACTTTGGTATGAACGATGGTAGCGGTAGACTACGTACCACGAATGTAGCAGGTATTACTATGCTAAATCTGTAAAGGTACGACTAGGTACGGACCGTATTAAAGTACTGCACGGTCCGTACAGTAACAGTACATCAGTATCTTGAAATCTCCTTACGTACGTACATTCATACGACAACGTACCGGTAGACTACAGTATCGTAGTTTGTAGTACAGGTATACAGTAGTTGTTGCACCTAGTCTAATTGACCGTTGCACTGTAGGATTGAATGCAATTGGGTTATTTCGATCCTATTGTAATACTGAAACATGCAAAACTCAACCATATGAATGCGCTAACCTCATCGAGGCTCCGCAATTGAACGATCCAAAATAGGCTGCCAGCAGCAGACAGCCAAGGAAGTGAGGTTTTACACACACAAGTACTCCTCCTCCTCCTCCGCCTCATCAGTGGCTGCAGAGGATCTCTGAGCCAAGATGATGTTGGCATTATCCAACGTCACTGCTGTCTGGGCAAGCGCGGCCCCTACTAGGCCGCTTGCGACCTTGAACACCATCTTCGTCGCGGTGAGCCAGATACCTTGGATTTGGGCCCCGACACCAAGATCAACTAGCCCTTTTACCGCCCAGAAGATGTTCGCCGCGTGGGCTCCACCACAAAGGACAATGACTGCATGACCTCCAATGATGACGTCTCCTTCAATCTGCATGATCCAGACGTCATTCGCATCGCCGGTGAAGGTGACACCGCTGGAGATGGTGACACCGGTGGACCACTTGTAAAGGCCAGGCACGAGCGTCATACGATCAATATTGCCACCACCGAGATCCACTTCGTCAGGATTGATACGACCCTGGGCATCAGTGTACGCGGCCACCATGTTGTTGACCGATTCAGTCAGATAAGCAGGCGTAGGGGCTGCATGGTTGGCACCGAACACTTCGCCGGTCACCATCGCACTCATCGAGAATGTTTCGGCTGGAATTTCCTGAAGGTCCAGGACTAGACCGAAGCCTGTAATAGCAGCGTAGTCGATGGGGCTCGTTCCCATGTCGCCAATCACCTCGGAACCGGGCGTGGTCGTAATGCCGGACTTGGACAAGATGGCGAAATTGGCAGCGTACTTGAGGTCGACGGGCTCCAAAGTAGAATCGTAATCCTGGTAGCTATCTTCACAGGTGGGATCGGGGTAGTTAGCGGTTACCGTCTTACCCTTGACCGCATCCAACGTAACGGTTGACTGTGCCCAGTAGGCCCCTTCGAAGGTGGCGCCGGTAGCAACAGTAATCGCCGTACCTGCCATAAAGGTACCCTCGGTATGGGCATAGGTTCCAATCGTTGCTGCCGCTGACATGACCCAGAAGATGTTCTCAGCCCTGGCTCCACCATCAAGGTTCATTCTAGAGTAAGTTTCAAAAGTCAAGGATGTTTTAATCTGCATGAGCCATACGTCATCTGGACCGCCTGCGAAGGTGATGTTGGAGTAGGTGGGGACGATGAAAGTAGAACTCCACTGGTAAAAGCCAGGTACGAGGATTGTGTTCCCCTTGTCGATGGCAAGGACGTTGATGAAATCAGGGCCGGTGCGGCCCTTTGCATCAGCGTGCGCGATCATCATGTCTTCGATCGCGGAAGTCATGTAGGGTGAAGGCCCGTAAATTTTGTGAGCGGGTGTCACCTGCGAGGTTCCGTATGTTGTATACGGAGGGTGTGTGCTAGTGTCGTCTGGCTGCTCCCCCCATCCTGTATTGCCAGTCATGGCGATGGGGCTCGACCCCATGTTGCCATCAATAAGAGAACCGGGCGGCGAGGCCTTAATACCCGTTTTAGACAAGATAGCGAAAGATTTAGCACTCCCGAGTTGGACACGGTCCGGGCCCAACGCGGACGCAAAGCCCAGGAACATGAACAGGGTGGCGATATGAAAGAGCATCGTGATGTCGTGACGATGCGTGAAGAATGGCAAATCAAGTGCAAGCGTAAAAGTATGCTCCGAAATTTTGTGAGAGAGGAGGGGGGCAGTGTTGTCGTTTTTTGGACAACAGAAAAGGCTCTGGTAGGAAGCTACGCATACTGGGTACCATCCCGCCCGGACGGATACGGATTGAGAGCGAGGTCCACCTAGCTGGGATTCAAGAACCCGTTATGAGAAAAGCCCCAACCTACCGTAGATAAGCAATCTTACTTATAAGGATACGGGACCATTGTTCCAAGACGTTTTTGCTCGGGACTTGGGATTCTGATAATTAATGGGTCATCCTTAACCCGCCCGTGATTCAAGAACCCGCTGTGAGAAAAGCCTGTCCTTTTACTTACAAGGATAATCGGTACTTTGCCTCAAGAGAATTCGCTCGGGACTGGGGATTCGCATACTTGTTAATCAATGGGAACCAGAGGGTCATCTTTTGAACCCGCCTGTGATTCAAATTACTATTGATAGAAGCCCCTATTTAAGTGGTAGCAATCATACTTACAAGTACAGTATGAACGGTACAATCACCGTAGACTATTGTATTGTTGCTCGTTGAGTTTTTCACTCGGGATTGGCAGATGATACCAGCGGTAGTCTAGTCGTATTGTCAATAAATAATAGGCCCCCCAGCCCCAGCCTCATCAGTTTAATTCTATTCTAGTATCTTAGTTTAGGGCCGTTGCTGATAGTTTCTGTTCTTTACCAACACCGCATTCGGGCTAATCCGCGATCCGTCCGACATCAGTCGGATGTGGTCGCCCGTGGTGAAACGTGCGCATCGATAGTGAAAGCTGAAAGCTGAAAAGCTCATTCATCATCATCATCCTCTCCGTAAGCACCCATGATTCAGCACTATTTAAAGGAGCACCGACTGAATGAAATGTGTCGCTCGGGTAAAGGGCACCCTCTCGTAAGAGAATCCGCCTACTTATGCCCCATTTCTGTAGTGCTCGACTCAGGTTCCAAGCAACTCCTGCTGGCTGATCAACATCTTTATCGTCCAACGCGTGACCCAGGTACACAAACTCGCGCACTAGTCGGAAGCGATCATTATCACAATCTATTTGTCTGGTCGGGTAAAGCTGTGGTTGGAGGGGAGTATGCTAGCGCGAGGGAGCAGCTAAAGAGATTCCTACTTGAGAGGGCCGAGACGCGCTTCCCCATGCCTCAACTCCATATGCTATCTGAAGACGACTCGATCGATGAGTAGACTAGGTCTTTTACAGCGCTGTTGGCACCCTCGCACGCCGATCCGCTGGACCACCAAATCGCCCATTTCCCCGCCCTGACCTGTCGAGTCTGCCACCGGATGCATTGACAGCGTTGCAGTCAAAGTTCCAATGTTACGATCCATCAACGGACGCCGGTTGGTTCTGGGAAGTTGCGAGAGTTACCAGTGCCAGTAAGGACGAGGGTTTGTCTCTTTGCGACTAAACAGCCATGCAGTTGCCACGGCACCGTGTGACGCGGTTTTAAGCAATATGTGCTATGTGGAGCTAAAAGTAGATACACCTTTCAAGATAGCGACCGCAGCCACCAGTCTTTCATTTACGAGGATACTACAGTACTTCTAGCCAATCGATCGCTGTGCGACTCACGCATGCTGCGTGGTCCGTCTACCTGTGACTTCAATGCCGTACTCCCTCTTGTCGGAACGAGGCGCCGCGGATATGATTCATTCCACAGCTGTTGGGGAGGAAAGATTCGCGCACTGTCTCTTCCGCATACCGGTACGCAAGCGTCGCGCATTGTATCTGCCAGTACGCAAGCGTCACGATCGTTTGGAAGTCGGAGAGCATAGCTACCCTACCCTACCCTACCCTGACGAAGTCGAACTCAATGGTGGTGACCTTGATCGTATGACGCTCGTGCCTGGCCTCTACAAGTGGTCCACCCGCGTCACCATCTCCAGCGGCCTCACCTTCATCGGCGATGCGGATGACATCTGGATCATGCAGATTGCAGGGGATGTCGTGGTAGGAGGTGATGCAGACATTGTCCTATGTGGTGGACGAGCAAGTCTCCCTGCCATTGCCGCAGTCGTCTTTACCGGAATCGTACTTCTTCCAACCATGTACCTGCTAGCCGAAGTCAAACGAGGTTTTAGTGGAATCCTAGCAAGCAAGAATGAATCCTTGTACCAGGTACCGGTACTCAGTGCACAAAACAAACAACTTACAGTTCGAATTCGCTTCCATTGACAGCTAGAAAGATCTCGCGCTCGTCCATAATGTACGAGAGACCTTCCATATTGGGAGGAGACTCAACGAGACCAATACCCGGACAGTGCTTTCCAATACCAGGAGCGACTGCTTCTTTGCTATCGAGATGATCCTGAGATATCATATCGAAAGCATCCATTGATGACTCGACACTGGCGGAGCCGAGCCGCAAACGCAAGTTGAGCTTTTGATACCTGCTCCATAATCGTTGTTTTGCTTCCACGCTCCCGAGCTCTGTGTGCTGATGCACTTTGTAAAATATGACCTACCTTTGCTACTCCTGCTTTTGTATTGATTCGTCCACAACATAATTTGCATCACATGGACCGTTGTTACACAAAAGTAAATAAGTGGGATTGAATGCAAGCAAGTTTAATTTAGATCCCTATTGTAATACTAAAATGCAAAACACAACCATATAAATGCTCAAACCTCATCAGAGGCTCAGCAATGAAGCGGTCCAAGACCGATCCAAAAGTGGCTGACAGCCAAGAAGGTGAGGTCTTACTCACACAAGTACTCCTCTTCCGCAGCAGCAGCTGCAGCGGGTTCGGTCATAGCTTCCCTCTGAGCCAAGATGATGGTGGCATTATCCAACGTCACTGCTGTCTGAGCAAGTGCGGCCCCTTCGAGACTGCTTCCGATCCTGAACACCATCTTCGTCGCGGTGAGCCAGATTCCTTCAATGTGAGCTCCGGCACCAACATCGACAAACCCAGCTACTGCCCAGAAGATGTTAACCGCCTGGGCTCCACCACATAGGACAATGTCTGCATCACCTCCTACCACGACATCCCCTGCAATCTGCATGATCCAGATGTCATCCGCATCGCCGATGAAGGTGAGGCCGCTGGAGATGGTGACGCGGGTGGACCACTTGTAGAGGCCAGGCACGAGCGTCATACGATCAAGGTCACCACCATTGAGTTCGACTTCGTCAGGATTAATTCGACCCTGTGCATCGGTGTACGCGGCCATCATGTTGTCGACTGATTCACTCAACCAGGCAGGCGTAGGAGCTCCATGGTTGGCACCGAACACTTCGCCGGTCACCATTTCGCTTGTCGAGAATGTACCCGTGGGGTTTCCCTGGTCGTCCATGACAAGATCGAAGCCTGTAATACCAGTGTAGGCGATGGGGCTCGATCCCATGTCACCAATCACCTCAGAACCGTCCGTGGTCGTAATGCCGGACTTGGACAAGATGGCGAAATTGGTGGCATACTTGAGATCGACAGGCTCCAAAGTAGAATCGTAATCCGGGTAGCTATCCTCACAGGTAGGCGCGGGGTAGTTAGCAGTTGCCTTCGCGCCGTTGACATGATCCAGCGTGACGGCTGTCTGTGCCATATGGGCCCCTTCGAAGGAAGAGTATGCAGCCAGGGTAATCGCCGACCCAGCCAAAAAGGTACCCTCGGTATGGGCATATGTTCCAATCGTTGCAGCCGTACCCATGGCCCAGAAGATGTTCTCAGCCCTGGCTCCATCTGCTAGGAGAATTTTCGAGTAAGAATTCAAAGTGAAGGCTGTTGTGATCTTCATGATCCAGACGTCATCAGGACCGCCTTTGAAGGTGAGGTCAGTGTAGGTGGGGATAACCAAATCGGAAGTCCAGAGGTAAAGGCCAGGAGTGTATGTGAACCCAACGAAGTTGGTAAAATCAGGGTTGGTGCGGCCCATAGCATCAGCGTGCGCGATCATCATGTCTTCGACCGCAGAAGTCATGTAGGGCGAAGGCCCGTACATTTTGTGATCGGGCGTCACCTTCGAGGGTCCAGTTGTTGTATATGGAGGGTAAGTGCTGGTGTCGTCCGCCACCGGCGCCCATCCTGTATTGCCAGTCATGGCGATGGGGCTCGACCCCATGTTGCCATCAATAGTAGTACCGGGCGGCGAGGCCTTGATACCCGCTTTAGACATGACGGCGAAATCCGCAGCTCTGCCGAGTTGAACACGGTCCGGGCCCAACGCGGACGCAGAGCCTAGAAGCATGAACAGGGTGGCGAAATGAAAGAGCATCGTGATGTCTTGAAAATGCGTGAGGAGTGGCTAATCAAGTGGAAGGGCTCGAAATTTGTGAGAGGTGTGTTTTTCGTTTTTTTCTGGCAAAAGTGTATTGGGTGTAGTCGTAGTTCGCTAGTGGTTACCAGCAACCGAACCGGTATAGGTCATCCTTTGAACCCGTCTGGCATTCAAGAACCCGCCGTGAGAGAAGCCTCTACTTAGATTAGAGCAATCTTACTTGCAAGAATACGGTTCTCATGTTCTATGTGTTTTCGTTGATATTCTGATCATGTAATAATCAAGGGGTGATTAACTTTTTAGAATGCCTTTCCCAAGAATTTCATGGGGTCCAGTAATCGTAGACTTCACGACTTCACATTCGGCAATGATTGAACGTAGTGTAAAACAGTAGTCTTGTACGACATGTGTCTTCCAGCAAAGGTCATCCTTAGAAGTCATTACCCTCAACCTGTCTCTCTTACTTTTTAAGCCCGTCCTACTGAGTCATCCAGCTGTGATGGTCATCTATATTTTAGGATGTCTGGAAATTCATGGGCACAAGCTAAAAAACACAACATCTTGAAGTCATTACGACTACTTACGACGTACGCAGTCCTACATAAACCAGGTGGATTTCATGAAACCGCTGTGAGTGTGAGAAGAGTACAGTACCGGCACGAGATAGCCCGCCCAAGCCCAAGCCCACCAACGCAACAACTGTTAGGAATCGTGCTGGCGAACACAGACACACATCTTCCAAGAATTTTTCTGGCTTCTTATTTTAGCAGTCATCCAGGTGTTAAAAGGTCATTAAAGTTTTTTAATGACTATGACTGGAAGAAGAATGCCTTGCAGGACAGTGCGTGCATGATGCATGATCGATGATGGCAGCGTCTCTGATATCGAAAAGTCCGAATCCATTCTGCTCCCTCACTCCTCGTGGAGCTTGGGAGTGACGTGGCCGCGCGGGGCGAGCCGCCGCGCTTCACTCCATCGTGTTGCAAAAGCCACGATGTTGCATGCTGCTAGTTTGGACGGCGCAGTGTGCTAGATTCGGGGAGTAACTAAGTACGTTGGCTCCCCAACCCCAGCCCGGAACCCCTAGGAAAGACTGCGAAGCAATCAATTGGTTGGGAATACGGTCCCTTGCATCTAGCTGTGTCTGTGGCGACAGCAGCCGTCGGCGCAGAACCGCATCGTGTGACGAAGTCACCACGCTCCATAAATAATTCATGCGGTTCCAGTGAGACGGTGGGCGACTTGGTCTTGCTTGAGAGGAGCGAGTTGTCGCCGTTGCCGTTGGGCCGGGGGATGAGATTGGGGAGGCCAGTCTTTAGGCCCAAACGGAGAAAGCACTTCGGTTGATGTTACCGCCAGAGCCCATTCCCATATTCGCGGTAAATGAAGCCGGGTTGC
>Ga0307978_1003028_pt1 | contig 11526 bp, 8 predicted proteins | sample OrgLakmetage1056_FD_203151 | JGI IMG/M metagenome (GOLD analysis project Ga0307978, IMG submission 203151) | Saline water microbial communities from Organic Lake, Antarctica - #1056 | ecosystem: Environmental > Aquatic > Non-marine Saline and Alkaline > Saline | place: Antarctica: Organic Lake...
GATTTTGGGCCTGGTGGACTTGATCCCGACACCGACGAAGGTGCCGAGACACACGACGATCCCGGAGACGAAGATCCCGGAGACGATGCTCCCAACACGGCCGTGGAGCCCAACGCAAAAAAAGATTCGGGTACAAATGGGTACAATCTCAGGAGCGACAGAGGCAGATCCTACGGCCACCAACTTGATCACCAAATGGATGACCCCGTGAGCTCGAAAAGCTACGAGTCAGGCGTGCAAATGTTACAGCAAGCAGCCGACAAAATGGATGAGTCGCTCGACGACATCTACAAGTACATTTTTGGGCATATTATGACCCAGATGACCGCAACTGCAGGCATCAAGAAGCACGGCCAGGCAGCCGTGGACGCTTTATTGCAGGAGTTATCAAAGAGAAGCGTTCCGGCAAGTTGAAGGGGCGCACGTGCGCCGACGGTCGGTCCCAGAGGTCCAAATATACGAAGGAAGAGACAACGTCTCCCACGGTATCCACGGACGCTCTTATGATTTCCCTTATGATTGACGCTACGGAGCGACGTGACGTCGCAACGGCCGAAGTTGAAGGAGCGTATTTACACGCGGACATGAAAGATTTTGCCCTTATGAAGTTAGTTGGCAAAGCCGTTGACATTATGTGCCAAGTGAACCCCAGATACGAGAAGTTTGTCGTCATTGAGAACGGGAAGAAGGTACTTTACCTACAGTTGCTGAAGGCCCTGTACGGTTGTGTTCAATCCGCGCTTTTATGGTACGACTTGTTCACAAACAATTTGGTCCGCATGGGTTTCAAGTTGAATCCGTACGATCTATGCGTTGCAAGCAGTCAGATTAAAGGAAAGCAATGCACAGTTGCCTGGTATGTCAACAACAACAAAATCTCGCATGTGGATGACACGGTAGTGACCAACATTATCGAAAAGATTGAAGCCAAGTTTGGTAAAATGACCGTGACCAGAGGGAAACATCACGTGTTTTTGGGCATGGACATCACTTTAAACAACAACGATGGCACCGTCACGATTCTGATGAAGGAATATCTCAAAGAAGCGATCGCTGATTCTGGCATGGATGTTGCGCCAACGCCGGCAAAGAAAGACCTGTTCACCGTTGACGACGGATCCGACCAAATTGACAAACGTCAGGGCGAAATATTTCACAGCATTGTCGCAAAATTACTTTACGTTTCCAAAAGAGCTCGTACCAACGCTCAATTGGCTATTGCTTTCCTCTGCACCAGGGTCTCGTGCAGCACGGAGCAGGAGTGGAAAAAGTTGATCCGACTCCTCCAATATTTCAACGGTACTTTGGACATGCCTCTCATTCTCGGAGCTGACAGTCTCGCCAAATCAAAGTTGTGGGTTGACGCAGCCTATGCTGTGCACGATGACATGAAGAGTCACACCGGTGGAGCAACCTCTTTGGGTCGTGGAGCAATCATGTGCAAGTCTACAAAGCAGAAACTGAATGCAAAGAGTTCTACTGAAGCCGAAGTTGTCGGTTCAAGTGACTATCTACCTAACGCTATCTGGGCCAGGATGTTTTTGGCCAAACAAGGGTACGAGCTTAGCAAAAACATTTTTTATCAGGATAACCAGAGCGCTATCCAACTTGAGAAGAATGGTTGAGCATCCTGCGGGCAGAAGTCCCGGCACATCGACATTTGTTACTTTTTTATGCAGGACTGTTTCGAGTCCAAGGGCATTTCTGTTGTCTACTGTCCCACGGACGAGATGCTTGCCAATTTCTTTACGAAGCCTCTTCAAGGCATTTTGTTTCGGAAATTCCGGGCCGTTCTTCTCGGTCACTGTCATGTGAATACGCTCACAAAATCTCCGCTACCTCCATCCGAGGAGCGTGTTGAGAATCCGATATTGTGAAAGTTCGATCTGGAGCTAGCGGACAGACGTTCGCGTTGCCAACCAAGAAAAAAGTGTCCGAACAGATTGATAGAAGGTTGTTCTATTGCGTTGTTGTTCAAAATGCGTTTGGATAATTACAGATTTGATTTTATGAGCATATCGATGGTGTAACCAGAATGAACCATCTAGGTTCGGTTTGGGTTGCTAGAGTTGGTGTCAGGATCAATCCCACTACTTCCATCGCAAATGGAAGTCGTGTTTAACAGTTTTTAGCCATGCTCTAGGCTAAAGTATAGTTTCGATCGTCATAGTTTATACTCACGGGATTCACGAGTAATAAACAGGACTGACACTCAATTCGCTTTTCCATTGATCTCTGCGGCTGCGAGGTCGTTATTACCTGAGCTCGTACGTAATTCAACGATAGAATCAGTACGGTGAACTGGTCTGACAACGTCTGAGCAGAACGGAGTCAACTTCACGTATTATGTATCAGAGTTCGCTTTACGTTTCTCACATCCCAAATAGAGAGATTCGCATCAGGGTTAAGGATGGCGATTCTTTCTACAAAGATGGAGGTCGCATCTGCTCCCACGTATGCGTCAATTCTCAAAAAGGGCCTCAAGTGGGCACCAGTGACTGTTCATTCTTTTGATTAATCTCATCGTAAGAACAGTTTGATTGTCTTTTCTTATAGATAGACTAATGAGAGTTCTGATGCACTACAGCTGAGAATTGAGGGTTCGAGGCGTGATCAGATTCTCCTAGAATCAACACACAAACCTAAAAATGACTATTCTTCAAGTAAGTGTAGTACTTAAATACTGTACGTTGAGTAATTATATAACTTGAATAAGTAGACACGTTTTATGATTAAAGCACTTCGGATATATTTTTGGAACCGTTTATGGCGCTTCCAAAACCGACCCGAAGCAACGACGCGATCGGATCAGATGTTTATCATTCATCATACTTTGGACGATGCAAAGGGATTGACGACTGGGTCTTTTCATTTCCTTTGCTTGTTGATACTTGCTTGAAGTGTACACCCCTCTACCATGTCAGTTACGCAGTGGCTCGTGCGCCGCCTGGGTCAAACTATCGCCCCGGATGAGAACTTCAAGGAAGATCAGGACGACGAGTTCGTAGACACCGTCGATATGGAAGCTCGCTTTTGGAACTTTGTCGCGCCCGATACCAACTTTGAGGAACGAGATGCGGTCGCGGAATCCCAGACGAGTGCTCAGCTTTCCATCCGAGTCCCTCCAGGAGCGGCCTTTCTATCTCCCGCAGAACAGACTGTGGAATGCATCCATTGTCATCACAGCACACCTACGACGGAGCAAAGTGCCACTCCTACGGAACAGCTATTTTCGCCGTCTCAAGCTCCGACTGGTAGTCGCCACCAGACATCTGCAGAAGCCCATGAGAACGCCGAGCTTAACAGAAACGTCTTGGCTGCTGCCGTATCCTTTACGCGAGAATTCGTTGCTCCCCCGGCCGTCAAGAAAAAGAACCGCGACATTTTCATGTTGTGTAGCAGCAAGGCGGCTCTCAACGAACAGAAAATAAGCAAGCTCCGGAAGAAGCTCGCCAAGGACCCTGAGTTGTGGAAAGCACGCGCCATTGATCTCGGGGGAACCTGTGAGAATGGATTTACACCACTCATGGGTGCCGCCTTGAACAATAACTTGCGTGCGGCCGAAATATTGGTGGAGTGCTGTGGACCCCAACAATTGCTGCTCGTTGACCTGCAAGGCAAGACTACCGTGCACGTGGCGGCCCAACACGGGCACCAGGAAATGGTGGAATTCTTGAACACTGCGTATGTCAACGCCTTTGGGAAATCTTCCATGCCGCCGGTGGATTTGGTGGGACGCACGGCTCTGGGAATTGGTTTGACGTCCCCAGAAGCCAAGGCGGTCAAAAACCGGACACATTTGGAAAAAACGCTGTTTTCGCCGACAGATCGTTCCCTTTTTGGAAGTCCTGCACCAATCCAGCAACGAGCTGTCACGGAACCTAGCTTGAAACTAGCCTATGGCATGGCGGATCTTCCTGGGCGCCGTGTTCACATGGAAGACGCCATGGTGGCGACTAGTTGGGAACAGCCCTCCATGGGTTTGGTGCACCTATTTGGTGTCTGCGACGGTCACGGGGACCACGGGCAAGTCTCCCAGTTTGTGGCAGAAACTGTTCCCAAGTTGCTGACTGACATGATTGCCAAGAACTCAAAGGGAAACTGGGAAATTTGGTGCAAAGAAGCCTGCTTGAAAGTGGATGCGCTACTCAAAGCGGCCAAGATTGCCGGTGGATCGACAGCCGTGCTGGCCTTGGTGACCTCAGATACCATTGTGGTAGCCAATGTTGGAGACAGTCGCTGCATTCTCATTCAAAGCAAGGATGCATCAGATGCCGACTTGGAACATAAAGTAAAGGAACTGTCCGTGTCGGATGAGTCACCGCAGCAAGATACCAAGATGGCAGCATTAACTACGATGACAACCAAGTCCAGTAGTTACAGCGTGATGCCTCTCTCGTTCGATCACAAACCCAGTTTAACGGTCGAAAAGGAGCGCATCGAGAAGGCTGGGTTGACCGTCTTTGAAGAACGCTTCGAAGAGGACGGAAAAGAGATTGTAATCGACAAGGTCGAACTAAAGTCGGGTGATCGGTTGGCCACGTCTCGCGCCTTTGGCGACTTTGAATACAAGACCAATGCAAGTTTGGGCGCGGACGAGCAAGCAGTTGTGGCAGTTCCCGACGTGCAGATTCACGAACGCAATTCGGACCGTGACAGCTATCTCGTTCTTGCGTGTGATGGTGTTTGGGATGTCATGTCCAACAAACAAGTCGCAGACTTTGTCGTGAAACGTGTCGAAAGTGGCATGGAGCAGGATGAACAAGGAATTCTTCCCTCTGTCGGAGACCAGCTGCTGGCAGAGTGTCTCGAGCGTAAATCGGGTGACAACATGAGCGTGATTGTGATTGCACTGTCCAAGACTGCCGAATTGGTGTCTTGCGGCAAGTTCCTCGAGGGAAAGACATTGGACTTTGCCTAACTAGTAAGAGTCCTACAATATCGCACGCGGCCGCGAATGCACAGAATGCCTGGATCGGCCTCAGCCACACCGATCGACAGCACAGCATCAATTATAACTAGGTAGAAATCGATTTGAGATTGCACAATTGCAAAAAGTTTAGCCAACCGAATGTATTACTACAGCGAAAACTTAAGCCTACCTCCTGGTGGCATGTATGCGAAATCGTGAAATCAATTAGTGTGAACGCTTGGAACTTAGTCCGTTTTCTTTTCTTCGCCCAAGGAGGTCAAATCTGTCTTGGACGGTCGGCGGAAACCTTCTGGTGTAGTAATAGTTCCTTTGCGGCAGCAAGCTACGTAATGAGGAATGGGCACTTTCATTAGCTTCTTCTGGAACCGGGCCGTGGTTACGGTGAACTTGTCCGAGGGAAAGACTTCTTCCGTAATGAAATGGCGACTCTTGGCTTCGATACGGACGCCGTCCTGTGCGTACCAAGAACGAATCAAAAAGTCCTTCACTGACTTGCCCTGTTCGGTGTATGTATCAAAGTCCGAGACGATAACACGGCCATCCTCCGACATCAAGCTCTTGGCCGAAAACAGAGCTTTCTTCCATTCTGGGATCATACTCAACGAATAGCTAAACGAAATGGTATCAAAGCCACGGTGCAGGTCGTTACGCAAATGAACGGCCAACTTGGAGCTAACATCCTTGGAGTTAATGTCCAAGACCACCCAGTGGATCTTCTCGCACTGAGAAGCCGTAAATGATCGGCGCGCATTCTCTTGGCCAATCTCCAAAAGCTCCGGGCAAATGTCCAAGACAACGATACGATCAAAGAGATCGAGCTGCGCGCGAAGGTAATGGAGATTGCGGCCGGTACCACCACCAACATCGAGCCACGTGTGTCCCTTCTTAATGGGTCCAAAGCCCGACATCATATCTGACCGAGCAATCAACATATTTTCACGGACAGCGTCGTAACCCTTGGCTTGGTCCGCATAGAATGAAGACATCTTGTCGCCGTGGGCGTCGACTTTACCAGCCGTCAAAGGATGCAGGATCATCTTGGTTGATGTCTTGACCTTTCGCACCAAGGAAGCACGCTGGCACGGGGAAGGGTCGGGGTCCACAAACGGGAAAGGATCACGGGGCATGTGAGCCGAAAAGGTTCCAGGGTACATCTTGACGCGATCCTTGGGGTACCACATGGGGCTCAAGTCAGTAATATCCAAGTTGTTGAAGAACGGCTTCTCGTCCATCTTGGTAAAGGCCGAGCGCCAAAGAATCTGGGCGCCAGGGACTGTCGCACGCTGAAGAGCAATCCATTCTTCATGAACCAAGGCGTTGGGCATCCAGTCCATGTGGTCCAAAAGCACAAGTTTGGTAAAAGAGTGAGGCTTGATACGCTCCATGGTCTCCTGGACAGTCGCGTGATGCCACTCAAAGCATCCAGCGTTGGCGCGGAGAGGTTCAAAGAACTCCTCCTTGAGCGTACGCGGGCAGCAGGTCTGGTCTTTGTATCCCTTTTCGTAATAAAAGCGGTAAAAGTAATTGTGCGTTCCAAAGTCCGGATCCAAAAAGATCTCGCGCAAGATACCTTCATAAAACTCGGTCGTGTAGAACTCTGGGCCAATTTGATTTGGGGGCACACCAGCAAAGGGAGCCAAGATACTAGGAAATAGCTTACGGAACCACCAAGCCGAACGTTCAATCATTTGGGTGTTCTTGGAAATGTACTCGTGCGAGAATCCAGTTGCTGCCCAGGCCTTGATATCAAAGCCAACCACGTACATGAGCCAAGGGATGAGAAATTTTGCGGCAAAGCCCGTCGATCCCGACGTAGCAAAACCCTTGCGGAAGACACGTTCGATACGACCGTCCCACCACTTGCGTCCCTGACCCGACATGGTGTGACGCATCCGTTTCCAGACCTTCATGGCAACCGCCACATCGGACGATCCCCAAATGGCCCACCACTCGTCATACGTAAGGTGGGGATCACGGAGCATGCGAATCTTGAGTTCAAAGAGCCACAACTGATGCTGGTTCATGTCGCAAACCACAATCTTGGCGGGCCCTTCAATGGCGTAATCCAAGACGATGTCGCCCGCAGAGCAAATGCGAAAGATAATGTCGTCGGGTTTGATTTTGAGAATCTGTTGGTCCACGTTGGGATCTTCCCAACAAATGTTGTAAATGTAGGTGCGATTGCAAATGGTATCAATCATGTTGAAGCTTGTGCGAATAATGCGTTTGAGAACGTAAAAGGCTGCCAAGGCACCAACGACCATGGTGTAGGGCGAATCCATGTCGATCGAGGCAAAGACCTTGAGACTTACGTCTACAGCGTTATGTAGAATTTCGTTCACTGTAAATAATAGAGGAGGAGCGTAGGAATGGGGTGAGTCCAAGTTCCATGATCTTTAAAGGTGCCGGAGGCAGACGAAAGCGAGAAGCGCGAGAGGATGAAACTGCATCACCATTGAGAAAGTAACGGAACAAGGCAGGTAGAGAATGCGTGTAATAGATGGAAAAGTGATCCGTTCGCCGACAGCCTCCGAGATCCTACGGCACAAACGTTCAATTTCGCAACAAAAAAGGTGCATTGGATCGTGAGGTATCGGTGCACGGTCGGATTTCGTCCATTCTCGCTTCCGCTCGAGTACTGCTTCCTTTTCCTTTCGGTGTTCATTCCTATCAGCTCTCCGCTCTCGTAGCAACTCAGACACTCGACTCTCTCTACTCACTCTTGTAGGTCTTGCAACGCAATGCAATGGCAGCACACAACAAGGTCGAAAGAGCACAAAGCAAGAAAGATCCGGGAATGTGTGCTGGCCGTCCGTCTTCTGGTAAGCTTTAATGGTCGCGAAAGCGGCAAAGATTTGATCGATCCCTCCCGCGTGGATGAGGGAATCTTCGCTTCCAGATTCATTCTATTTCTGTACCGTGAATCTTCCATCTTCGCATTGCCTCCCTATGTAAACTTGCTTGCGTCACTTCTTTATTTAGACAAAAAGCGCGCGAAATGGAAACTAGTTAGCAAGCCAAAAAAGAATCAACGTTCAGGTGTACTTTAACTACTTTAACGGTACTGTAGTACTTACAGTACTGTAGACGATTCATATGACGAACGCAAACCAACTCATTCTACAATCGGATATCGGATATCGGATCTTGCCTCTGCTCTCTGCTGCTGCTCGTCGATATCATACATAGGTAGAAGATACACCTGTTGTTCGCATTCATTGCATTGCGTCCTTAACATTATGTCTACCAAAGCTGCTGATAAAGCTTCACCATCGGCGCCGCTGTACGGCCCAACCGCTATCCTTTGGAGTAAGGATGCTTACCAGTACGTGGCCGGCGAGTTTCACGCGTACCACGAGCACGACATGAATGTCTTTTTGCACCTTTGGACGACGGGCCTTGCGATTTGGGGAGCCATTCAGTTGGGACTCTTGTACTCGGAAACAGCTGTTTACGTCTATGCAGCTCTCATTACCTTGACGACTCCGGTCCTCTGGACGGCCGTTCTTCATACAATCTTTGTCTTTGCGTGTTTGCAAGTGCCAGCGGCATCCTTTGTTCCGTCCTTGGCGTCTTTGGCCAAGACTGGTGGACTGGAGAATGTTGCCATTGATGCTATGCATGTTTGTGCCTTGGCTATGGCAGTGGGCTACGGACTCCAAGACTTGGCGCATTACCTTTGCGTGGAAAAGACTTACATGGGATCTTACTTGACGACCAAACCGTGGATGATTGTCATTCATTCCGTCTGGCTCATGCCCTTGGTCATTGATGGCGTTACTATGCGCTACTGCTTTTTGCCTACTCTATTTGTCAGTCGAAACCGCAACGTGGTGACCCAAGTCGCTTCCCGCGAGGCGGTGGAAACTCTCAGGGAATGGGTCAACAAACAAGTTCCTGCCGTCGCAGAAACGACCCACGTGTGGCCTCACAAGCAGCCCGGTACCGCCGGACCGACTGTCGCCTTGGAAGAAGACGAAGCCATTCTCGCGGGCTTTCGCAAAGTCTTTGCCGCCAAACATTATGACATTCTGCCGATCCAGTCCATGAACGAGATTTACGTGACTGCTGTTGGTGCCAAGCGTTCCATCAACTCGGACGCTGTCTTTTACACGCCGCACACGGACGGTCCCTATTGGTGGTTGCCCGGTGCCTCGCTATACCGTGAGTTAACCCTGAATATTCACTGAACGAAAGTGGACCTACCACTGAACGAAAGTGGACCTACCACTGAACGAAAGTGGACCTACCACTGAACGAAAGTGGACCTACCCTTTCAGGGAACCCCCCCCCCCACCACCATCTCACCTGTTCTTGTCCCCTACATTAACCCAGGTGTATTGGTCGGGATCACAACAAACACAATGGTGCGGACACGCTTCAACTTGCAACACGAGTCGCAGGATCAAGTGGTGGACATGTATGGAGTCTTGGGCTTTGATTACAATCGTGAATTACACTGGATCGATCACGTTCCTGGCGAAATCAACAAGGAACGTCGCTCCTTGCTCAAGCTGCATTTCATTGTCTACCCCAAGGGCTGGCATGGTTACGGACGTCTCTGTGCTTCGCTCAACACAAAGTACAATACGTGGGCGCGTAATAACTTTTTGCGTACTCTTCGTCCCGCGGGCATGTACGAGTATGCCGTGGCGTGGTGGATTTGGATGACAACGTGGAGCAACGCTGTCTGGGAGGAAAACTTTGGTTGGAGTAACTTGGCGTACATTGCTGCCTGCTACGCTGCAGGTCCTGTACCCTTTTTGGTCCTTACTTCCTTTCGTCATTACGCTACGTACATGAGTACCTTTGCCTTTCGCGAACCACCAGTGGCGCTCGGAGTCTTGATGCGCGACGCGAAACTCTACAAGACGATTGCGCTCATGCATCTTGGCCGACGCCTCTTGCCTCTGATGGAGTTTCCTCGGGATGCTCCAGGTGTTGCATTGGCCGTTGCGGGCTTTATGATTACTATTTTGGCAACAGCGCAGCTGGGCATGGTCCGCACTTACTTTGGATCCGAGTTGGGCTTTGTCAAGCCCAGTTGGATTAAAGGTTTTCCCTACAATACGATTCCGCACCCCATGATTGTTGGACAGCTCTTTGCGTACTCGTCCATCCTGTACTGGTGGTGGAATCAAATGTCCTTTGAGACGGTGGCGTTGATTGGCACGCACATGAGCTTTTACACGGCTCACATGGTGCAGGAAATGTTGACGAGCAGTTACTAAATAATATGCAAGCTACCATGATGGCTTGAGTGGAGACTCGATTGCGCGGAATGAAAATTAAGTATTTAGCAGATAGGTCCACATCTTGATTTATGCAGTATTGTCAATGCATTAGGGCGTCGCTTTGATCGTGGACGAGACCGAAAACATTCTACAGTACGATGCTTGAGAACCAAAGGAAGGTACGTACGTCGTACGCACGGTATGGACCGCAGACGCACGCAGACACTTTGCGGAAGGTGCGCGTACACTTTCTTCTAGAGTGCAAACAAAAACTGCCACCAGCGACAACAGATTCTCACTTTTGTTCTTTTCAAGCGCTCTGCGACCTCCACCATGGGACGCCCCCGGTCGATGGACTCGTTGAGTGCACCCTTAACTCCATGCAGTCTCGAGACTATTCCAGAGCCTGTCGAACTCGCTGACGGTAGCAGCGTGTGGCCATTGATGCTATCATGCTATGAGCTACAAGACAATGGCAGTCGTCGCGGACACATGTCTCTGTTTTCAGTGCCCGTGCCGGACATCGCCGGAAGCAATCTCTCCAGCATGCCACTGCAGTTTGGAGAGCCATATACAGTTCTCGACGCTCAAACATCGTCGGGTATCTTAGATGGCAAGTGGTTTCCTATGGAAACAACATCTGATGCTGATAGTGACGGCAAGCAAAAGGCGTGGTCGTTTGCAACGGCCCATTCCACGGGAGAAATCAGAATACACGCCTTGCAGGTACCGCAAAAGACGGATGATTTGCCAAGGTTGGAGTCGGATTCATTGTATTCGGTCAAGTTTCTGGGAGAGAGTGTCCGACCCGCCTGGGACAATGATCCTTCGCCTCCCTTGTGTCTCTCGTTGAGCTGGGACACTACTGCAGCCACTACTACAGTAGACAAGTCCTCGGACCTCAGTATAATGGTTTCCACTTACTCCAACGGCAAGGTCGCTATACATGATGTGGCCTTTGATTCGGATGGACAAGCGGTTCAGATCATGGAACGCGATTCGTGGCAAGCCCACAACATCTTTACCAGTCCTGCTGAAGTTTGGAGCGCCACTTTTGCCCACGACGGAGATCGGAACATGGTCTTGTCATGTGGAGACGAAGGCGCCGTCAAAATTTGGGATATACGAGCTACTAGGTGAGATGACACTGACGATCAAACGAATGGATGGAGCAGCTATATCCCCCTAACTCACACCTCTGCTTGTCACTTACCTGATACGCAGTCGCCCCATGCAAGTTTTGAAAGACTGTTTCGAAGCGGGCGTGACGTGTGCCTCGCATCATCCTCGTCGAGAGCACTTGGTGGCGTGTGGGAGTTACGATGAAACGGTCGCGCTCTTTGACGTACGATACTTGTC
>Ga0307978_1003030_pt1 | contig 11523 bp, 9 predicted proteins | sample OrgLakmetage1056_FD_203151 | JGI IMG/M metagenome (GOLD analysis project Ga0307978, IMG submission 203151) | Saline water microbial communities from Organic Lake, Antarctica - #1056 | ecosystem: Environmental > Aquatic > Non-marine Saline and Alkaline > Saline | place: Antarctica: Organic Lake...
CATTATAAGAAGATAACGGATCAATTATTATCTGAATACAGGATAGAGACTACTTTGCTGACAACAACCGATCATTGGAATACTGTACTCCACTTTCGAGGGTTGCCCCGTCACCTATTCCTCTACGTTCGAGTGCACCACAATCAGTGCGTGATGATGTACGAGAGCGATGAAATGCGAGAGATTGGATATTTTCTCGTTTTAGTGTGGGTTTCATTTCGTCTCTCTCATCGGTGTCTCCTCTTTTTAATGTCCACCCTTCAGGGTCAGTTCCAGTTCCCCCTTGAGCTGCTCGACCTTCAATCCGTTGCTCCGCAGGACCCTGTTCTTTTGTTCGATGTCGGTGATTTCCTTCAAGAGAGCCTGAAAATTCTCAACGGCGGTCTCGACGGCTTCCCGGGCCTCTTCGGCGTCCTCATCGTAATACGTGGTTCCGACGGAATCGTTCAAGTCGTCGATGCACATCCGTGCCTCGACAAAGAGGTCCTGGAACTCGTTCAATCGGACCTGGATCTGTTTCGGGTCTAGGGAATCCGTTTCAGACGAAGATGAAGAAAACCATCGGGGAGAAAATCCCGTGGCGTTGTGGTGGTTCTTGAGAGACGATGGGTCTCGAACAACAAGTGGTGCGAATTTCGGTACAAGCAATTTCGTTTGGATCACAATTCGGCTGCGATTGCTGTTGTTATTTCCGCAAGAGGAAATCTGGCGCATCGCTTTCGTCACTGTTGCTGCTGGACTCCTCATCAAGAATCTTTTGACTGTCGTTGTTGTTGCTTGCTGCATTGGATATTGTTGAGCGTGGATTTTTAGTTATTATAGAACACCTATATATTAGCCAGAGAAAAGGTATGTACAGGGACGCACCTAATACGGAATAGGGAGTCTAGTTTCTGTTTCCTGCTTTCGCTTGGTTCGTAGGTAGAATAGGTACAGTAGGCATAAGAACTGATGAGAAGCCAGGAGAAGCCCTCCTTCTTTTCATGAAGGTCTGTCTGTCTGTTGCAAGATACTGATCTATTGATGATGTGACAAAAAGCTGTGCAGAAGACACCAAATTTACCACAGACACAAAACCTCACAAAATGAAAATACAAAACACAGAAAGAAGAGACTCAGAGTAAAAGAAACTAAACCTATCCCACCCCGACGACCTTGTTTGGTAATCATCACGGCCAAACCAAATATGGATCAAGAACATGTGCATCTCAAGAGATTTGACGTTTCCCACACGATGGATCGGCTGAGAGACGGTCTTGTCGGACAGACGAGTAGGGAAGAACGAATGGCCAATGTACAAGATTTCGGCAGTTTCATGGATAGAGACTGCGAAGGATCTGAAGTGTATCCTGAGAACGGATTGAATTATCAGACCTACTTAGATCTACAAGATACTAACAGCAGTGATGACTGGGATGGAAAGAAAAAAACAAATATCAACGACAATATCAAAGATTCCTTCCTCAATATCCTGCATCAAATTCCTGCAGTGGCACTCATTGCAATGTTTCATCTCATGATTGGAATTCCTTTCGGAGTATCTTACTTTCCCGTTAATTGGCGTGAGGCATCAACCGTAGATCCGCTGCAAGGCACAGAGGACGGGATACATGGATCCTTTCCTGTTGCTGGTAAGGATGCGCTGGGAATTCGAATGTTTCTCTTCTCCACTATCATCGGGCAAATCACATTTTCGTTCACATCAGGCTTTGTCAATCCAATTTCAATTCAAATGATCGAGAACGTTCCTTTCTGTCAAGTTTTGGCACACATTGTCATTGCCAGAGAAGGGTATGGCATGAAGAGCTTATCGACTCTCATGTTCATGTTCGGATTTTCTACCGTCTTTGTTGGGATAGTCTTTTTTATACTGGGAAAGATGGAGCTTGGGCGAATCGTCTATTTCTTTCCTACGCACGTCCTAGTTGGGTGCATTGCTGGGATTGGATTGTTCATTGTCAAAACTTCTATTGAGGTTACCATTGACAAACCACTTTCATTGGATAGTCTGGTGTCTTCCATGAACTTGTTCTCAGTTGTCATTTTCTTCGAAATATTTCTGAGAATTCTGGAGAGGCTGAATGTGAAAGATGGTAAACCTCGTTTTGCGCTCTTGTCTCCCATCTACTTTTGCATGATCACGCCTGCGTTCTATCTACTATTAAGATTGACGAATTGGAGTGTGGACGATGCTGACAATGCTGGATTTTTTTTCCCGCAACTTGATGCTGAAGATGAAGGAACATCGCATTCGGGTGTTTTTGATTTCGATAATATATTCAGTGGTGATTTATTGAATATGTGGAGACTCGCGGACTTGAACAATATATCATGGCCAGCGGTGGTTGACTCCATACCCACACTGATTGCCCTGTCGCTCTTCAGTCTGATCCACGTTCCCATCAATATCCCCGCATTCGCAATATCTACGAATCAAGAAGCTGATATGAATCTGGAACTGAGAGCTCACGGGTACTCAAATATCTGTGCTGGACTTTGTGGAGGTTTGCAAAATTATATGGCGTATACGCAGAGTGTACTTTATGCAAGAAGTGGAGGAACGGGCAGACCCAGTGGCATTGCAGTAGCATTTGTGACTTCTATACTATTTTTGGTCGGTCCAACGATTGCGAGCTTTATACCACGGTGTATGGCGGGGACACTATTGCTGCATGTTGGTATTGATCTCTTTTTAGAGGGAGTTTGGGACACACTAGGAAAATTCGAAAGGCTCGAATATGCTGGTACGTGGCTAATAACTATTATCATGACGACATATGGGATGAGTGCAGCAATGATCGCAGGAGGAATTAGCGCTGTTTCAACATATGCAGTTCAAACTGTTGCATATTTGCACCCAATCAGAGGACACATGACTGCTGTCACTTTCAGAAGCAGCAAGAGAAATCGAAACCATCAGTGCAATATTGTCCTTGACGATCCCGATTTTGGACGAAGCAGAATCTTGGTCGTTCAGTTACAAGGACATCTTTTCTTTGGAAACATGGCTCAACTTAACAAGAGTATAGATGCCATCTTGTCAGAAAAGCGCAATACTAGTGTTGAGCCTTTGGTTGTCATTATGGATTTCTCTCTTGTGCTTGGCATTGATTCTTCAGCCGCTCAAGCAATTTCTAAAATGAAAAAGATGATGAGAAGAAAGTTTCAAATTCAGCTATGTGTTTTTGCAACGGGATCTAGAGATGGCTTCCCATGTGATTACGATCTCTCTTCGGAGCTGGTAAACGAAATGAGTTCTTCCTTGCTAGATGAATCAAAAAAAATACAACATTCGACATCTTATATCAATTTCTTTAACGAAGAAACTGCACTGCTTGCAAAAGGTCAAATACCGGCGTGCAAACTGGGTCACTATCATGGAAGCCACGTCAGTCAGTCCTTAGATACAGCTCTAATTATTGCAGAGAATGCCCTCATCTACAAGCAAGACCCATCTTTATTAGAGATCGACATTAATATTACTGAAGACGAAGATCTCCCAGTTGAGAAAGAGAGGGAAGTTGGATTAAAATATCTTTGCGACATATGTCCGGGCGAAGCGCATATTGAAGATATTGAAATCTTGTTTTCAAAGTTCGAAAGGCAAGTTTATCGCAAAGGTGAGATGTTATGGCTCCAAGCTTCACCAAGTGACTGTGCAATGTTATTGGTGAGAGGTGAACTTGTCGCCAACCTAGAGAATGAGGCTGGCACTCGTGAAATTGTGCAGGTGGGCAGAATGGTTGGCGAACTAGGGTTAGTGGAAGGTTCTGCGAGAATGAGTTCTGTCAGATGTTTATCAGACGAAGTTGTGACCTATCGACTTGGCAGGGAAGCATTTGAGGAATTGACCGAAAACAATCCATCTTCTGCGCGATTGGTTGATCTGATCTGTATTACATATTTGGCACATAGAGTGCAACACGTAAGCAACCGCATCTTTGAGACCCAATGCCTTCCGATTTAGGTACGAGAACAGTGCAGACTTGGCATACCTAACATAATCGGAATTATATCAGTGTTTAGTGCCTAGTGCCACTGATTTTGATAATGCTTCATATTTTTTGACGATTTGGTTTTCCACAAGGTTTACTAAAAGCGGCTGAATAATTATATAATTTTTTTAAGCTTCAACCTTGCTTCAACCATGATATTATCAGAGGCAATGTAGACTTCGACCTCCTTACTATCACAAAAACATGATCAACACTTTCAATCATGACACTTCCAGTCAAAGGGCACTCCGCAGCTATTAGCCCGTCGAGTCTGCATTGTAATTCGTCCAATCGATACAGATACTCGTTATCTTCACATTTTACTTCGCCATCAGATAATGAACCCGCAATCTTCATCTGTCCTTTGATTTCTTGCAGCTCCGTTTCAATCGAGGCGAGAAGTTCCGCCTGAATATCATTCAAATATAGAATCACTTCTTGACTTCATCGTGTTGGTGGTAGTGCTACTACTTCTGCCTTTCTACTATTCCTCTTATTGTTATTTTGTATGTGCATGATTTGCGCAGTTAATGTCTTGCTCATCATCATCATTGATTTCCGAGGCCACAGGCCACATTCAACATAATGCTCTATTAGACAGAAAGAAGGTTCAAGAATTCTTGGAACAGCAATACAAATAATGCGAATAAAGCATCAATCAGACATGATAGGTGATACAGTAGTGGAGTACAGCAAAGTGTCTCGTGTCTCCCGAATCGCTTGCACATGCGCTTTCATAGCCGCAATCTGATAATAACACCTTCCCTTTTTCGTGTCTTTTTCTACGACACCCTCGTATATCACCTCATGTTGATAATATCTGATGACACTTCCTAGCTTGGTTTTATTAGATGTATTATTGCTTTAGTCAAAAAGCATTAGCTGCCACTTGAAGCACGAAAGGCAGCAGATCTATCCCTATCCTCACTTTTCATTTCGTCAATTGAGTTTTACGAAAGGCAGCAGCAGCTCTATCCCTTTGATCACTTTTCATTTCGTCAATTGAGTGACCATATGCACGAATAGTTTTTGCACAGTCATCTTTCGTTACATAACCCAATTTGTATCCCTTCTTAACCGCCTCCATCGACAAAGCATGGCCGTCATTGGCTGAAATCATCCAGTGTGTATATGCACGATCCCTGTTGCCTGCCTTAAGCTCATCACACCCAAGACCATACCTTGCACTTACATTTCCAGCAATAGCACTAATCTGTATATGATATTTTGCTTTTCTTGTATATCTTTCTTTGAAACTCCCTTTTTGATTAAAAAGATAAAGATTAAAGTTTGCAAATTGGTCTCCAAGTTTTGCTGATTTATGAATGAGCTTCAATGCCTCAGCATGGTCTTGTCGCAAACCCGTCATCCCATATTGATAAGTAATCCCTAGATGAGACATCGCCTGTGCATCATTGGCTTCTTCGCGTTTCTTCATTCTTTCAATCAGCTCCTCGACTGATGAAGGTGCTTCAGTTCGACAGAAGGCACACTTGTATTTTTCTGTATCTGCTGCAGCAACCGAGTGTGCATGGACACAACCGCGACACAGAATTTCACCGCAGCATGACTGGTACGTTTTTTGATCTAAATCGATTGGAAGTCGTAGAGAGCAGATAGGGCAATCTTCATTTGGCGGAGGCTGCTTGAACAATTTCTCATCAAACAATTCAGCAAAATGTTCTTTACATGCCTTCCTGTGGGCTGGCCAATGCGCAGCCTGACACTTTCTATTGCAATATTTTACAAGATGACATCCAGTGCAAACCTCGAGGCTACCACTACCATCATCGCTAATACCGCACTCAGCACACTGATGTTTAGCAAGCCTTTTTTTAATTGCGAGTAACCTACCAGGTTGGTCTTTAAGCCTATTATTCAGACGTCTTGGCTGCCACTTTATAGGTGCAGAAATAAACGCTTTCCCTGGTGTTTGCGTTATTGGTTCTACTTCTGATGAATCATCTATAGATGCTGTAGGCACGGATGTAGCTACATGAGCGAGTGCAGGTGCTGGTACCGATGAATGTGTTGCCATCATTGTTGGAGTTGAGGTATTTTGAGGTAGCCCGGGAGGTGGATTGGTGGCCGTCATTCTTCGCTGGTGGATGGGTGCGAAGGATGACATTTGTGGAGACATTCCTGGCGGCGGCAGAAGAGGAGATTACACAGGAATCCGAGGCAAGTTATCGTCGTTGCCAACAGTAAGATTTGCGACCATTGCTTCCAAATTTGCGACCATTGCTTCCAATTTCCTTCGGGTTTGATCCACTGGTGCTGGTACTGGCGGGATTTGTGATATATCATGGTTGGCAACATTAGACTTCCTACTTTCTTTCTCGTTTCCAATTCTTTCCCTATTATTTGGGTTAGCAGAATAAATCGCATTCGATAATGTGGATGAGGATGGTATTGATCCATCAGATGTGGACCTGAACTTTGCTGGGGGCTGGTCGGCATTGAGGCCTCCTTCTCCGGATCCTCCTTTCCTCCTCAGGAATTCCTGAGCTCGTTCAATGAGTACTTTCCATCCAATCCCATGCTTGGCAAAAATTCCTTTTTCTTCTGTTTCTTGTTCCTCTCTCAGGTACGTCATGAAAGCAATCATAACATCTTCATCTGAAAGATCAGATCCTTCGACGTTTGCCGTCTCTACTTTTGCACCGTCATCATCGCTATCACCGCACTCAGCACACTGATGTTTACTATTTTCTGCATCTTTCGTGGTGATGGTGCTCATGATTTATAGTTGTAGGTGATATTATTATTCTTGCAGGTGATATTGATCTCGGATCTCTCTCTTTATATCTTGATCTGTCTTGCTCATCATCATCATTGATTTCCGAGGCCCGACCGAGGCCACATTCAACATAATAAATAAATAATGACAAAAAGAAGGTTCAAGAATTCCTGGAATAGCAAATAGAAAAATAAAATCACGATTTGGAATAAAGCAAATTCCCGAGGTCGTCGAATCAGTGCTTGCACCACCCTGTAGCCTTATCAACTTAAATATTAGAATTCATGGGTGATTTTGGTCGCAGGGTCGAGAGTAATTCTTTCGTATCTAGTTGAAACCATTCTCTAATCACGAATCGAGGAAACGCTAAACGCTGATGTCCTACCTGCTGCACATGTTTGCAATACAACAAAATAGGTATAAAGTTGGAGGAGGAGAAAATGAAAAATGAGATGGATGCTGATGGATGACATTTTTTACGACGTGTTCGCACCCAGATCCCAAACAAACGTTCACCGTCGTTCACTTCACGATGATGATGATTCACGACTCATTTCTACACGCGGCAGGCATCCAACATCCAACCGTTTGAATTCGCGAATCGTGCATCAAAATACGAGAAAGCAAAAAGAACACAAGTGATCTTCTTCCCTATTAATCTTGCCGTACTGCTGTAGCTTTGATTCAATAACACAATCAATAGTATATGATTATGAAGTCGTGGGTAAATGTTGCAGTTGTGTTGACCTTGTTAATATCAGCCACCAATGTAACAGCCATGGCAGCAACTAGTACCACTATCAATGAGACGAACGAAGATTTGGACGGCCCCTCTCCTGCACGACTAATTCTTGACAAATCTTTGCGTGGGTCCACCATTCAAACCGTTGGAAACACAGCCAAAATTGTTGGAGGATCAAAAGCATCTGTCAATGAATACCCATGGTATACCGCGTTGAACACATCTGGTAATTTCTTTTACTGTGGGGGGCAGCTTATAAGCCCAAAGTTTGTTTTGACAGGTAAGTCATATCAAGTGCAGTAGCTAGTTCATATATCACCTCTCTATAAATGCATTATTGATCACACCTCGTTGGTGTTACATTACAGCTGCACATTGTGATCCAAAGGTTGGCGACAAGGTACAAGTTGGTGCATTATGCCCAGCAGATAATAATAATTGTGGACAGGATTTCGAAGCCAGGACGTAAGTGATCAGGATTTTGAAAATTGTCTTTGTTTTGTTTTGACTCTATGCCACTTAAGCTATTATAATATTTATATCGCATTTGCTTAATAGGGTCAAGAGTGTCACACAACATCCTGATTATACAATACACATTACGATTGCTTTGGAGGTAAGTTTCACATCGTGTCTTGTGTGCGTATTATGCTTTGCAAATTTATCTTTCAAACCTAATATCTCGATATGCGTTCATTATTCATTAACTATAGTACGACTTCATGTTAATAGAACTGGTGAGTCCAAATTTTAGACTATGATGCTTTTTATGAAGGATTTTGATTCTTGTACATCTAATGCAATCATCGGTTGTCACACTGAAGGATGAAGCTGTCAATAATATCAACCCCGTAGTGTTAGACAATGGATCGTACTCTACTTCTTATAAGGCGGGTAAAAGTCTATGGGCAATTGGTTTAGGAATCATAGATGTCGATCAAGAAACACTCGCATCCCGACTACAACATGCAGTATTTGAATATGTTCCACAAGACACTTGTAAAGAAGCAATGAAACCTACTCTTCTTGGACCAGCTACAATCTGTGCTGAAGATAGTGACAAAAGGAGCGACGCGTGCAATGGAGATAGTGGAGGACCTCTTTATGATAGAGAAAATCAAATACTTGTGGGGCTGACCAGTTATGGGGATCCCACTTGTGTATCAACAAGACCCGGGGTCTATGCTCGTATTTCTGACAGCTTCTCCTGGATTCAGTTCAATGTTTGTCTCGCAGATCCCACTGCTGGCCTTTGTAATGACGTCATTGCTCCAGGGACTTCTGCTCCAACGTCGAAATGGTGTAGAGATGCTGAAGTTCAAGTGACTTTGAACACCGACGAGTATCCTGATGAAACAGTGTGGTACCTTTCTGAGTTGAAATCGTTTGCCTTCATCAGCGCAGGCTCGCTTTCAACTTTTACAGCAGACGAGACTCACGAGGGAGACTTTTGCCTGCCAGTGGATAATAACCAATGCTACAGATTGGATATTGATGACTTGGCGGGAGATGGTATTGATAAGGATGGAAATGACAATGATTATTGCCTCATACTTAACGGCCAAGAAGTTGAATGCAATACTGATTTTACAGGACATAGAGAAGCAGTTACTTTCCCTACAGAAAATTGTGAGAACGACTTTTTTTGCAACATGACTTCTTATGAGATCGAAATCACAACAGATGATTCGTTCACTGGATTTGTTGATGTACGAGTGCATATTGAGATTGCTAGCGAGAATGGCGAGTTTCTTTTTCCTTATGTTTTCGGTTCAACTGATTCTTTCAGTGGTCTAGCAAGTGGCACTGTCTACAAATACCCAATTGATCTTTGTGATGGCGCATATAATCTCATAGTGGAAAATCTTAGGAACACTGCGATTGTGCTGAAGAGAAAGAATGGGACCATCATTCTTACCCACGATGATCTTGAGGGGAGTATGTTTTCGACAACATCATCTGCTCGGTTTGGTAGTTCCAGTGCATCATCACTTTTCAAAGTGACCGCAATTCTACTACCTTTGATGAGTATTCTTGTCAGCTTTGTATTTTAATCTAAGACATGAATGTTTTGCCTTTTTAATTCTATAGGAGACTATTTTAAAACAGCTTTTGCACACGATCTAAATCGAACTCGTCGTTACTAATTGATGAAACTAACGCGTTTCATTCATGTACATGTGATAATGTGAAATAAATAGAAGGGATAGTATAAAGAGGGAGTTTAGTAAGCACGCCTATGTATCTAAATGAAAAAGAGATTGGGATGTGAGGTCGAGCGATAGCATTTGGTTGACATGGTAAGGCGGTTGTTAACATTATGCCGCCCTTCTTCCTGTGCTAAGCTTGCTTTTGCCAGTACGACTAACTTTGTCATGCCTTCCTATACGAGTTCCAATAATACAGAGTGGTACAGAGATAGAGACTAACAACGTTAAGACCTAGAGAAAGAAAAACATTAGGGTTAGGTTTAGGGTCTACTCATAACATTTCCATTTCATTTATGGGCGTGGAAGCATTGGAATGATTACAATCCGACACGAGTTTTAGGGTCGTCAATAATCTATACATTGTCGACATGGATTGCAATATTGCATTTCTTGGATGTTCTTCGATTAGTTCAGAAAAAGCAATGGTCGTCCCAATCCGCGAGGGTTTAGCAAGGAGGGAACTGGTTTTCAACTAAATTTCAACGTACAAGATTGGTCTCTAGAACTTGTGATGCAACAGCAGATTGGTTATCGTGGAATGTGGAGCATCGATAGTATTCACTATTGTGCTAGTGTTGTGTGTGGATATGGCTTGGTGCAACCATCATATACATGTTTTGAACAAAGCCTTCATTCCTTTGTACCCCTCTCAGTATTTCCACAAATCGAAGAGGATTTAAGCTGAGTTCATTTTGTAGTACACCGAACGAGGTGGCAAATGCTGCTGCGGATGATGTGAGAAGAAATACAACAGTACAGGTGAAGGTACCAGGCGATGAACTCCCGTGACATCTACTGAAAGTGCAGTGGTTTCAACACGCAAGTCCATGGTGTTTTTTTTCTGAGTGTCTACAGATGCATTATTCAAACCTTCCCACCACTCGTTCAATAATTTACAATACATTTGTATAATAATGAGATATTTGGGGAACGTTTATTTCAAACAAGTCAGTCGTGAAGGGCAGTAATAATATATGACGTCAAGGAATAAAACGTAGTGAACAAGTAAATAGAACAATAATCAATAATCAAGAACAACACGAGAGCTCACAACACTCATCATCATTCATCATTCATCATCATCTTTCCTCGCTCCTCCTCATCACTCATCATTCATCATTCTTCATTCCGTTCCTACAGCATAGACCATAGACCCCACCAACCAATCACGCACATTTTAACATCACGTATATGATATAACCATCGTTCTGTAGGAACTAGATCATTCATCACAGACCAGCACCGCACTTGATAGAATCATCCCACATATATCACCATTGCCATTCTTTTCGTCTTACCAACTGATCTAAAATGTCGGCAACTGCAGCATCGCGAACAAGAGCAATGAGCCTATATAGAAAATTATTACGGTCTGCCATGAAAATGCCCACTCCAAATCGACAGAAATATGTAGTCAACAAAACACGAGACGAGTTCCGGTTAAATAAAGCAATTAGTGATCCCGACGAAATTGAGTTCTTGATACGGCTTGCAGATACGAATTTGGATACAGTCTTGGTACAGGCAGAGCATTTGACAAGGCTATTTCATGAAAATGGCCAGAACACTGACCAGTAACTTTGTATTTGCTTTGCACTTATAGTCCAAGGTGTAATTTACAGCGATGTTTCAAGCGGACAATTGGGTGTGGTGGAATTATGTATTTTGTGTACCTGTACGCGCTCGTTGGGACACGGCATTGTTATCATCTTATAGAGTGAATAAATTGATTATGTCGTACAACCAAGGTGGATCATGCGAACAAGACTGCAGCATCATTATCGTTCATCAAAGTGACGATTAATGAAGACAATCATTATGGTTTAAATAATAATA
>Ga0307978_1003031_pt1 | contig 11522 bp, 9 predicted proteins | sample OrgLakmetage1056_FD_203151 | JGI IMG/M metagenome (GOLD analysis project Ga0307978, IMG submission 203151) | Saline water microbial communities from Organic Lake, Antarctica - #1056 | ecosystem: Environmental > Aquatic > Non-marine Saline and Alkaline > Saline | place: Antarctica: Organic Lake...
AGGTATCCGAATCTCTGATACAGGAGGGCGACTGGTATCGGATGCGGGAGAAGTGCTTGCGCGATGCGTAGTAGTAGAATAATAGCCAAGGTTTTGATAGTGGTGTAGCTGTTGTTGTTGCTGGTTTGCGTAATACTCGTCCATCTTGAGAGGCGTAATCGTTCCGCACTTTGGGAGATTCCGCTGATGAATGAGTGGTTCAAAGGGAGAGGCTCGAAAAGCTCTCGGCGCTTGATCCTGCCTGTTACGAGAAGGCTTTTCCCAGTTGAGCAAGAGAGATGCCGTCCCGGGAATCATGACGGGCTGTCCAGCAGCAGCAGAAGTAAGATACCTAGCAGGACCATCACTCTTGGGAGACAAAGACCTTACCGAACTCACACTACTATTGCAGGTACCACCTTGCGAGTCCATACCGTCGTTGTCAGCGTTATTGTCGTTGACGCTCCCGTGCCTCTTTTCAGGAGGCGGTAGTGTTGGAGGCGGAGGGGTCAACGACCTGCTGTTGGGAGGGCACAAGGTAAAGGAGTGTTCCAAGTTCATGGTCTTGTAGTGATGTTGGACCTTACTTTTCGCTGATATGGTCCCCACCAACTGCAGCCCCGTCCTCGTTGTGGTGAAAGCTGGCGGTGTTCCCCCCATCATTCAAATGGCATGTGCAAGAGTTGGCAGCTCGGGAAACGACTTGGCCAGGCATTCAAACCATGGCGCCAAGCGAAAGATGAGCGGGAGCGTAAAAAGAAGTATAAACCGCCCTTTTTCAAAGAACGCCTTGCGCGCAACGGCTCAACTTCTCTTTTGAACTTATTGGTGCGACGTTTTTTTCCGTTTCGAAAGTTCTTGTTTTGAAACGTTCGGAGCCCGCCTCCTTTGGCGCGGCGACGCATTCCAAACACGTCGGAGACGATGGCGGAGCCAGCATTCGACACGAGAGTCTCTTGATACTCAGCCGGTGGAACCACATACAGAGACACTCATGTTTTCGATTCCTCAAAGGATCCGGAGAGTCTGCGCAAGAAGCTTCGACGCGAGCCTGGCACGATCTCTTCCAGGCTCCTGGCGATTGCGGCTGACACCGTACATTGCTACTCCACCTCTCTTCCAGGTACAGCTGCATCGCTCCTTCTCCTCCTCCAACAACCGATCCGATAAATCAAGACGCGCTGGTTTTCAGTTGGATGCTTTACCATTTTCTGTTTCTCCAGAAACAGCCTTGGAGAACTTTAACAGGTGGGCCGTCGACGTGCAAGGCTTGAAGTATCTTCTGCAATGGAGTTCAGTTCGCATAGGAGCCGCTTTTGTTCCCGTCTGGAGCTTTGACTGTAACGTTCGATTCATCCATACGGATACACAGACAGGTCGTCGCCGCTTTGATTGGAAACCCGACAGCTTTGCGGCCGCCTATGGACAGCAGTCGGTCGTGCACGTTCCTGGCCTGGCAGCCTACGCGGGTTACTCGTACCGTCGATCGCTCGTCAACTCGGTTCACAGCACGAGTCTCGTCTTTTTGAGCGATAAAACGGTGCCCTTTGGTAAATGGATGCTTCGAGACATGAAGTTGCAAATAGGTGAAACCTTGTCAATCTTTCCAGATCCCTGGAATGCCACCAAAGGACAAGCCTGGACGGTCGTCAAGGAAGAGCTGCGAGGCTTGGCAGCTGCGGAAAGAGACAATGTGGAGGTACAGACGGAGATTCTGCGGTCGCGGCGCGTGTACATGCCCACATTTGTGATTGACTATAAAGTGATGGGAAGCGAGTACCGGGCCTTTGTGTCGGGATGCGATGCCGGAGCTGGTGTGTCGGGCGTGTCCCACCAAGTCTTTTCCGACAAGTCATCAACTACCAGTGCGAGAGAAGCTTCGCACAGCTTTCTCTCGCAAGCGTGGACGGCAGCGCAGACTGGAGCGAGGGTCTTGGGCCCCAGGCAAGTTGGAAGCTTGTTCATGGTGGTATTGCAATTGTTTGGCAACTTGGCGGCACGCTTATTATTGCGCGTTCCTGTGATTGGTCTACTGGGTGGCGTTTTTGTCGGATTTCGAAAGGTGATACAGCCGTGGATGGAAAATCGATCGGCGTCTGCGGATTGGGAACGACAACGAGAGCACGAAGCGTACATGGAAGATCGCTTCGATCATATTGATGATTTTGTTGATAGCGGAGGTGCTAAGCGGTACTTTCAGGCCAACCGGGGTCGTATCTTGGCGCATTTGAGTGGCGAGAACACGCACAAACAGGGCGAATATGATTGGTACAAGGATTGGGAAGAGTGGGCACGTCGCCAGTGGGAACAGCAGCAGACACAGCAGACGTACCAACAATCGTCCCAACAAACCCGACAGCAGCAGCAACAACAGCCGCGCTCTCGTTCAAAACCCAAGCCGGACTACCAATGGGACTTTAATCCAAACGATCCGTAAGTTATGAGAGTGCTATGGACTCCTCTGCTTTTTTGCTCCTGGGTAAAAGGCCCGTCTCACACGTTTCCCTACTATTGTTTTTCAGATACTCGGTGCTCAAAATCAAACAAGGCGCTACCAAGGCAGACGTATCTACTGCTTTTCGAAAGGAAATGCTCAAACATCATCCGGATATACAAACCGGGGTGTCGGAAGCGGAGAAAGCCCGAGCTGTAGAACGTTCCAAGTACATTACTGAAGCTTATCGAAAAATCAAGACAGAAATGAAGCGTTAACCGGTTTGCTATCTAGTTGTTAACGATGTACTCGTAATCCAACCTTTGTATCAAACTTTTCTCTATTTTATTGGTCGGTATTCGGGAATGTTTTCTTGATAATCGGTCCCAACCAGAAGATCTTGACCCATCATCATGATATCCATCGCGTCACAAAACTCGGCCATGGCGTGTGCAACGGCACGGTGCAATCCCGCCGTTAGCGCTGTATTACGTATTCGCCAGACGTCCAAGGTCGGTCGCCCCGCTGTACTATCTTGTTCGTCTCGCATCAAATCAAACAAAATGGCAATGCCGTGCCGTGCGACCTCTTGACTCTGAGGCACATTCAGCATGGTTTGAATGACGACAGGAACACCACCGGCTTGTACCACAGCCACCTTGTTGGCCATGTTCTCATAACACAAAATAAACAAGGCCCACAGAGACCAATTTGCCACTTCCTCGTGGAATCGATACCATTTCACAGCATCCAGTATTGCTTGCAGGCCTCCTTCTTGCACGATTTGGCAAGCAATCTCGGTATCCCCGTCCGCCAGTGCTCCTAGCAGCAAACAGCTCTTGCGTTGTAGTTCGGCTGATGCTTGTTCTTGCTCTGTGGTTACTTCTTCAGCATTAATAGCACGCTGCAGAGCTTGCCGCATGCACGCAATGGGTCGGTCCAGGCCAAAAGCATCCGCCTCGTGCAGGTGACGTTCTCGCACGACACTGTTTTTGGATACCAAGGCCATCAAGGCTGCAGCGGACGCAACGACTGTATCATCCGTAGGAAAGCAATCAAACCCAATGTAGGCAGCCTCTTGGCAGAGTAGCGAGATATTGGTACATTCTGGAGCTCTTGTTGTTGTTGTAGCTGCACCGGCATCTGGTTGTGGTTGCTGTTGTTTCTGTTGCTGAGCCTCCTTTCCATATTTGCTCGCCAACGCTGCTAGCCCTGTTACAATCACGATACGTCCGTGCTCTTGATTCTTCGCAATAGTATTAGCCGCATCCTTATGATCGTTTCCGTCTTGCGAATCCACAATTTTCTCGTGTGCGGCAATCATTTCGTCCAAGACGGCCTCGGGATCCAGGATATTGAATTGGATTTCCTTCTTGTCCTCTTCCTGAATGTCCTGCACGGCTGCTAGCAGAGCCATAGCAAAGCAGGCTACGACGGCCGTCCAGCCCCACGTCCATCGTCCCGTCCAAAAGAGAGGAACGGCCGCCAAAAGAAGAAACATGGGAGCTGTAATGCCGCCTCCGTTGCTTATAAAGATGCTCCCGCTCTTGCGTTTATTCGTCATACTTTGGGCTATAAGAGTTCCTGACTATATCAGTCTTTAATCGATTGTCTAGACCAGGTTTTCTCGCCAGAAGCTCTTTTCCCATCGTCGTTTCTGATAGGTTAGCTTTTGGTTTGATTTCTTTCGCGCCTTTTTGTTCGTTCTAGGTTTGTGATTCGCACGGGACTCATCTCGGGCCGTCCATTTTTGAAAACCACGAATCTTCACCATCGTCTCTTTTTTTTCTCGTTGGTCTTTTTTTTCTTTCATTGACCCTATTCGTCTCCACTCTCTTTACACCACCCCAACACGAATACTATTACCATGGCATCGCTTCCCGCTTACGATCTTTCGGTCGACGAACTCCGTGTGGCCTTGACTTACGTCAGTTCAGATATTGTCATTACCCCGGTCGAATTTGTCAAGCCAACCAAGAGTGCCGCTGCCGCTCCGGCTGCTGCCAAGGCTGCCAAGAAGGACGACGAAGACGACTTTGATGTCTTTGGCGACGATGATGAAGAAGATGACGCTCCCAAAGAAAGCCGCGCCGACATGTTGGCCCGACTCAAGAAGGAAGCCGAAGTACGTACGGCCAAGAAGGAAGCCAAGCAGCGTACCTTGGTGGCGATTGAAGTCAAGCCGTGGGATGTCGAACAGGACCTCATGGTCTTGTGGAAGAAGATTACCACAACTGTTGTTCAGGATGGTCTCCAGTGGGCAGAGAATGTTAACTTGGTCGACGTAGCATACGGAATAAAGAAGATCCAGACTACCTTTGTCATGGGAGCCGCCAACTCTTCCGACGATGTTGTGGACAAGATTTTGGAGATGGAAGACGAAGTACAGAGTTGCGAAGTTATTAGTATGAATGTTCTCTAAACTAACTAATGATGAAATACACTTGTCAGTACTGTCAGTACAATCATCTGCCGACTGTTGTAACATCTTTGTGCTGTCGACTCTCTAGTCTACTATATAGTATATTGGCTATGTAGAGACTAGAGACGCTACTAGTAGGCGAAGTCTGATGACTCGTGGTTGTTTCTACGTCGTCTTACACTTACTTCTATACAGCGTCGCAATGCATTATCATATATCATTCGAGACTATTTAGGTCTTGGATGCATCATCCATTCGCTTCCACATGGAATTCTTGGTGGGTATGGATTTCTTTGCTGCCGGTGTTTGCTGGTGTTCTGGCAGTTCTCGACCCATTGCCTTGAGCATTTGCTCATATTCGCGTTTTTCGGATGGTGTCAAGTCACCTTCTTCATGCAGTCCCCGCACTCGGTCCTTGTCGGCAATAAAGGGCAGGTAAATCGTCCCGACGCCCAAGGCAGCAACGATGCCACCAACCGCCAGGCCGACCATTTTCGATCCGGAATTGCTTCTCGACATTGTCACTTTTTAAAGCTTGCGTTTGTATGGTTCCTCTCTGAACTCAACACTCTTTACTCCAAAGGGTCTTCAGATAGGCGCTGCTGACTACTAATGTATAGTCCGGTAGAGTGGGGAATTATTTGAACGATGACTTCTTCGTGCTGTTGATGTGAAAAAGAAGCAGGAATGAAGACGCTGTTCTGAAGTTTCGGGGATCTGGGTTTTGGAGCGTAGTTTGCGTGCGTAACTTACGCGGAACTTACCAAGAAACTTCAGGAGAAGTTCTGGCTGAACCGGCCAGACGGCACAGACAAGTGGACAGGGCGCCGTACAGACGTCGCATTTTGCTAGCATGCATGCACACACACACACACACCCGTTTCTTTACAGTAGTCTCTAAACTATGTAATGTAATAATTGCAATTGGCAAGCACCAACAACTGCGGTATGTTGAATGTATGTATTGTTGACTTATGTATGTGATATAGTTAGAGTTGCTTCTTCGTGGCCTTTTTGGCCTCATACAAGAACTTGAGATTTAGGCCGACCTTGAGCAGCAACTCCACTTTTTCCAATTCCAGTCTGTTGGGTGAACAGACATGGTCAATTTGGGCGGCTGTGTCCTTGGGCTCCTGTTCTCCTGTACCGTCAACAAGAGCGGAGGCGGCTGAAGCTAGCGTCGCTACTTCATCACTCAGCCTCTTAGTACTAAAGGTTTCAATATCCATCATACTTAAAAAGTACCAGTAGCGCTCACAAAAGGGAATGTGTGAAACACTTGCACCCTTTGCCAATTTTACGCATCGAACGTAAAAGTCAACAGAGGGCACGACATTCAGATCCTGGCGCGCCAGGTTTTTGAATTGGACAACAAATGCGCGGCCCCGACGATGATGTTAATACTGCCGCGCCAAGGACAATGCTTGACTGTTGTCCAGTGTATACAAGTACCGTCCTCTGTCCTTGGTCTTCGTTCCACAAGCAACAACGAACAGCAAACAGCCGAAACGGAAAACGGAAGCAGTGGGCGTGAGGCGTGGCGGTGGTTTGTGTACATTCAAACAAGCGTCTGTACGTCGTGCTGAGACCGAACTTGCTGGGGCCGAACTTGTCGGTAAGTTCCGGCTAGCAACTTCTACCGGAACTTGCAGCTAAGAAACTTCAGAACACTACCGGTCATCAGTCAGATGGAATGGAAGATAAATAGAATAGGGAAATTACAGAAATTAATTTGATCGGCTACTACGTCACACTAAGCAGGCGCACGAAAAAGACGAATCTGTACGATAGAATCAATCAATTGAATTTCGAATTTCTTTGCTATCAATGCGTGGATCCCGGTATCTGTATTCGTAATGGGTACCAGGTAAGAGATAGAAGACATATTCTCAATTTGGACGATCCTACTAATAATTATAGTGCATTCCGTACACACATCTCATCAATGCGCCATTCTGCCAGCAACGGGCGGGTCGAACGAGCGTAGATCCGGACCCAAGCTCCGACCGTTTCTAGACTGCTGCTGGCAGCGTTGCTTCGTACTTACGCTGTACATCTTCAGGAAGAGGTATGCTCATCAAAATAATTCTTCGGTCAGAGTCTGTAGAAATATAGTCCGCGTATTCTAGTGCTCATAGTGATCCCGGCTTTCCCCTTACCCAACGAAGGAGACACCCTGCTGGTCGTAGTGTGACTGAAAGGGTCTGTCGCAAAACGAAGAAGGCGCCCGTACGCGAGCCAAATGAGGCGGACTAAAGGGATCGATAACATACGAAGAGCCAGTTAAATAGTTGTACATCTAGAGCTTTTACGACACCGGGACGAGTCGAGTCGCAAGTCTGCGCTCTACGTCGTACTTAGCCGACCGCGCATTGCAAGGAAGTCCAACCAGCCTTGCAACTTTTCGTCATACTGCAACGACACGCTTTTTCCGTCTTTGTTTTTGGGATACAACCCAAAGCCGCGAATGTTTGCTTCTTCTCCCGAAAAGACAGGAAAGCTCTTTACATTCTCTCGTACGACAGGCGTAAAATCTGGTCTGAGTGTGGAACCGTGCCATTCCTTGAAATGGGCCTCGTAGGCAGAAAACTGAATGGATTCTTTTCGCTTTCTTGGAACGTGATTACCATGGATGCAGCTATAACATAGGTCAGAAAGGTGTAGGGTTGGTTAGCGTGACACGAATCCTATCGCACGACGATCGTTTCACCGTCGCGACCACTTACACATGGCCGTGGTGTATGTTTGGCTTGACCATTACTTTTGCCTTCGAATTGTGCTTGGCGCATTTATGCAAGGGCTTTCCTCTTTTATTTTGCATGGTACAATAGATCCCTGCAGCAAAAGGGTAGTTTTCAAGGTGGAATCCAGTTGTCGTGGCGTTGACTCGGTGCTTCATTGTGTACATCCACTTACCAAACGACATATAGTCGTACTGTTGGTTTTGGTGTAGAAACTCCTTAATGCCCACTTTCTCCTTAAACCATAGATACTCGTCGGCGTCTGCCAGCAACACCCAATCAAAGTCCTTTGCATCTTCATCGAGGCATTTCATCTCTTGGTGCAGTTGGGCCACTGGTGAACGTTTACCGATATTGCAGCCATACCCATTTAAATTGGAAGTATTCTTTTGTGCGAGGGACGGCCCCAACGTTTTGTAGCCTTCGTTATTAATAATAGCCACGGATGCTTCATTATCCTGAAACAGAGTCACGTACGGCAACGATTCCAACTCGTCAAAACCATCAAGCTCGCGAACCTCTGGCAAGTACGACATGAAGATGCGATCAAAGCCGAGAAGTCTGTGGTAAGCGACCCAATCCAAGACCATCCACAGGTCGATATCTCCAAACAGCGACTTGTGACAGATAGCAGCAGTAATATTATTGCATGGGTCAGGGCGTATATGCAAGGACCGCTGCACCACATTAGGTAGACGAAGAGGGGTCTTTTGCGGCACCACTATTTGTTCTTTGGTGGCAGGAAGAGTGGTGCTAGTGATGGGCGTCGATAGGTCCATCGCAAAGAGCCAATAGTACTTGTGGACCATCAAGGAGAATCCCAGCAGTAGGGTCATGTAGCGTATCCTGGCGTTCATGTTAATGGTTGATTTGACCTCTACACGGCTTACGTATCCCCATGGTGGTACCTGCTTCCTTGGTCATCTCAGTCTTCGCGACGATTTGTGATTGTGGTGTGTTGTCTGTTGTCCGAGCTGTTTGGCATGAGAAAGTCCGTTGGTCCTCGATTTTTGGCGGGAAATCTAATCTAAAATCTCAAAGATCGTTACAAGTTTACACGTGATCACTTTTCAGACTGCCGACGAGCGAAGACACAATGCGACCATGAGCGCTCCAGCATCCACCACTGATGAACTGTCCACGAGTATCGAGGCAATCTCCACTAACGACCACGAAGAAGGGGTGAGTGCCGTACGTTTTCGGCGCAGCGTACGAAGCGGTGGCGGAGGAAATTGTCTTTGGCTGTGTGGTGGTCGCTCTTCAAGCTGTGCGGGGATACGGGAATGGGAAAAGGCAGCTTCAGCCCTTGACATCGCTGCAAGAACTACTCGCGCCATCTCATGTTGCTTCCATCTTTCTAAAATTTTCATTACAGGGAGAAATTACTAAAGTAGACACTGGTGCAGTTGACAAGCGAGGAGAACAGCACGATTCGTTCTGGAAGGCAATTCCCCAAGATATCTTTTGCAAGCAAGTACTAGGCCTTCTAGACCGACAGTCGGTCCAAACCCTCATGAAGCTTCACGATGTCTTGGAGTGCTTCAACCTGGGCGACTTCTTCTGCCCAGAGCATGGTACTCAACTTTCCAACGAAGAAAGCGAGTGCATCGACTGTGTGATGCTGCAAATCGGCAAACGGCGGTGTCCACAGTGTGACGACTTTGAACTCTTTCAGTTGATCACCAATCATTGTGAAATGGAAAGCTGTCGCAATCCGACTGTATCTTGTCTTGGTTGTACGGATACAAGGAATTGTGATGATTGCGAGAACGATTATTGCAATGATTGCTCTGGTATTTCCTGTGATACTTGCGAAACATCAGGGTGCCAATACTGTGCGATACCTGGATTTCAATGCCACGTGTGTCAAGATAGAATCTGCACTAACTGCAACGAATTCGTCGTTTGCGAGGAGTGTAACAAGTTCTTTTGCTCCTCTGATGAATGCAGGGAAGTTGTAGACTACTGTGAAGGATGTTACACATGGTGTTGCATTGGGTGTCGACGAAACCTCCGATGCGATCTCTGCGGTACTGGCTTTTGTAGTGAATGCAGAGATGTGATTGCCTCGTGTTCTGAATGCGGCTATTCTTTCTGCATAGATGCATGCGTGGAAGGGCGTCTAGCTTGCTGTGAGGGATGCGGTGGATGGCACTGCACGGAGTACTGTGGGAGTGATACCTATAGCTAAGAGTGGATACTTGGTCTGCCTTGGCTTATTCGGTTTTGTACTTCTTACACGGGTTTACTATCAGCTATAAACTACTTTGTACTAGAAACAACCGCATGAGCTCGTGGGCACCTAACATATGATGTTCTAGCTACCGACTACCCCAGCTCGATCCTTGAGATACCTCGCAATATTGGCCCTCTTGTTTGGATACGGCAATCTACGAATACGCGACATGACGGAATGATTTCACATCAGCTCCCATTATCTTTCCACCAAGTATTTGACGCAGACCAAATAATAATGACGGTTTTCGCTATCGACAATACAATAGAGAGAAGCGATAGAGAATCCTGAAAGCAGTCTAAAACGGCAATGCCACTCAGGTAAATATTGTGCTCATGGCGACTTTTCCGACCCTGACAAGCCGACTACGTTTGTTCGCTATCGCCGCAAAGAGAAATGTTTGACGACGAACCACCAGTGTGGCACGGGTCGGTTTCCACCGTTGACGTTTGTGATCCCATGTAGTCGTAGTGGCGATTGGTCTATCAGCGCCAACAGTCATTTACGTTAAAACACGTATGATATGAGTTACAAGAACTATAGTTCCAGTAGTGTCTTCAAGTGAGGTATAGCGTACGGACGAGTGGCAGGCTCATTGCGACCGCTGAAACAAGACATTCCCACCACGGTGGTGGTTGCCTCAATCGAACTGTCTTTGCTGTCGATAAGCGCCCTCAGAATGAACTTATTCTCGGCGCTCTGCAAACCGTGGCACTCCATAGGAAAGCCGTTCTCAAAATAACTTTCTGTGTCGACACTGGTAGCCTTGATGGAGGCAAATTGACTCTCGGCGACATGGTCGATGGTATCGTTAGAGAGAGCTACTCCCATAACGTAAAGCTTGGACAAGTTGTTGGCGATGATGAAGTCCATGCTGCAGACACTGTACACCTCAGCACCGTGCACGAAACACTCAAATTTACGTGCTTTCTTTTTGTCGCGTCGGTCTACGATGAATACACCTACTCGATGAAATTGGACGGCTTGATCGCAAGCTTCGACGCGCGGTCTGCCAGCTTCACAGGATATCGTAGACCATCAGTCAAATCACCAGACACAGCACCGAGCTGCCTGTTCAATTCAGGTTTGCCCACAGGACTGTGGATCACAACCTTTTCTCCGAGAGTCGGTTGTGATGCCGCTCTGTGTTTCTTGACAACAGCTGGCGTAACCGCAGGCTGAGTGGAAGGTTTGCTACCTGCTGCTGTCGCCTTGCATTCACGCTTCTGAAGCACCCAGTCCTTTTTTGACACTCCGGGCAGCAGCAATATCGTCGCTGGCATCGCCCACACGCAGAGAAAACATCTTTGCGGCCGTCGCGTTCAAGTTTGAGGCAGGCTGCACCTCCGCACTTGGCAAGAACACTTTCCGGACGCAGTCGACTTTCCGGAATAACATGAACTTGATATGGTAGCGCCTTAATCTGGCCAAAATGCTCGTCCCAGTCCATGTAAGGCGCAACGAATTCAAGAGCAGCACGTGGCTGAAGACTAACGGCCAGAATAAGTTTGGATCTTGTGCGACGAACAACGGATGCATAATCGCAGCGCTGTAGCCATGAACGGCATGCGCGTCCACCAATACAGCAAGTTCAGTTTCCACTTCTCCTCTACCGTAATCCTTGAAAGTTTCCGATTTCAGCGTATCATCTGACTGTCGAAAAATAGCGGTATGTCCTCTGCACTCAAGTACCTCCTGAAGCGACAGTGC
>Ga0307978_1003032_pt1 | contig 11518 bp, 11 predicted proteins | sample OrgLakmetage1056_FD_203151 | JGI IMG/M metagenome (GOLD analysis project Ga0307978, IMG submission 203151) | Saline water microbial communities from Organic Lake, Antarctica - #1056 | ecosystem: Environmental > Aquatic > Non-marine Saline and Alkaline > Saline | place: Antarctica: Organic Lake...
GCTTTGCTCTTACCTCGTTAGCGATACTTGGTCACTTCCCAGTCTCTCCAGATCAACAGGTATGGGCTCGTAGTTACGCAACCTGCGGTGGTGTTATACAAGCGGTAGATTGTAACGTCGCGTTCGATGGTTTTTCTGCAAACCCCACTGTTCTCACATCAACATAGAATTGTGGAATTGTCATCCTCAGCTGCATGCAACTCGCCAGAATTTATTTGAAATGATGCGAGCTTCATCAGCGCAGATGAATCGAAATATGTTATTGGAGCACTTCGCTACATTACTGCAGCCACCACACTAATACACCACCACACCACAGCATTTTGTCTCTTTTCCCAGCTTTCTCTTCTTTTCATTTCAAAAAAGTGTGTATAAATACATAAATTTCTTGCGACGAAGATTTCCCTTCATCCTAGCGACTACGGTAGTGTAAGTGAAAACTACTTATCAAGCCCCGCTTCGGTCGCCTGTTGTGATCCTTTTTCTTCTTCCCTCTTGTACTCCGCCTACATATTAGAACAGCACATGTGTCTGTTTGTTGCCCTGTGCCATTTACTTGCTGATGTTGGTGCATTGTATCTGTTGTCTTGTGCCTGTTGGCCTGTGCCTGCCCTTGTAGCTTTTGCCTTTTGCTTGCCCTCGTGCCTTTTGCCTTTTACCTGCGGATGATGCCTTGTGCCTTGTGCGTTGCGCCTTGCGCCTTAGGTAGAGGTCTGCGCCCGCACCTATTGTGCCTGCGCTTTTTGGCTCGTGCCTGCAGCTGTCGCCTGGCGGTGTTCAACTCCTGAACTCCGCGGGTGCACAGCAGCCCTGGTTGAACATAACACCATTTCTAGCCTAGCCTAGCCTAGCCTAGCCTAGCCTAGACTAGACTAGTCAAGTCTCGTTTCGTCAATACTCCCCAAGCCTCGGCATTGCCCTACTGTAAGACTTGGTAACGGACTCAGAGGGCACTGCAGGAGCACGAGAGTGCCTTCTGAGGCGCTGAGGTAGGACAGTCATCCCCGAAGCCCGCTAACGAAGCATTTCAAATCACAAGGCGCACAGCTGCCCTGGATGACCACACCGCAATGTCGATAAGAGCTACCGAAGGGCGCCTCATCAGTGCCCTAGGACCTGGCAATGAACTCAATAGAGCCCGCTTACCGTACATTTCAACTCCCGGGGCGCACAGCTGCCCTGAATAACCACGCAGCCGTGTCGATAAGAGCCACCGAAGGGTGCCTCAGCAATGCCTTGGGACTCGGCAATAGACTCTGAGGACACTGCAGGAACATGCGACAGAGCAACAGTGCGCTCTCGTCAACACAAAACAGACGCAGAAGTAATCTGCGCGTAGTTTCAGAGTTTATTTCATGAACAATCTACACTTCAGATGAAGTTGAAAGTATTGCCCCCCCCCGCCATCTACAGACTTTTCTCTGCCTGCTTTTGACTTGCGTGCATCGCTGCCAAGCAATCTGCGCGTGGTCTCAGAGTTTATCTCATGAATAGTCTCCTCGACTGACGTGAAAGTATCGTACTCTCTGCCATCTACACACTTTCTCTGTCTGCTTTTGACTTGCGTGCATCGCTGCCAAGCAATCTGCGCGTGGTCTCAGAGTTTATTTCATGAATAGTCTCCTCGACTGACGTGAAAGTCTTGTACTCCCTGCCATCTACACACTTTCTCTGTCTGCTTTTGACTTGCGTGCATCGCTGCCAAGCAATCTGCGCGTGGTCTCAGAGTTTATTTCATGAATAGTCTCCTCGACTGACTTGAAAGTATCGTACTCTCTGCCGTCTTCACACTTTCTCTGTCTGCTTTTGACTTGCGTGTATCGCATACGCATACACTTCGACCAGCAACATTGGCTTCTGTGTCATTTAGTTTTGCATTCGTTCGAATTCGAGTTCAGTACGATGTAACATGGAAGATGGAACCTTCCTCGACGAGCATTCATCCTTGAATAAGACTTCGAGTTCGAGCTCAAAGTTTACTGTAACACTTAGGCTCCGACGGCGGTCGTGTTGCTAAAGCCCGTGGCTTTTGTTATGGGCACCGAGATCTATGAAGGAACACGAATGATCTATACGACGTTGGAGTGTGGCACTCGACACACCACAACCAATTTGGCAGATCACTTTCCGTAAATTTAGACAACCACATAGCATAGCCGCCTCAATTCACGACACCGCCACGACGAGGGAGCCATGTAAGGGAGCGTTGGCAATGCCCAGAAACTCAAGAAACTTCTTTTCGTTTTCGACGCGGCATTACACTCTCGAGGCAGGAGCTTTATTTTAAGCCTACGCCTCTCACTGGAGCCCGACTTTATCAATCGATGAAGTTAGAATGCTTGATGCAAGGGAATGCACTGCCCAAAGAGACTTGTTCTAAAGTCTTCGAGTAAGTCAGCAAATTCCATTCCAATGTGTCCTCCGCAATGGCGCGCCAACATAAGCACTGAAGAGCCGCTTGGGCTGGAATATCCCGTTGTTTCTTCTTCGTCAGTTCAAGAGCTAATAGTAAATCTGAGAACAAACACCCGAACCCTGCGTTCAAGGACCTGGTCTTGACCTTCCACGAGCGCCCCGAGTTCCACCGGATCACGGGAACGAGCCTTCACGAGCGAGCTGCGAGCCTTGCGGGGTCGAGGTGGGGCGGGTCGACGAACTTCGAGGCCACTTTTCGTCTGATTTTGAGCAAAGCGCTGGAGTACAAGCTCAGCCCCGCTGACATGCCCAAGACCCTGTTGGTGATTTCGGACATGCAGTTCAACAGTGCGGGTCACATGACCAACTACCAGGCTCTAGTGAAGGCGTACGACTTCCGTCACCAGAAGCCCCAACGTCAGGGCCACCGTGATCGGCGTGGTGGTCGTCTTGCCACCATATCCTCCACAGTACATCGACCCAGACGTATCGACCACAGTCAGGGTCTCGCCCAGGTGCCCGCGCTCCTCAGGGGTCAATCGCTCCAAGACCGACCGCCACTGGGCCTCCGTCAGCTCGTCTGGACCGCCAGTGACCCTCCCGTGTTCGAGGTACTTCTCGACCACCTGGTGCGGGAACAGCGCCGAAGTGTTGACCTTGGCCTCGCCCTTCGTGAGGGCCGCCTTGTACGCCGCGAACCGGTCACCGTCTCGTCGCTCGAAGGCCTTGCCCTTCTTGCCGTGGCAGTTCATGGCTAACGAAGGGATCTTGGAGTAGTCCACCTGCTCCAAGGTCCGCTTCGCCAAGTGCGTCTCCAGCAGGTCCAGTGCCTTGCGCAGCCGGGTCAGCAGCTGGCGCAGCTCCTTGCGGGAGAGCTCCATGTGCTGAGCCAGTTGGCGGTTGAACATGTTGGCCTCGCTCTCCTTCTTGCTCTCAGAGGGCACCCACTTCGAGGCCAACGAGATGGAGCGCTCGCCACGGTCCAGAGCATCCGCATCGACACGAAGCTGCTTCGCCACCAGTGCGAAGACACCCTCGCGCACCGATGCATGAGTGGTCAGGCAGACCAGGTCATCCCATCGCCCGAAGGTGTCGGCGTAGTGCTTGAGGTTGTGGAGCAGGTCCCGAGGCGAGTGCTCGGCCAGCCAGTCCAGGGACCAGCGACCGAGGTCGCGCTCCCCCTTCCCGCCCCTCACCTGACGCGTGTACGCAATCAGGCGCATGGTGAGGAGGTGGTCCGACTGCCACGCCTGGTCGAGCAAGGCACGGAGCCGAGTCCGGTCGAGGCCCCGCGATGCCTGGTAGAACACGTTGGTCAATGCCTCGCCGGAGGCGCCGTAACTGACCGCACCGTTCCAGGTCTCCGCCAGGGGTTTCAAAGAAGAAGAAGAAGGATTCATTGTAGCCGTAATAGCTGAAGTCATTCTCTTCGTGTATTCTCAAGTGCTTTCCTTTGTGCCGTTCCAAACCTTTTGTACTGACGGACGCCAGCACGCCAGCATGCATCAGACCTCTCATTTTGTTTCTTTACTCGTTCCCGGATAATTCCGCGTGGTGGACTTCAGCGCTACACTGTACTACCAAAACAGGGTGGGGAGGAGTGCGATGATGGCTCTTTTTCATCAGTCATCGATCATCACTCACAAAGGTGATAAAAGTTGTTCGACGTAATTTTACTCGTCCAAAACAAAAACCAGATCCCTTCCTGTGATCTGTGATGCCTAGCCTCCTATTAGCAGCCGCGCTCGCCTGTCGCACTCAAGCGCCGTAGCGCGCTATGAATTTTGAATTCCCTTGCTATAGTCCAAGTCCACGTCTGTAGTCACAGCTCTCTTGCTCTACCTCGCACTCGAACTCGACCTTATAATATAAACCCAAATGACACAGAAGCCAATGCTTCGGGCAGAAGAGGGGAAGCCGCATCGAGTTGCCGAACTCATGCCAGATCCATGGGTCTCCTAGGCACGCACAGCCCAGCAGGATTGCGATTCCCGTTTCCGCGGAATTCCTGCGCGAGGGTTAAAAATTTCCGCGGTATTTCCAAGGGTCTTCCGTGCCGTAGTCATAAAGCATAAAGGCACTGCCAAATCCCCGTCGCGGAAATCGCGCCCGGTTGGATAAAATCTCTTCCCGGATTTCTAAAGTTCTAGTAGCTAGTGGTTTGTAGTTTAGTCGATATTGGGTCGGTGTATCGATTGAAATAAACATTCGCTTTAAAAAACCCACATATAAATTTCAGTGCATCCAACGAAGCGCAAAGTACCAACGAAGAAATAAACCTGCCGTGCTATGCACATTACACGCTGCTCTTTTTCAGCCAGCGTTCCATGGGAGCTGCTGCAGCTGCTGTCATTCCGGAGACAGCAGCTGAAGCAGCAGCAGGCGACCTTGATCCTATTCCACTTCCTCCTGCTCCTTCTGCAGTGGTTGCAGAGGCAGCAGCAGCAGTGGCGGCATCGGTGGTGGCTTCCAGCGCCGCGTTGATGAGGCCGGTTATTGCTACGCGGCGCTGGTCGGCGGTGGGCATCCGCACTGCGTAGACCAGGCGCCTCGCCAACGCCCCTACGGGCCCACCCACGTTCACGGGGAGCTGGTCGGGGCCCGACACCTGAGAGAGAGAGAGAGAGAGAGAGGACACCAGGATCCAAGGGCAAAAGGCAAAAAAGACAAGCATTAAGCAAGGCATGCATTAAGCAGTACGCGCGCATGTTCATAGGGATACAAACTTGCACGCGCCAAAAAAGCCCGCGCATAAAAGACGATCAAATATTTTGTTTAAAACTTGATATGCAACTGAGAAAGACAATCGTAGCAATTGGTACTGGAGGTGCGAGCAACAATAACAACAACAGCAAGAGGATCATTACAACTTGGTAACAAGAACCCTACCGAAGCGTCGCCCGCGCCCAGGGACATCATTTCCCCGAGGGGAGTGTACCGAAACCCGAGCTGCTTTTGGTTGCTCAGCGACGCCCACACGTTGTAGGCTGCGTATCTGCAGTTGGCAAAGCCAGAAGGGCCAAGAAAAGAGGTCAGAGAGTTAAAAGGCGGATTATGATAGGATTTGAGAAAGAGGAGATACTTGGCTGCGAAGACATCTTGCCGGAAGTAACAGGATGTGATTGTTAGGATTCGGATTGAAAACACTACTGTAAGCAAGGAATAAGGGCAGCTTGTTCGTGTGCGTGAACGCAGGAGACAGAGAAAGCAAGCCAGCAAGCCACTCACTCGGACTGTTGAAAAGCCACTTGAGCTGACGCTGGCACGTGAGCAGGGCACACGGCATTGTCCCCCAGCGCGTAGCACACGCCGTTGCTACCTTCCACGGCGAGCGACTCGCTCACAGGAATCTGCAAGGAAGGGGATTGAGACCGATGACACGAAGTACCATCATGAGTATACAAGGTTGAGGTGCATGTACAATGAAGGAATTTGACTTCAGAATCAAAGCCTTGAGGAGGAAGATGCGGTGCTTTTTCGCGCTTCTCCCGAGGGGAGACGTAATGCTTATTTATTTCGTACGTGAGTTCATACTAATAAATCGAGACAATGCGATTAAAATTCATCGATGCGTTACCCGGCCCGACGCAGGCTCCACGATGTTTTCAAAGAGTGCTCCCAAAGCAGGCTTTGATCCTGCAGTCCAAACCACCAAATCTGCGGGTAAGACTTCCTCCTGGCAAGAGCAAGGGGAGACAAAGACAGGACACCAAATTTGATGCACGGATCGCGTTAAGGATGCATGCAACGAAATAGGAGAGTTTAAGAAAAAATACCTGAAACGAGTGGAGAAAATGAAAAAGTTTCAGGAATGCCTTACCCCTCCCGCGTTTGCTCCCACCACCACCGACGAAGGCCTCACTTCTTGCACCCGCACGCTGCGCTTCACGCTCACCCCCGCCGCGGCCAGGGCTGCCTCCGCACGCCGCCTCGCCGGCTCCCCCGACGCGGGCAACAGCTGCGGCTTGCTGTGCAACAGTGTGATTTGCGCGCGTTGGTTCATGTTATTACCACTGGTACTGCTGCCGCTGCTGCTAGAGGAGGATTTGTTCAAGCGCTTGGCGAGGTTCACGGCCAATTCCACTCCCGAATAACTCCCGCCCACCACGCACACGGACGCTGGAGTTCCGTCGTTTTTGTTCGCGAGGAGGGCGTCAAGGCGTGTGATTTCTTTCTATGAGAGCACGCAGCATCAAATGAAGGAGGGAAAAAGTTGCTTTTACGGTGGAAAGAAGAGTATAGATGATAAGGGAAAAGATAAAAATGAACTATCTTAGGTTTCACTCTTTTCTAGTACACAACACGCAGGCAGTTGAGCGAAAGCACCTAATCGAACAAACATCTCCTTCTCCTTTCACCTGCAATTGCTCCGCGTGCTCCAGCGTGTAGAAAGGCAGTGCGTGCTCGGCCGCGCCTGGGACGTTTCCCAAGTCCGCGGCTTCCGAGCCCAGGGCCACGATCAACCGGTCAAATTGCAGGGAGGTGGTACTAGTAGGTGGGGCATTTTCTGAATTGGCAGCTGATGTTGATGATGCTGCTGCTTCCTCCGTGGCTGGTTCATCAGCAGTTGTAGTAGTAGTAGTAGCGCTTGCTGCTGCCTCGGGTGCGTGGGGTGTCGCTACTGATGGGCTCTCAATGGTCACCCTTCGGTTGTCGAGGTCTACCGCAGTAGCAGCGCCCTGCACGAAGTTGAGCCCCGTGAGGAGCCCCTCAAACCGCGGCGCCACCTAGTGTGCAGCAATCAAGATCTGAGCTCAAAAAGGTTGAAGAATTTCGCTGGTCTTGCGACTTTGAAGAGAGCAGTTAATACTTCTTACACTCCCCTGAGAGTACAAAAAAGTCAGATTGAACACTTGAGTACGAGTTGTAATTTGATTATTTATTCATTAAAGCACCTCGTCCATAGAAGCTTGACCCGTGGCCAGTTCATAGAGCAGCGGTAAAAAGACGAAACGGTCTTTGCGATCAACTACTGTGACGTCCACTGGGGTCCCGCTTTCCCGCGCCAACTGTGTTTCATTTTTCAAGAAAAGGGATGTTCGTTCGCGAAAATTTGGAGAGCGAATAGTTGGAATGCATTATGAGGCTGAGACTTGAGATTGAGAGAATGGTTCTTAAAAAAAAACACAACCCTAGGCTTAGCACTAGTCAAGTTGTGGTAGCTTTTCTAATGCTTTGAACGATTTGCCAATGATGCTAGGTTCGATTGCGTCCTTCTGGACTGTAGCCAACGAGCAAAACCTACCTGTTCTAAGCGTAGAGCAGTGTATACGCCGCCAAAGCCACCGCCTAGAACTACAACTCGCTGTGGTGACGACGGATTCTTACTGGAAGCTGGGCCGTCGTTGAGATAAGGGTCATTGTGGGCAGCACTCGGAGAGGCAGCATTCTTCTGACTTTGTCCCCGCGGGCCAAGCAATCGCCCTCTTGCCGCAGGACCCTGAGCGCGCAAAAAGCCTGACACGCGTGGTGGAGGTGCCAAGGTGAGCAGCGAAACGGCTGCTGTTCGCAGGAAGGACTTAAACGGGCCCGCCATGGTCCTGTGAACAGGGTACGTGGGATTTCTGACGTGTTGTTGTGTTGTTACGTTTTGCAGAAGTCGTCGCAGAACTCTGGGAGAATGCATTCTCTAGTATAGTATGCATCAGAATATTGTTTACGCCACCTCACCTGATAATCTGATAATTTCCTGATAATCGATAATCGCAATGGGTGGGGAGTCGGGGCAAAGAGCTAAGTTATGAGCTACGGCCTAGCTAGAGCTAGGAGCTAGGAGCCAGTGACTACAGGAGTTCCTACTAACTGATCCTTTGAGTCTCCTTGCTTGTGGCTAGCAAGTATATTAGCTTTATGCTCGGAAGTTCAGAGGGCACAAACTCAACAGTCTCAAGATGTTTCCTTCCATTTCGATCAATCACGGTTACTTTTTTACAGAGAGGACTAGCCTAGCTAGAATCTTTGAATAGAAGTAATCTTATGGCAGCTCTTCGAAGTATTTTTACACGCTGCGCAGCTCCAAACCAGAGTATCCATCGCGTTGAGTTGTGGTTGACGCCGTGTATTGTGACCCACCCGCCGGGTGGCTGGTGCGACACCCTCGTGGTTCCAGGGAACGAATCCTTGGTAAGCTTGTGCTTCGAATAGGTCTGATCAAATCTAACTTGTTTGTAGAAGACTATACCTGTTGGTCTAGTGCCAATTGGGATATTGTCTTTCCAGTAAATAAGCAGTGAATGAGTGATACAATTGGTTAGCTAGCAAGATAGTTGAGACCAAAAAGAAAGGTTGAAGATTAATTTAGTGAAGCCTTGAGTTCTCTTGCATGATCAGGTTGGCACGGCACTGCCTTACTTCCCTGTTGGCGGCCCTGTACCCAAGGCAATGCCAACAGACTTGGCGAACTCAGCGTGGGGTGGCATGAATGCAGGCACGGGAATGCTGTACCCATCGCAGGTGAGCAATATTTTATTTTAGTTCACAACGGTATTCTCTCCGCAGTGAATATGCGTTTATCAATAACTCGCACCTTTTGCTTTGCATGGCGCATTGCATTTTTGGCGCTGTCCTTATTGCTCATGTGCTCGTGCACGCTTGCTCCGTTATCACTTTTTGATGCTTGCATATTTCCCTTTCAATTCGAGGTGGTGGATGGTGTCGTCTCATTGCACGGTGGCAAGGATCTCCACGCTTTGCGCCAAGCACTGCCTGTTGTTGACAACGAAACTGGCGCGCGGTGAGTCGACTGAGAGAAGAAAAGTTCGTACTCGATGCACTCGATGAAAAAAAAAAAAAAAAGGGTTGTTGGAGTTAAATGTTGATGCAATTGGTTCCTCTGATGATTCGTGTTGACAAGTAAACTCTATTTTTTAATATATTGAGCTGAAATTTGCGTGCATGAATGGGGTAAGAAATGAATTCCTTCTTGAATCGGCAATAGGTGTCCTGTCGGCCAAGCAGTGACTACTCCTACAACTGGCACGTTGAAGAAATATTTCGCTAGCCTAGTGCATACGGTAACTAGAAAGATGTCTTAAAGTTCATTGAAGAGTCACTTCCACGTTCTTGCTTTTTCTAGTCATTTGTGTAAAATTGATTCAAGTCCTTGTTGGGTGCACCTTCTGTATTACATCAGTTGTCGTTCTTGATGTCATACTGTATGTCAACGCTGCCGTACATTCTAGTGTAGTGAATGAAGCAATTGAGCAAGATTTGAAGGCTGATTGTTTAGATTTCTTATCGCATATACCTCTTAACCTCAGGTGCCGCCCTTTCGGTCTTCCAACGCTCAATGGGCTCCACTTCTGACCAGTTGCTACCATCGAGCCCTCGATCTTTCTGTACTGGACATCGATCTCATGGCGGACCAGCGAACAACGTCCACGTGGGATAGTATTAAAAGTACCGTTGCGGGGTACACAGGTGTGATTGCTTCGTCAAGCAGACTGAACGCAGAGAAAAGTACGGCAAGCAAGGGAGACTCCGCCAGTGCCAAAAGCAATCGCCGGCCGATAACCGTTGCATTTCCTTTGCTCGGTGCGGGAGCGCGCGGGGCCTCTGCTTTCGAAGCTGCTGCCGTGGGGGCGGCGGCTGTGACGTCATGGGCTGATGCTGACACTGCCGAAGCTTCTGCCTTCACATTAGGCGAAGCTTCTTCCACCGCATCTAAGTCTTCGACGATGTTGGTCACGCAGCGCCGGCCACTGACCATTCGATTCGGTTGCACGGACCAATCCGTGACAGATGTTTTAGAGAGTTCATTTCAAGAGCAGGGGTGGACCTTGACAAGACAACAAGAAATTTTGAACTGATTCGCTCCATCTACGGAAATATTTTTTTGTTTTTTGCACCTGACTAAACGAATTCTGTACCGCTCTCGGCCTCTTCTCTGGAAAGTAAAAGTGGGACGTATCTTAAATGAAAGCACCAAATAAGCCATACCAAAGTATTCGCGAAAGGAGACCGAGGTGAATTGATTTGGGCCTGTGTTTGACATGTGAGCAACGGTGATATAACCAGTTAACCATAGATGAGTCCAGTCGCTGATTCGACGAGCATTGAGCACGAGCACAAGGCCAAGGCAGTGCACTGAACGGCGTTTCAGAGTTCGGAGTTATTTGACACAGACCCCCAAAGGGCGGAGAAAATAGGAATATGAAGGAATTTAAAGAAATGTGGCTCTTAGTAGATGGAATTGGCCACGTATTCCTGAGAAGCCAAGGGCTTAATGATAACTTCCCGAAGTCCCAAGTGACCCGTGACCCGCTCTTCGTACTACAGTACTTACTGTAGATTCGTAATCTTAGGCTACAGGGATATATTGATTTTAAAGGGAGCAAAAACGGAGAACGGAGACTTACGTCGCAATCAGTCCCCCTGTAAATTGTGCACACACAGAGCTTTTATCTGAGTGGGGTCGGATTGTCGAATTGCTCGTTAAAAATAGCTTGCAATCTTAATAGTTAGTAGATGTCTCTCTCGAAACTTCAGCTGTTGGGTATCTACGTAAGGTAGTACGGCCCAAGACAGTGTCCAAGTTGCTGGTGTTTTGATTGTTGTTGTTCAGCAAGGTAACCTCGGCGTTGCAGTCTCCAGAGTCCTTCATTCGCTCGTCACTGATGAGCAGCAAGCGTCTCTCCCGTGACCACCATGATACGGAGGGATTTTGACGACATCTCTCGCACCGAGGGAAAATCCACCGCATGATATAGCGGCGGAAGTGTTTAACAGCTGGCTTCCTTCCACCTATGCTCTAACTTCCTCGGCTGCCATTGCGGATTTGATGAAATCGTGCACTCATGCACCGACTATGTTGGAGCGACCGGCGTGGACAAGGACAGTCTGGGCGGCTTGGTAGACTTCGACAAGACGCGAGGCTTCAAATGACGGATGGACGCTGCTAAAGTCAAAGGCGGTGCACGGATAATTGCGACTGGCAAGTTCTGGACCATCAAGAATATCTCTAGTGTGTCCTCAGAGTCGAAGCGTTAGCAACAACCACTTCACAAAGCTACGGTCGCCAAGCTCTACGACGACCGCAAAAAACTGCTGAAGGTAAGGAATCATTCTTGCATTAGATTCAAGCTATGGTGCACGTGATTTTTTT
>Ga0307978_1003040_pt1 | contig 11500 bp, 4 predicted proteins | sample OrgLakmetage1056_FD_203151 | JGI IMG/M metagenome (GOLD analysis project Ga0307978, IMG submission 203151) | Saline water microbial communities from Organic Lake, Antarctica - #1056 | ecosystem: Environmental > Aquatic > Non-marine Saline and Alkaline > Saline | place: Antarctica: Organic Lake...
TTGAGCAGTGAGTTAGAATTCATTTCACAATCGAAGGAGTTACCACAGGAGCAAGAAGAAGCTGAAAAGGAAAATGCAAAGGTAGATGCAGTTGATGTACTCAAGTTTATTTCACAGCCTGCCGATCCAGAAAGAAAAGGAATATTGCGTAAGAAGGAAAGAACCAAGAAAGTTAAGAATGCAAAAGTAGCAGAAGAAGAATCATCTTTTCTAGATGGATTGAACATTTTATCTAAATCTTCTTCTGTGAAACGAAAACAGGATGCGAAGGTAGAGATAAATGATAACAATGCAAAAAAACAGCGAAAAGTAGTTGATGTGGCGAATGGTATCTCAAACACTGCTTCAGTTGGCCAAACTACGAAAAGAAAGAAATCTCCCATCAAGCACATGATTGCAGCAGCTGCCTTCTCAGCCATTGCATCTCTCATGACATTTGCATATTTGAGGATCGGCTTGGGAGTATTTTGCCCGTATGATGAAAAGTTAAACACTTACGTTGTGATTGAGAAGGTCGAACAATGCCCTGTTCCTATTCCAATTGACGATAAAAATGATACATGTTATTTCTGGAAAAAGTGCCCGGAGGCCGTCGAAGGATTAGTTGAGTATGTCCCTGCGCCGGCTGGCAAGAGGCATGAAATATTGTGCAGAGGAACGTTCAATATTTTACATATTGTAGCGGCATTATTGCATCCGAATATCAACTACAAGAAGACTATGCCACAGGTTCATTTGCACTCGCCATGTCCTGAGATCCCTATCCCTGCGAAGAAGAAAAAGATGAATATTTTACAACGACTATTATCGGGAAAACAGAGCTCAGATTTAGAACCGGATTCAACTGAGGAGTCAAGTGAAGATGGTGATGAATTGGACTGGACGTTGTATGTTTCCGCTTCTTTTGACCTTGATCTAACTTCGAAGCAGAAGGCAATTGCAAGAAAAGTAAGCGAGAATTTGAAGATGAGCCTTTCTAAGAAATATCCAATGGATGCCATTCAAGGGGACTGGTTTGAGCAACGGCTTGACAAAGTCCAGTTTGGCGGAAGCTTTCCATGGTGGCATCCTGTCAAGGATAAGTGGGGCAAAGATCAAGAAGAAAGCGGGTTGAGATTAGTTGCAGCGTATTTGAAAATTATGAATTGGCCAGAGGTAAGTAAGATGAAATGGTCATGGATGCAGGCATACAATGAAAGAGTTTTGAAATCTAATTTTCCCATGTCTCAATCACAGGATTTACAAACGAAGTATCCCTTCTCAGGTGTGTGCACAGACGGCTGCCCTGCAGATTTTGCTATTGCTAATACTCTTGAATTTAGAGAGAAGTACCAGCCATGGAAAATAAGTCCCTCTGTATATAAGGAAAACAGGAAGGGGTGGGTTTTCGTCCAAGGATACAGCCCAACCAGGTATCATCCAGACCCAGCTATAGGAGGAGCTTCTGTATTGTGGATGAGGCCAGGTTTGCACAAGATGGAAAGCGAAGAACCATTCAGCCGTGCAATTATCAATGCTCTTGACGCATGCATTGCAGACGCATTCACAAGGTCCGGTGGAAAAATGAGTAAATGTAATATTGTTTTGGATTGCGATGATGTTGGTCTTACCAAAATACCTCCCATAGGACCAACCAAAAGAGTCCTCAAAATTTTACAAGATAACTACCCTGACAAACTCGGCACGTTCGTCATTACAAACACATCGGGCGCAGCACAAATATTTTTGAAAGTGTTGTTGCCCTTGCTCCCTGCTGTTGTAAGACAAAAGATACACATTATTCCAAATGACAAGGTAGAGAGGTCTCAAATGCTGAAGGCTCTTGTGCATGAAGATTTTATTCCTACATGGCTTGGTGGTACAAATGAGTATACGTTCGATGTAAAAGAATACTATAACTCTAGCAAATACAAGTCGGAGTTCATGACAGACGAGGAGAGCGTTGAATACCTTGAAACAATGCCATATTATGGACATTAAACCAAATTATCATAGACTTGTGCGCCATTGCTTGTTCATTATAGCTAGTGTGCAATAGCATTTCCTTCAATTTGCTTTGCCTTGTAAGAAGCCAAGCAGTTGCTTGGGTAGAAAATGTCTTTCTTCTGTCTGTTACATGTTACAGAAGCGTCTTTCTTCTGTCTCACACATCAGTGTGTCGCAGACTCTCAAAAGGTACATTGACTTCATGTAGAATGACGAACAAAAGTAAAACTGATTGCACCATACGGGAATCGAACCCATGGCAAGTGCTTGGAAGGCACTTATGTTACCACTACACCAATGGTGCTCCTTGATACTCTGTGACTTATTGGATAATAAAATTATATCCAAAGCATTCTTATGCAATTCTCACCCTGCTGCGCATACAAAATTTATGCTAACAGTTTATCAATTGGACAACAGCATGTTTGGCTTGTTGGCTTGGTGCTATGGTTTTATAATATATTAATATGGAACTAAGTAATCTGTCTTGTAACTGTTTTTTTACCTTTCAAGCGATAAACGATTTGTTCCTTCTGTCTGAACAGCATTTTCAATTCAAACAAAGCTGGCCTTCAGCTTCCATGTCGGCCACTATCTCATCAATCGAGTTAAATTGCCTAGTCCACTTTGTATTGTAGACAAACTGTCTCAAGTCAAATCGATTGTCGTCTGGCGAGTATGCCTCAGCATGGTATGAAGGTGTGATAATGCACATCTTGTGCCTATTGACTGAATAATAATAGAAGAATCGTTTCACTTTTTCAGCTACCTCCGTTGGAGATAGATGCTGCCATGTTGCACATAGCTTCCTAAACATTGAAACAGGGCCACATCTCGAGATTTTCCTAAGGCGACCAAAATGTCCAAGTTCTTCGTAGGACATGCCCATGTCCTCCTCATCAGTCTGAGAATGCTCTTTACCTTCCTTGTCTCCATCGGTCATGGGGCGGAGCTCTGCCGTTGGTGGAGCATCAACAATCTCTGATAATACTTCGTAATTGAATTCCTTGGCTCCCCACAAGAGCATTAGCTTCAAGTCACCTTTCGATATTGCACCAATCGGGTTCAGATCTGCTGCAGAACAATCATACTTTGTCATATAACCACGCAAGCCCTCGTCGACATTTGCGCTGGCGAGAACCAGCAGAAATCCCTCCCGCCCCCTTACCCATGGCAATAACTGAGCAAAGAGATACGCAGTTACCATGCGGATCCTAGCCTGAATATTTTGCAATGCCAAATCTTCCGAGTTAGTCCCACCTCTTGAAGAAAAGTTGGGTATCTTGCCAGTTGCGAGAGAAAAGATCTTTATCATTGCTGAAATTGCCGCATCGATCTTGATAGAATGATGGTAAGATCCGAGCACCTCCCCGAGACGTTTTGCCCTTGATTCTGTCGCCATTGAAGAATTTTCAGTACCCATGTAGGTTGTGTGCAGAACGTAATTTGCAAAATCTTGAGGAGAAGCTGGGACCCATAATGGATCATCTTTCTTTCTGCAGACTTTACGGCATTCAGAAGCAACATAACCACTGGGATCTTTTTGAGCAGCCTCTGTTACCATGATAGTCATTGCTCCAACAATCATCGCAACTGAAGCAGAATCAGCGCCACCGCTTAGAGGTAAGAAATACCCCGCTGCTCCCGATCGCCTTAAAAAGTCCCATAACCAGCATGACGGGCCTAGGCAGCATTCTTCCTGTGGAGAATGGATCTTCAATTTGATTTCTCCAGTAGGCAGAGGGAGTACACCATTTCGAGTTCCAACTTGAATATCGCACAGAACTGCTTGGACTTTCAAACTATGCCTAGCTTTCGCAGCTTGGATACCAAAGCTAGGGATGCTCGCACGATAACTGCGAACGTCGTCTAAATCAACTGTTGCGACAATGGTTTGTACCTCTTCGACATCAAATTGTTTTGCCTGGGCTAATACCATTCCATTACACACAATCATGGCGCACCCATCGTAATATAGACGTCCACCGTCACAACCTCTTTGATTGGCGTAAAGGTACAACCCACCGCACTTTTGTGTTGCACTGATCATAAGGCCGAGTCTGGCATTCAGCTTTCTCAATTCATGATGACTTCCACTGCCATTGCCAATAATCTCCACTCCAGTTAAGGCTAAATCAATATGGGCAGATTGAGGGGTCCAAAGCTCTTCACAGCTTTCACAGCCAATAGTAGTCCCATCAGCACACTGTAAGAAACCCACTCCAAATGGCACAACTTTCTGCCCAAACTTATTTGCCCAGAAAGCAGGTAATTGAATTTGGTCCTGCTCGTACTCAGTTGGAGTTTGGTATGCAGTAAAGTATCTACTCTCTCTGTAGTTACCACTATCAGCCAACGAAGTTTTGGGCCGGATCATCAAAATCTTTTTATTGCGGCAAAGCACGCGACAATTATACCTTGCTCCTGCATATAGAATGGGCATTCCGAAATCACAGAGAAGATCATCTGTTGCACCTTCCTCGAACAATTCTTCCAAGGATTCCCAGCAGTGGAGGAACGTGTCTGACTCTAGGAAGTGATCTTCACATCCATATCCGCAAATTTCTAATTCGGGTCCTAGGCGGTAAGTTGCCCCCAACTCTTTGGCTTCTTTGCATGATTTGAGGATGCGTCTTAAGTTGCCATCAAAATCGAGCGCCCACTGATTTAAGTTACAGGTCGCAACTGTCACGAGATCGCCTCTCTTGTGTTTCATAGTCTTCGCCTTTTTTACTTGTTATGTATTGTAATGATTCGTGATACTCACTATCGTGATCCGCAATAACAGTATCGTAATGTCAGTACCGTCGGTAGGTATGGTAGGTATCGTACATCGTACATGCATAAAATAATATCTAGTAGATATCAACAAAGAGCAACACAACACACGACAGAAACCGAACAGACTGAGAATTATTTCGATGGCAAAAAAACCCAAAAAGAGAAGAGGGGTGGGTGGGACCTACACATACCCCTTTTTTAATTTTATCGAACGAACAGGAACGAATGGTTCTCTGACGAGGCAGCGCTCTTGAGCTGTTGGACCCAACGCAAAGAAACAGCAAAGAAATGCCGATACGAGCGAAACAGGTCATCTGAACAACAAAGCAGTACTCTACCTACTAGACAAGAACCTTCTAAACGGCTGACGTAGAAGTCGACATTATTTCAATTAGAATTTTAAATCTTAATCGTAACATGATATCCGTGGTCCAAAGACAGAGCCGAAAACTAGTACTGAAATCATGTAATAGGGTACAAGCCACAACAAGGAGAGAACCTCACCAGAGAACTTTCGCTTCCATGGCTAGTTTTGTAACAGATTCAATTAAAGACGCGGTCAAATCTTCCGTTCTAGATGAAGCTGCACGTCCCGACTCGAAGCTATGGAGTGCAGATTCCAACCATTTACACGCATCCAGTCGAGTTTCGAAGCATGCAGGTCCAATTAGTCCTAATGAAAATGTGCATCAAGGCGACAGAAACGTTGATAGTCCAATTTCTCAAGCGAGATTACTCATGCTTCATGATCCCTTGGATGAATGGTTTCTTGACAGAAAGCCCAATGGACTCACAGCGCCCATTTTAACTCCTGAAAATGATCCATTTATCTTATCAAAAGCTGACATGAAAACATTATCACAAAGTATACGAACCGATCTCATTGGAAGTGATCATCCTGTCCTCTCAAAAGCAGCGTCATATTTTTTTGAAGATGGCCAAGACGGTGGAAAAAAGGTTAGACCTATGATGGTCCTTCTTCTCTCTAGAGCGATGCAAATCCATTCAGAGGAAACTGCAAGAGCTCGACCTGATCTCTTTCGTGCCCAAAGACGCCTTGCAGAAATTTCTGAAATGATTCATACTGCCTCACTCTTCCACGACGATGTCATTGATGGCGCAGATACCAGGAGAGGCGCTCCTGCTGTGCACAAGGCTTTTGGAAATAAAATGGCAATTTTGGCTGGTGATTATCTTCTTGCACGCGCATCAATATTCCTTGCAAGACTGAGAGATGTGGAGGTTGTGGAAACAATGTCTACAATTATCGAGCATCTTGTTCGTGGTGAAGTTATGCAGATGAAAGGTTCAGATGCAAGCGATAGTGATAATGAAAGAATGGTCCAATACTTGCGAAAGAATTTTTATAAAACTGCTTCACTCATGGCAAATTCTTGCAAGAGTGCAGCAATATTGGGAGGATATAATGATGACATCGTTGCAGCAGCTTATACATATGGAAAACATTTAGGAATTGCGTTTCAATTGGTAGACGATGTGCTGGACTATGATGGAAGTGCAAGTGCAATGGGCAAACCCGCTTTATCTGATCTCAATGCTGGATTGGCAACAGCACCTGTACTTTTTGCAGCGCAAACTCATCCGGATCAATTGAGCCCAATGATTGACAGAAAATTTGAAATTGAAGGAGATGTCGAACTGGCTGTAGAGTATGTAAGGAAGTCGGATGGAATCGAAAGGACAAAAGACTTGGCGCAGGTTCATGTGGAGATCGCCATTGGGGCAATATCACAGCTAGATCCAAGTGAATATAGAGATTCACTTATTCATTTGGCCCATAAAGTTGTTGACCGGACGAGATGATCGTTGTTTGTATCCGCTGAAGTAATTGATAATCAAGATTTTCTATTATTTAGAATGGTTAGATATGTCACAAAATAAATAGGATATGCGATTGCAGCATCTTTGTGAGTCACCAATACAATATTGAGCATGGAATGGCGTAGACAAATAATGTGGGTGTTCGGAACCGCACCGCATTTATACTTGCAATCCTTTACCGTATGGATCTTTAAACCGTTTGTCGTGCCTTATGCTGGTTGTGGCTGTGGTATGTGTAGTCAACACCATTATGCTGAGCGATTAATACCCAGAGCAATACCGGTAGTTCGGCTCAGGTGCGATCTTTGTAGCAAAATGCACCAGCATGTGCAGTCTGCAGGTCTTGCAAAACACTTCTGTGCTTATTTCAGCATTTGGAATGAGTTCTTTTAATCGCGAGCATCACTAATTGATCATCATACAATAGAGGATAAACGGATCACCCTCACTGGCTGCAGGCAGTAGACACAATGTTCTGGAGTTTGTGTAGTTGAGACAACAAGTAGGCGGCAAACTCCAACCAAAACGACATGAACTCCACGTGGGGCTTCAAAACAAAATAGGAAATGGGAACACACATTAAAACAGTTTAAAGTGTTCCGATTTGCTTGCATTAGGAGATAGTACACTTAATTTTATTCTGTCACGGCGAACTATGTGTTACATCTATATAATGTCTCTTATTCCGCTACAAGCTCGAGGCGCCGGCTCGCGATAAATAACAAATAATGATCTGTTAGAAAAGTGAAAACAAATTAACCGACTAAAAGAGGGTAATTTGGAAATTGACAGGACCGGTCATAAACGGCGGGCTGCAGTTTTTACTCCGAGATACCCGGAAAGTAAGCTGCAAATCTCTGCATTCTGCATCTTCACACGTATTTACTTTTTGACACCGAAATCACAAGCTTCACGTTGGTAGAGCATACAAACCACTTATCTTCCCCAGCTTGTTCAACAAATTTGAAGCAATTTAGAAGTAATCCAAACTAAGGGATCCGCATAATATGACTGAAGTTGAGCTGCAGCTTCGTTTAGACCCAGAGGGTCGAACAATAGCTTCTGAAGACTTTTGCAAGAGTGCCTCCTCCCTGGGTGGGAAAGAAGTCAAAATGGATTACAGTTCAAAGACAGTATTAACGTCACTTGCAGAAACAGGAACAGAAACAGGATCCATCAATTCTAAACTTTTTGATGATCTACTCTATGATTGCGAAATCGCAGATTGCGCCCTATTACCACGTACATTCTGGATGCATTGCGATGGTAAACCGAGATGCATTCTTGAGCAAATGGCATTAGAGGTTTTCAAGCATCATGTCAAAGATGGAGTAGTATTTGACCCAAGTACAAGTGGCGCTGAATGGTGGGTGCAGATAAGGCCTTCGCCACCAGCTGGTCGTTACAATCTATTAGATGACAAAGAGGACAAGGACAAAGATGCAGATGATTTGGAAACTACTGGGATTTGTTTTCATTGGGATAAAGATGAAGACTTGAGGTTGATGATGGGAGGTACTATGTACATTCATCCACACATTTCGACAGTGACATACATGAGCGACAGTGGCGCACCTACTACTGCATTGAATTACACAGTAAACTCATTTACGGGTGAATATTTCCCCCCCTCTGACGAATCAGCCTATCTAAGCTGGCCAAAGAAGGGGAAGCATTTGTCCTTTGATGGGCGCTTCTTGCATGCTGCTCCTTCAAATTTAATGCCGAAAGGTGCATTTCAGAAGCAGATCAAGATAAGCGATGATATTACTGATCTCAAAAAGAGAAAAATACAAACGAGGAGACAGCGAAGGGTTACATTTCTTGTCAATATTTGGTTGAATTATAAACCATTCAATGTTGAGCCTTTTCCTGAAACAATGACAGATAAGTTGACAAAGGTTAATGAAGAAGTTCCGCATGTATTATTTCCTGAGAAGGAAGATGTACCAAATTGCCTCGACAACGAGGTCGAAAATGCCTGTAATGGCTCTGATAATGGCACAACCCGTTTCAAGTGGCCAATGGGAGGTTGTGGTTCAAATGAATCAATATCGATGAATCTAAATTTAGAATCTATTCAAAATGTAATGAATGATGGGGGTAACGTGCAATTGAGATGGACCTGCAAAGAAGGTGCTAAAGGCGTTCACTTGATTCAAAGTTGTAATACGGCAGTTGATTCAAGTGCAGGCCAAGATAGTAAAAGACTAAAAGTAATATGATTAACTTATTAATCTTGCGACGTTGTAATTTTTAATAAATCTTTTTCGCTACAATTCAAGGCTACAAGTGCCATCTTCAATCTATAGCTTACTTTGTAAACCATTTTCTGAGGGATGAAGAAGCTTTTCCAAGATAATGTTTGACATTTCTTCCAAATCTTTGGTTACCGCATCTCTACTAACTCCAACGGCACCACGCATTTCGATGTAGTATTTAAATTTAGGCTCTGTACCACTGCCCCGAAATTGAGCAACAGTTCCATTTGTAAATCGAATTGTTATCATCGGAGAAGATTTCGATACTGGAAGTGTCGGCTTATTGTCTGCCGTAGTGGAGTCATACCCAGGGAACCCCAAATCGCGAATTGATTCTACTTTATATGGACCAACCTCTGACAAATATTTGCCATCATTACGAATTTGTTGAAAGATTTTTTCAATGGTATCAGGGTCATAGCAGACGTAGTAGCCATTATTAGAACAAAACTCTCCATACTTGTCATACAGCGATTGCATGTGGCTTGCTAGACTTCCACCATTCCCATATACACTGATTGCAAGTTCTGCCATAACTCCCATCGCTGTTAACCCATCTTTGTCAGAGACAACGTCTCCACAACAAAAACCAATAGCTTCTTCATACCCAAAAAGACTTCTGTAGCCTTCTTCTTTGAGTTCTACAAGTCTGGACCCGATCCATTTAAAACCAGTCAATGTATCCTCAAAATAGAATCCCTCGATTTCAGCAATGGCAGCAAGCATTTTTGACGAAACTGTGGAAGCGCACATTGCTACAGGCTTCCCACAATTCTTCCCAATCACATTAAATATCCATAACCCCAACATAGTCCCAATTTGATCGCCAGTAAATGTCGTCCATTTGTTAGTTTCTCTGCATTTCTCTGCAACTGCAAGGCGATCTGCATCAGGATCGTTGGCAAGGATGATGTCACAGCCATTCTTCTCAGCAAATTTCATTGCAAGGGATAGTGCACCTTTCTCTTCTGGGTTGGGAAATGGGACGGTAGGAAAGCGAAAGTCAGGATCTTGCTGTTCAGGTACAGAGTACAGTGCGTCCAATCCAAATGTGACGAATGACTTAACCGCGAATTCATGCCCTACGCCATGCATAGCTGTGTAGCAGATTTTTGGTCTATTATCAAACTTCGATGATTGTCGTGTAACCAAACCACTGGCGGAAATAGCTTTAAAGTAATCTTCTACGATTGTCAAAGTGACATCTTTATCTCCAAGTCCATAGCAGGAATCAGAATAGGTAGCCTCATTCTCAACTCTATCTCTCAACATGCTACTATAATCAGTCCAGGGCTGCAAATTCTCTTTTTCAACAATAGACTTAGCAATGTGTTCATCGACTGGTGAAGTTATTTGGCATCCGTTGGACCAATATACTTTGAATCCGGCGTCATCTTTGGGATTATGTGATGCGGTCACCATTACACCTACAGCAGCATTCAAGTTTGTAACGGCGTAAGCAACAAGAGGAGTTGCGATGTACCCATCGAATAATACGCAATCAAATCCTGCTTCTAGAAAAACCATCTTTGTCAATACCGCAAAGGATTTGGATGAGATGTCAAGATCAGGATTAGAGCGATGATCGTATCCAATCACTGCCAGCAACTTCTTATCGCTTTTGTTATCAGCTGCAACACGTTGACAGTATCTAGCTAAGCCCTGACTTGCTTGGATGACTACTAGATCATTCATTCCTAATGGACCTGGCTTCATTGCTGAACGAAGTCCAGCCGTACCAAATCCTATGCGAGTTCCATCACTAGGGAAAAGATTCTGCAATTCTTTTTGGCAATCTGGATCGTCTATTTTTTCAATGAGAGAACTGACATATTCTTTGGTTTTAAAGTTTGGATCTAGCTCCACCCATGCTTGCGCTCTTTTGAGAGAGGCTTCCATTTTTATTCCGTTTCGTTTGCTTGTGTAGCCAAAGCTTCTTGAATTATGAATGCCGGAAAGAACAAAGGCAACTGTTAGAGTACGCATGGATCGACGATATCCTTCATCACATGTCACATGTCACATGCAATTCTTTCTTGTTCGAGGATATTTTCATTTTCATTTGCTGTGGAGTGGGTCTGTGCCAAAACTTCAAAGTGTCTTTATTCTTTTTGTCTGTGTTTTATTATCCTCATCAGAAGAGGAGATGGAGACTTAAAATTTAAAGAGTATTACTGCTGATTATTGTCGTGTTTCTGCTGTAGCAGAGTGTAGCGGCAGCCTGCTCGCTTGTGAGGAACAATAACGCGAAGATGACCCCTTTCAGCATTGCTAACTGCTACTACAGGAATAAAAGCTCTAGATCAAGATTTGTTCATCTAGCAGTAGTAATCTTTTTGACCACACAGTGCTATTTTTTCTGTGTATTAGAAAAGACTAAAAATTCACTCACATATGTCTGCCTACATAATAATGCAACAACACCTTGCAGGGATGCTGGTATAAAAATACTGCATGTTCGGTTTTAATATTATTGGGCCAGGGATGACAAATTGCAGAACATCAAAATGGTGGAATAGACGTTGCCACTACCTTAAGTCGTTGTAAAAGTCCATCGGTGGGTGATAATATCTCCATTTCCAATGTCTCAGAATGTAGACAAAGTCTAGGCGTTGCTCTTGAAATCATAC
>Ga0307978_1003042_pt1 | contig 11496 bp, 8 predicted proteins | sample OrgLakmetage1056_FD_203151 | JGI IMG/M metagenome (GOLD analysis project Ga0307978, IMG submission 203151) | Saline water microbial communities from Organic Lake, Antarctica - #1056 | ecosystem: Environmental > Aquatic > Non-marine Saline and Alkaline > Saline | place: Antarctica: Organic Lake...
CGAAAGACCCTTTGATCCATCAAATTTTGTGCATTTGAAGGATGAACCGCTCACACCCAGTCTCGGAGCTTTCATTCTAGGACCATTTCCATTAGTGAAAAAGGCTGGGTGTGTCATTGTGACAAGGGAACGGTTGTACTTCCAGCCATTTGAGGGAGTATATTCTGAGATTGCAGCCAAGGCTCTTTCATGGAGTATAGGGGATATAGTGGCGATAGCAAGGAGGTACCATGGTCTCAAGGATGAGACCGTCGAAATATTTTTTCAAGAGGGGCCTTCGGTTCTTCTGGCTTTCGAAGGGTACAAGAATCGAGAAGAGGTGATAAGATTGATTCCTCAGAACAGAATTATGGAAGGGGCGCTGGGTCGGGTTAATATTCCAGTCTTCTGTCACACAGACAAATCCTTTTTGAACATGGTCGTGACAGCTTGGAGAAGATCGGAGATTGATAACTTTGAGTATCTGCTGGCCCTCAATTCAGCAGCAGGGAGGAGTTTGTTTGATTTGTCACGGTATCCAATCTTTCCATGGGTATTGGCAGATTATGAAAGTTCAAAATTAAATTTATCAGGGGGTGATAATGGAACTGCATCGAAACCGTTCCGGGACCTTTCGAAGCCCATTGGTGCCTTGAACGAGGAACGGCTGGCTAGCTTCAAGGATCGATGGAAAGGAATGGAAGATATGGGGGATTCTTTCTTGTACGGTACTCACTACTCTGCCCCAGGTTACTGCTTATATTATCTCGTGAGAACCATGCCGGAGCATATGCTGTGCTTACAGAATGGTATGTTTTGGTAGGACACCTTTGAGCATTGTCTGTTGTTTTATCCAATTGTAAACTCCGGCTCTTACATCTTTGCACTCCCTCTTTTACTACAGGCAAGTACGACGCACCCGATCGCCTATTTCATTCTATTGATCAGTGTTTCGCATCGATACTGATTAATCCTGCCGACATCAAAGAATCAATCCCTCAATTTTACGATCCAAAGGCAGGAATAGACATTCTTCTTAATTTACGTGGATTACAGCTCGGTATCACTCAAACAGGCACAATCATTGACGATGTCAAACTTCCAAAATGGGCAAAATCGCCAAAGGACTTTTTAAAGAAGAACAGGAAAGCTCTCGAGTCCAACTATTGTACACATAACCTTCCGTCCTGGATCGATTTGATATTTGGAGCCAAGGCAAGGGGAGAAAAGGCTTTTAACGCAGACAATTTGTTTCATCCAACTGCATATCTATCGCCGCAGGATTTAGAAGAGATGGATTCGGAAGCGGAGAAAATGCAAGCTGAACTACAAGCAACTGAATTTGGTATTTGCCCAGATGTGTTGTTTTCCTCGTTGCATCCACGAAAGGCTGACGATGATGTGCCGAATAGTGCCTTTTTGGCTCCTGACGATGGTCGTGCCTTGATTCAAGAAATTGGCGAAGTTGACAAGAAAGAAGATGAACAATGGGAGCGCGTGAATAGAGCCTTAAAATATGCTCAGCCAAAGATTGATGACCTGAAGAATATGAGAAGAGAAGGTGACGGCAAAGACAACACAGATACTCTAGTAGAAAAGGACACGATTCAAGTTGATGCGAATGACTTCCGAGTTGACAATGAAAAAACATTGCAACCAAGTACCAGTAATATCCTTCTTAGTGGTTCAGGAGAGTCCTTTCGCGTTGAAGATTCTATCAGTGGGACTCGTACCTTTGGCTCTGCGGGGGATAAAGGATCGAGCAAAGTCCTTCCCCAACAGACCCCGTCCTTATCCTCAAACATTTACGAAGATGAAGGCTGGAGTCTTAAGCATATAATTTCCAAACAGATGCACGGAGGGGCAGTGAGTGGATGCCACCTATCGTTAGGTTCGAGCTCTTTCGTTACAACGACATCTCTCGACGGTGGTATCAAGGTACACATGCTGCCAAACGCGGAAGGAAATGATCCAAAACGACGAAGTTTCTCTTCTGCACCTCGTCTTGGACGATATCCTACCCCCCAAAAGACAGAATCTAATATTCAGCAGCACAAATTTCATGAATTTCGTTCCCATCAGTCATCAGATCCTCTTGCTTGTCTAGCATACGTCAGTGACGACAAAGGGGGGAATATTGCCTTTGCTGGCGGCCATGACGATGTCATTCTAGCATATGGAATCAATTCAGCTTGTGCCCTTGCATCGGTGTACTCTCATCGGGATGCAGTAACAGGTCTTGTCCTTGTGACGAATCCCCATGCTGATCAAGGTACCCACATCATGATCAGCAGTAGTTTGGATGCAACTGTCAAACTTTGGAATGTTTTTATTTCTGATGGCGAATCAGTGAAGATAAGCAAAGAACCTTTCGACGAATTGTACGACGCTGATGCTTCTGTCGACTGTGTGGATGCATTGGATATCCCAGGCGTTGGATTGGCTGTAGCCGCAGGAGGAACCAACGGAAGTATTGTGGTCTGGCTGTGCACTATTGCCGGAGGTAAGTTATGTTCTTTTTTGAAGTACATAATTACATCCATTCTTTTGGAGTACAGGGTACAGGGACATGAACACTCACAGACTAGTTTCTATCTTTTGAAAATAAATAGAGAAAACAGTTTTGTTTCAAAAAGAGGCAAAGCGAGGACAAGGACCTTGCTCGTCTATGAAGTGGTTAAATAATGGAGAAATTATTCTAGTCGCAGGATTTGGGAACGGACGAGTTTCATCATTTGCATTCAAACACGATGGCATGTATCCAGTCAGTAAATTGAATCTAGGCTCACCTGTACAATGTTTGTGCATGATTCCATCAAGACAGGAAGTATTTGCTGGTTGTGCAGATGGTGGTGTCCGTCTCATAACAATAACAGAGGGAGGACATTTCGATGATCACAGACCAAGATCATGGGACGCTGTGAACGGCGAGTCGTCTCCTAGTGTTACTTCCCTCAGCGTCATTCTTTCTGAAGGAGGATCAATGAAAAGATACACCATAGCTTGTGGCGCAGAAGACGGTTCAGTGGCTATATTCTTAATTGAGAAACTATAGTAATTTGTAATATTCGAAACACGCAATTTTACATGGAGAATCTCTTCGCAATTTCTCTATACATTCAGCTCTCTCTTTCTTTTGGGCGAAATTCCTTTGGCCTTCATCGGATCAGTTCAGGTCGATTGTCAGCATATGCATATGCACAACTATCTACTCTTCTTCATCTGCCCAGAGCTTTGGATTTCTTTCAATATTTTTTCCCCTCATTCTAGTAACTGGGCGAAGCTGGCCGTTTTCATCTGGCATCCACGTAAAGTATCCCGCTTTCTTGGGTCCATTGTAGTCCTCTGTGGGATCTGACACCTCGTTATCATCTTTCTTCATGAAATCTTCTTCTCCATAAAATGCAGATTTTCTCTTGCCGTAGAAAGCAGCTCCATTTCCAAGACGTCTGTTCGTGGCGTCGTCTACGAATGAATCCAATTCCTCAAAGAACTTTCCAAAAAAACCCTTCTTTTCAGCGAACAGCCTGGTCTCCACACCATTTCTTACAGGAAGTATGAATGCGCTCACTGCATTAATAGTAATGAGATTTAATATAAGAACACACTTCATCATTCTGCAATATTCAAGTTTTATTCCTTAACATATTTGTGTGTTGCAAGTGTGCTGAGTGCTGAGGTGGTTTTCACCAAATTGAAAATCAGCTGTTGAAATTCAAAGAAGAGCGCGCGAGGAATTATTTGTCCATTGTTTAGGCCTGTTGAGAGTTCTTAGCGCATACATTGCGCGTGCGCAGTCCGCAAGTCTTAGTACAAAATTGGGACTTGCGCGCTTTTGCACACTTTCAAAAGTGAGGTCCTTGCGCGGGCTTCTCGTTTTCCATGATTATTTTGGGGCTTGGAATTATGGTAAACATTCATCTATAGGTTATCATCTCCAACAATTTGAGATCATTTTTTATTTCTCCAGCCAACGTCTCCTCACTCCTCACTCACTCCTCACTCCTCACTCCTCATATCTCATATCTCATCAGACGAAATCAGACGCCTAATATAAACTCTAATAAAGGTATCGTAGATAGTTCGTTGTAAACTGGGTGTGAACTTTTGTATCACGAGGAAGTCAACATCGAGAAAATTGTTCAGCAGCTCCTGCAAAAACATTTTTTGGTTTACATCATTAAATAGGTTGAGAAATGGACGAACATGAAAAGTCAGCGTTCCAGAACTGCCCATGTGCTTCATTTTCCACCTCAGCACAACTGATTTCAGCACTTTCGTCCAACGAGCAGGCAGAAAGGTTGATCCAATGGCTACAAGGAACATCAGTAAAAAAGGAAGGGGATAAATTTGAAAAGATCCCCTCGTCAGAACAAAAACTTTGTGAGAATAGTGCTACAGATGGTCAGTCTTCAAGATGTACTCGGAGGGTAGATGTTGCATACTCCATTTTGAATGCAATACGCGATGCATGCAGAATCCATCTCGAAAAGGAGCAAGGTTCAACTGATTCAAAGGTATCAGAAAATGTGGCACTTTACAAAGATGTTCCAAAGTACGAAGAAAGCTTTCCTTCGTTATCTGCTTCGTCGCAGCAGGCTGCACCCAATATTCTCAAACCAAAAAAGAAAGTGAAGAAGAAGATAAAGCTAGATCAACCTATGAAACAGTTAGCAAGTAATAGTATGGATGAACCCCTATCAACAAGTGTCAATAAGATGAAAGTAAAGAGAAGGATAAGACCAGCGCAAATCTTAACCAAGCAACAGAGCCCATGGGGGGATATTTCAAACTTACAAAGTGATTTGACTGCTGCAAATCCTTGGCCTGCCATCATAACTAACGATGAAAAAGATGATAGTAATCCAAACGTGAAGAGCAAGGCACAACAAATGAAATCTTCAAAAAAATCAATGAATATTGATGGATTGGTCGCTCCTTCGACTTCTAATAAAGATCCCATGGATAGAATCATGAATGGACGTGTCAATGGATCGCTGAATATCAAGAAAAAAGATCCAATGAAAAGAATAATGGGTGATCATGCTTCTGATGGATTTCAGCAAAAGAGCATGCCAATTCAGAATCAGTTAACTGTACCGATGGAAAAAATCCCGTCAAAAAGCAAAGCGATTAGACTGATATCAGTAGAATCAGACCAAGCGCGAACACATTATTTGAAACCCTTCACTCAAAGTACAAAAGAAACATCTATAGACGCGACTTCTTCTTTGCGAGATAACACAGTCAAGGCATATAGTACAATCATAACATCACAGCTGGTCCCATCAATTGCCCTTGAACTACAACTTATGCTCCGATTGATAGCAATCAGCGACGAAGATCACAACTCCAATGACGCCTTGGACAACAATCGGAACTTGGAACAACTATTTAATAGCCCCGAAAATTGTCGGCAATTTGCTGCACAAGTTTTCAAAAGTTTAAAGAATGTGATAGTAAATTTGAATCCAGACATTCTTCTGACGCTATTAGAAGTGCGTATATTTATTGAGTATGTCCCGGAGGTCGCCACTAAAATTCAGCAAAGTTTGGAATCTCATCAAAGTGCTCTACTCTCCGAGGGCAAATGCGGGCAAGTGGATCATAATGCGGGTCTATTAGTATCAGGAAAGAATACTATTTTGACAACACCTTTCTTAGAAAAGAGAGATAGTCGGCATAACTATCGATCACGAGATCTGTCGTCAATGTACAACAACAGAGAACAATGTAGAGGTATGTCGCACATATTTGCCATTCACATCTATTTTGCATGCCATTATTTGTACCTCGCGCTGATCATTTCGTTTACTTTTCTTTCAAGATACCTTTCTATTCCAACTTCGAGCGTTTCAGCAAATGCGAGGAACAGTGCTTAATCCTACGCAAATCCAACGTTCTTTGGACGGCATCAAGCAAGCACTTCATCAAATGATGTCAAACTTGCTATCTTCAAATATTCCATGGTTTACAGAATTGTTCACAGATCTCCTAATTCAAATTGGGTTGGTACCAACGCAAGAGTTGGATGCAGACATCCTCAATAACGTAGCGGACAAGGATCGTCTTCAGGTAGGAATTTGAACTATCCAATGCTCAAACAAGATTTACAAATCCATACCTTATTGTACCTCATGTCACTTTTCTTCCTTTCATAGAAACTGCACAGCCGATTTACGTCGAAGGTCGCGCAAAAGAATAAAAGCAGCAAACCCCTTATTCTTCGGGACGCCTCAGTAGTTGGCCCCTCGCCTGAACATTTTTTCCCTGGTCATCAAGAGTTTTTCTTCATGTTCATAAAGACTATGGACTCTTACTCTTTTAACCTTTACCTCCAGAAACGACTTGTACATATGATCATGAAGATGTCTTTATTAAATGATTCAAGAGGTATGGAACAACGTGTGAGAGAACTGCAGCTCCTTGCCAAATTCTTGGGTTTACTTGCCTTCTCACCGAATTGGTATATAAAAGAATGCGACACTGCAATTTTTGAGTATTTTACTCCAGTGATACCCATCAATTCCATCATTGAAGATGCATATACAATGGGTAATCTAGTCTCTATCATCCCTTGGTCGTTGAACTTTCTCTGGATGATGTCTTGGGACAGTATTTCTATGCAACAGTCTTACTATAGAGATACCTTCGGAATGCTAAGAAGCATTCATCGGAGTCTCAACGACTCAACGAGTTCAGGCTATAGCCATTTGAGTTCAAATCTCCTCTCCATCGGGCTACAACTTGATACATTCTTCGCCGACGTTATAGGATTGGCTGAGGTTGAACGTCTCCCATCGTGGAAACTATGTAATCCGAAGTACAATGAAAATCAAGATGTTTTAGATGCAAGTCCGTTGAAAATGAGTACACAATATACCCTTTCAACATCAACACACTTGGATGACTTACACAAGCTTGCTTCAGATATTGCAAATAATAGACGACTCATAAAATCTAGCGGGGCATCAAAGAAGCTCAAGCCAAACTCCCTAAGCTCAAATACTAGCAGCAATTTTTCTATAACACCTGATGTCCGAACTTCGGAACGATTTGACTCCCTTGGACCAATAGAGCAAGGCAAACTACAGGGTTTTTTAAGCGAAAAGAAATTGGTGAAAACCGAAATTGGAAATGGAATGTTGATTGATGCATTTTTCCACCAACACAAGCATCTCCAGCAACTATGCGAGTTTGTAATTGATTTTAGCATAGAGCACATCTTGTCAAAAATCTGCCTAGAGGATTACATCATTCCCAATGTGAAGGATGCAGTCAAGTCTGTGTTTGCAAAAGAACACATTCCAACGCCAATCGATCTTGACTGGTATTTAAGAGCCCTGCAAAAAATTGAGAGGGATGCAGGTATTACACTTCAATACAAATGCCAAAGAGTTGTAATTGAATACATCAGCAATGCTATTAATAGTCTCGTCCCACCTAGTATCGATACGAAGATAAAGGACGTTGCAATAAATCTATCAGTGAAACACGCCCGGCGTAAAACAGATCTATTAAAAGCGACTTTGATACGCACTCAAGTGAAACGTGAAATGGATTACTTTCTAAATCAACAAAAGAAAGGCCTTCAGATAACGCCCATAGAAACGACATTGATAACGTTTGATCGAGATATTGTTCTTGCTATAGAGACCCTGATAGTTGATCTCGACGAGTCATCTAAGGCTACTTCAATAATTTTCCATCTCTCCAAGGATTCCATCAAGAAGATTGAGACCATAGCTGAATCATTGATATTTGAGAATAATAGCTGTATTTTTGATGCGTCATCGTATATAATGGCATCATCTTTGTTAAAAATACTGATCAGAGGCACAGGAGTGTGGATGTCGCCTACCAATGACTCAAACAAGCCTTTCCCTGGTTTTAGACAAATCATCGATCTTGCTTCTGCGTTTGGATCATTGGGATTGGCTTCGAATGAAGTTGAAACATTCGGCCACTGCCTTTCACGTCCATTAGCATTGAAACAAATTGTGAAATGGCAAATCGACTCTGGTATAAATTGGTTTTACGATAAGTGCATTTCCGGCAAGCTAATGAAAAGCTTTACTCTCCTGAATAGCTTGATGTCTTTACTTCAGAGTCATGACATGTCCCAAGATATAGCAGCTCAAATTATGATTCTTATTCAGACGCAGCGTAAGGGTATTGCTAAAATATAATGTACCAGTAAAACAACAACGCAATGGATCTGCTTTGGATTTAAGGATAAAGGAGAAGAATTCTTCAGACTCTTCAATTTAAGTCACTTTATAATAGATGACAATTTCATCAAAATGCAGTAGAGGGCCGACGTACAGTAGTAGCAACACGAATTACGTCTCATCAACGATGACGACTTTGTCAGTGTTACGGTAGATTTAGAGATTGCGTATATGCGGGTTTGTGAGGCATCACGGCATCACCTTCACATCCCAATTCTATGCTACGTGGGTCAGAAAATGTCTAGCCTGTATAAGACATGATCTTCCACTGTCAATGAAACCGTATTGAGTAAAGTTGACGAAAGATTAAAGACGGCTGTCATCAAGAACGAAATATAAAATATAAGTTTCATTTTCATAATTTCTAGAAGAACGAGCTTCGGCGGCTTGGATATTATGGCAGCAAAGAAAACTACACAATGGAGAGCTCGAGGTTGTTGAAGTCTAGTCAAGAAACCTCTCTTTTCCACGAATTTGTCAAAGTTGCAGCGGAGAGAAGAAAGTGACTGCCTTCTGAGATTGTTCTCTTTTATCTGCCTTCGTATCAACACAAAACACATTTGAGGAGCAAACTGCTAGTAGTAGTGCCTAACTAGAGGGAGGGTAGTTGCGAATACAATAAGTATAAGTACGTCGTCATCAAATCAACAACAACAGAAGGAAGGAATCTAACGTCAGCTACTCGTCTGTGATATCTCTTCTTGTTCCACAAAAGAAGAAGCAAAGCGAAAATCCAAAGATGACATTGAGACCTGCTGGGGTATTAAAGAAGAATACTCTCACACGAAAAGGACCTGTGCTCCCTCGACCTGCGAGCAATAGTGGAACTCCTAGTACTACGTCCAAAACTGCAGCTGTTACTGTAGAATTAGAAGGAATCAGTGCACCAGCAATGGATGCGACGGCATCATTTCAGGCTGGATCCGGCAACTCGAACAAACATTGCTGCCATTGCGTCGTCATCCCAGACTCAGTTCCAAGCACCTAATAAGAATCCTCTTGGAGAGCCGTGAGAAAGATCAATTCCGACCGACCAACAAGAATATTATCCACTGCCAAAAGGGTTCTTTCTATCAATGTTGGTTCTTCCATGAAGAAAGTGAGGTCAACTTCTATTCGAGCTGGCTATTTGAATATCAGAAATGTCATTCAAAATGATGAGGGAAATAAATAGATTTCTGCAGATGTGGTTGAAGAAGCTCAACATCAAGAGCACCAATATCTCTTACCATTTCTAATTCAAATGCTTATTATGGCAGAAAACGAACTTAATACGAATGCACTCGTTGACAGATCCAATGCAACACCCATGGTAACAGCAATTGAGGAAGTTGAGACAATTTCATACCAACATCTTCATATTGCTGCACCTAAACCAAATCAGAAAACGATGAAAGATTTCTGTGCTATGTATAAAATTCCTCGAGCCGCAAAACTGAATGAAGAAAACAATGTTAACAATATTAATGAAGGTAACAACAATATTAATGACACAGTAGGGGGTGGAGCAGCTACGGCAAGGTCAGCAATGGATGAGGAACCTATGGAAGCGAAGAAGGATAATCGATCTGGACCACTGGTGGAAATTGAGATCGTTATTAAATAGTCTACTATGATTGTAGGAGATAAAAGGACAATGGAAGTGGTAGATCGCGAATTAGAGGGGGGTATCGTCGTGAAGGAGAATACAGGCACTACTGCCACATATACTTCCTTTACCAAAAGGGAAAACGTACGAAGGTGGAGTGTCGAAGAGACGCGTAGATTTTATCTGGCAGTGCGGAAAAGATTTTAGTACAATGGAGAGTTTCTTTGACAAGGCAGATGATGGGAATAAGAGGAGTAGAAAACAGCTGAAGGGTAGATGCAAGCGCGAGTTTTTAAAGAATTCACACTTGATAGATATGGCAATGAATCCAACTGCCTCTGGACTTGAGTATCTTTGGTGATTTGCTGTCAAGGATAGTGCTGTTCCCTTGGGACAAGCTATCGTTGGCGGTGCAAGTGGAAATACTGGCATAAAGGGCGGTGCCGTAGCTACACTGGCACAAAGTATGACACCTGATAACATTTATGACGCTATTGATGGCGAGCCGGAAGTTGTTGTAGAGATAATTGGCAAAGATAATGTTAGTTCAGAACCAGTGGTTGTGACTCAAGAAATTTCACAGCCGTCAAAGGGCAGTGAAGTAATTGGAGCCGATAAAGTCCAAGAAGCGTCCAAGGCAAGCACTTTAAGTGCTCCCAAGGCAACACCTAAGGAGGTCAATACCTCTTCTTGTACCAGCTGCTACAAAGAAGATGTCGCGCCCTTAGTTCCGAATGAAACCAAGGGACTTGCAAAGAGGAAGGCAAAGTTGAAGTGATCCGCAAAGTAAATTCCAAGTTTTGGATTCTCAGAGAAAAGAATGCGAGATCAAACATATCGGAGAGAATATGTTGTTACATTGCATTCCTGGTGAGAACAAATAAGGTGGTTATAATTCTAATAAGAGCGAATGCAAGTAAACTAAAATTTGCGTCTCAAGGTGTTTTACAATTAGTGCAGTATTTATTATTGGGTGTTGTGCAGTCATCTGTGTACCTACCAAAGTTCAAGAAAGAAATTTTTCTAGCATTTGGCATTCTAAATTTCGCAGTCTTTGTCACTTGGATATTGAGACTCATTAAAAAGTTTAAAAGGGGCAAAGTTCAGAACATCTTCCTCCCATTCTGCCCGCCAGTTTCTCTCGACAAACTTCTCCGTACACGGCGTGTAGTACTTTCTCAACTTGTTATGTGCGTTGGTTGCATGACGAGCAGTATTTCTTACCATAAAAGCAGTCCCATTTGATCCCCAGCCGTCCTTTCCATAATCGTTCCATGCACTAGTTCCCTTCGAAGAATGAATATTCTTAAGCAAACGCGCCGCATCATCTGCCAAGTGATGCATGTACCCCACAAAATCCATTTGGTTCCACCACTTCTCATCAATGGCATTTACCTGTGGATCCCAATGCGGGTTCAGACAATCAAGAGTACGATTCAAGAAATATACAAAATCTCCTTCTCGTTTCTTCCTTTTGCAATGTTTCTTCTCGACATCGACGTCAAAATGAAAGTGTTTGCTTTGGCAGCATTTATTAATATAGAATGATTTTTCCTCTACGAATTTATTGAGGAATGCCGAGAGGACACGTTCCTTCGGTTCCCGCACAAAAACTGCCCTTGTCCATTCATCACTGGTGAGCATGTTTTGCGCCTCTTCAAGGGTATAATTGGATAAATACATGAGCTGGTTAAGAGC
>Ga0307978_1003044_pt1 | contig 11492 bp, 8 predicted proteins | sample OrgLakmetage1056_FD_203151 | JGI IMG/M metagenome (GOLD analysis project Ga0307978, IMG submission 203151) | Saline water microbial communities from Organic Lake, Antarctica - #1056 | ecosystem: Environmental > Aquatic > Non-marine Saline and Alkaline > Saline | place: Antarctica: Organic Lake...
TTCTCTACCGATCGAGCCAGTTTCATTGAATACATCAATTTCATTCGGGTCTTCTTTCTTGCGAGGGTAAGAAAGATCTTCCACATTCTCTATAGAATTCAAATCAGCTGTGGCACCTGGAACTGATAATTTCTTGGAAAGGCAAATGAAACTTCTGTCGCTGTCATTGTACCCACTCGCTTGACTTCCGTCACTACCAAAAGTATGGTGCCGTTCCAGCAGCGGCGATTCCCACTCCTTGTCATAGCTGAGTCCGTCATCATCACTACCGTGAGGACGTCTAATGATTGCTTGCTGTACTGTAGAAGGCGAAGACGATCGGGAATTAGGCCAAATATTAACCTCTTCACTTCTCGCTTCCTCCAATTCTAGCAACTGACGGGGATGTTGCAAAAGTCCATTCCCTCTTGAAAGGATCCTATCAAGCAATGTTTTATGGATAGAATTATTTTGAAACAGAAATGGTTGTTGAATATCAGTGTTTGCATGTGTATCAGTATTTGAATTACATGCAAGACAGAGCAGCGTATTCTGCAATGTCTTTGATCCTGGCAGTGGTGATAATATACCCTCTTGAGTTATTGATAATGACTGATAATTCCATTCTGGGGTATTAATGTATGGTGATCCCGAAGAGACAGTATAAATGACAGAAGGGATAGTGCACGTTTCTGTTTCACCTGTATGTGCCGATGGAGATAGGGTCTGTATAATGCTCACGCCGTCTTCGTTGCCCTGATGTTCTATACGCGGCCTCTTTCTTGAGGGGATCGTTTGAGGTGAAGACAGCATGTTGGCAGTAAGTAATGCAATACCTTTTGACAAGATTGTGTTCAATTTATTTTGTGTTGACTCTCTATACTCTATACTCTATACTCTATTCTATACTCTCTCAGATGACTCTTTATAAAAATGAGACAGAATTCATATCCTTTCGTAAGTTCAATTCCTTGCAGAAAGTTTGAGAAAAATATATGTGTACTATCAATAATCTGATGCTGCACCACTTCGTGCACGTTTGGTTTCAGTTTCTGTAATCAGTGTTCTCGCTCCTCGTCTTCCCATTAAGTTTAAAGTTTTATCTATTATCTATTTAGATACTTTTATCTGCTTTCATGTACGTTTACGGTGAACGAACGGTGAACGGTGACCGTGGCTTCTTCTTTTCGTTCGTTGGGAATTGGGACCGCGTATGGATGGATGGCGGTTCATATTTTGAACATGAATACGACAAACGAGAAACAACAGCAAAGAACACAAAAAATATATTAATAATACAACAGTAAAACTCCAGTACCAAACACGCAGTCACTAACAACAAACAACAACACATACCAGGAACTACAGACGACAGACCAACCACCCCTCAAACTGTTACGGCACACCTAACTAGCGATATATGACATACCCTAGACAACCAATAATCAGTTCCATACTATAACCTATTTCCTCCTCCTTGCCCTCAATTTGCAAAGATGATTGCAAAGAAGAAGAATCCACGAAAGGGATTATCCGTTGTAGGATTCGTTAAAGTGCTGAGTTTTTCTGTCATTGCTTTGTACTTCTATATCCTTTATGCCATGTTTGCAAATACGGATTCAAAGAATGCACATCAACAGCTGGCTCAAGACGGTAATGAACCACTATTCGCATCCATGGAAGATTCACAAAACTTCCTACCCCGAGTTCTCGCATTGGTATTTCCACAGTTTCACGAAGATTCGCTCAACAACTATTTGTGGGGAAAAGGGTTCACAGACTGGGACAACCTCAGAAAATCTCCTCTTAAAAATAGATTGGGGTTCGATATCCCTCGTCCTACTGAGCTGGGGTTCTATGATTATACCAAGGTTGAGCCACGACAGATGCAAGAAAAGCTAGCTAAAGAATATGGTATTGATGGATTGGTCTATCACCATTACTGGTTTTATGATGAAACCCATCCCGGAGCGAATTTGTATCAGCCATTGATGAACATGTTGACAGATGGACATCCAGATGTACCCTTTGCCTTGCATTGGTGTGCTAGTAAGTGGACGAATACTTGGAGTGGAAATGTCGGACCAGAGTTTGTGTTCAAGGAACCAAATGTATTGCAAAAGCAATATTTTCCAGAGAATGATGATGATGGGAAAATCACAGATCATTACAATTGGTTGAAGCAATTTTTTCATCATGAGAATTATATTAAGGTTGATGGAAAGCCAGTTTTGATGATGTACCAGAAGAAACCGGGGAGTTTCCCTGTTTTGACGAGGTTGAAAGAGCTTGCAGTGGTAGATGGGTTTCCGGGATTGTACATAACTGTAGGATTGACAAAGCCGCATGAACATTTGATGGACATTGGAGACCCATCGCAATATGAAACAGTGCCACAAAAAGCTGCTGTTGCATTTAGAAAATATGATTTTGATAAGGTTGTTTCGTACCCTAATCCAGCAGAATGGAATGAAAAGAAGAGCCTTGAAGTCCCAGATTGGTGTCGAGGTGGAAACAACAAGAATAATGAAATGAAAAGGCCACGAGATATTGCAGGAATTATTTCATCATTTGATAATACACCACGGAGAAACTATGAGGAGGCTAACCTGTGGTCGTCCGACACTCCCACTGTTGTTGTTGAAAGATTTCATAAAAGCTTGCATTCTGCCACATATTATGAATCATGTTGTTTTCCCAATGAAAGCAAGAAGAGGAAGAAGGACGATGATCGTTTCGTCTTGATCAACGCGATGAATGAATGGGCAGAGGGTATGGCGTTAGAACCTAGTGACGTCTATGGGAGAAAATTTCTTGAGGCTATACGGGATGTGAAGAATGATATTCTTGAGCACAAATGTTACCTCTGAATCAATCTCTGATGCACGTCAGAATAGAATTAATATAATTCTGAAACTGCCTCAAGTGGACTTCGCAGATATCAATAAATCAAATTTACTTCCATTATAAATAACAGTCTATAATACTACATGTTGTTAGCTTTCAGGCCCAGTGATATTCAAATCGTATTTACTTCCGAAAGTCTATAAATCATCAGTCCTGTTGATAATGATTCGTAATCTACTTTACCTCTTGAGTCTGTGTCCATGTACAAACCTTTGGATTTGCAGATGAGATGAGACGAGACGGGCACAAAACTATCAGGAATTGCGACTCTCGTTTAGTCATCAATATGATTTAAAACAAAATGTAAAACCTCCTCATCATATGAAGTTTAATCACATTAAGCTTTTAGGAAGTACTCTTATCTACAGTAGTACGCGTCGTTTCCCTCCCCCTCCTGCGGAACAAAAGTTTAGTGTCAACAATGTTCAATTTTGTCCTCTTCATGTGTTATGCGTTTTGATGGGTCATTTTCAATCTTCCAGTGAACAATAAAAATTTGGGAAATTAATTATGACTTTTATCAAGCTAAAATGATCTGAACGTATCTCCGTTGAACGACATTTTACTTCAAAAGATTTTTCCAACGAGAATTCTCGACATTTTGGTGATGAAACAAACCAACGTTTGAAGCTGTTTGAAGGCTAAACCTTAATTTTTTCAACGCATTCAAAGTTAAAAGAGGCACTCGCTGGAATTAACATAATTTTATCATGTCCCATCATTATTCGAGAAGATCCAGTACAAGTGATTCACAATTTAATACTTCCAGAGAACACTATCAAGAAGAAGAGGACCGTCGATGTAAACGAGATCAATATCAGAATCATAAAATGGTAGTTCCCCGTAGCAGTAGCCGAAGACGGAGCACTTCCATAAAATCACGCTCTGCTATGCAACCTGGTAGGTATTCTAAGCAAGATACAACTTCTTCATCTCGGTATATTGAAAATGCAGTTATTGCGTTTGAAGAATTTGGAGATGCATCTGGTGTACTCAAATGTTATGAGTTCAAAGACAAAGTTAGGACAAGCGAGAAGTTAAGGAGAAACGTACTCATTAAGATTGAAGTGAGTGAATATTTGCAATCATTATTAATTGACAAGTACTTAGGCCAGCTAACAATTCGTCTTTCGTTTTTCTAGGCGTCGACCATCTCCACTGTAGATGTGATGTTACGTAGAGACCTCTGGCACCAAGAAATCAAACATCCATGTAAAATGGGATGCGATCTCGTTGGTAGAGTAGTAAATGTAGGGGATAAATGCGACGATATCAAAATTGGAGATCGTGTCTGTGCAGTAGGTCTAGCGATAGGAGGAAACGCAAAGTATGCTATACTTCCTTCTTCCAGGGCATTTTGTTGTCCAGAGGATATACATCCCACAAAAGTTGCATGTTTAGTTAGAACTTACATGGCTGCATATCAAAGCCTTCATAGGGCTGGCGGTGTTAAGATCCGTCCAGGAAATAAGGTTTTAATCATTGGAGGTGCTGGGGCATTGGGACAAGCTCTGATACAACTTTCCATTGCAGCAGGAGCCGATGAAGTATATGCCACTGGTAAGGGGTCGAATTCGAAAAGAATAATTGAAAACCTTGGTGCACAATCACTGGGTCGTAAACCAGGTGAATGGCTACCTTATGTGAAAGGAGAGATGGACATCGTCATTGATTCTGTTTGTGGGGATTACTTTGTTTCTAGTCATAGAGCGCTGAAGCGCAACGGAAAACTTGTTTGCGTTGGATCGACAGCTATTGCTAAAAAAGCAGACAATTGGAATAGTGGGTTGGAGCACAAGAAGAGATTTAGCGTTGTAAAGATGGCATCAGCACTGTCAAATACTTCTTTTTACGATGTTTTCTCATCCCTCGAAATGAAAAGAGATATCTTTCGGAAGGATCTCTTTCGACTATTCCATTTATGCCGCAATCTTGATATTACTCCAAAGGTTGCTTTCTGTGTGAGTCTCAATGAAGTTGCGAATTCCCACTTGGACCTCGAAGCTGGCGGTATCGATGGTAGTATTATATGCCTTCCATGGGGGTGTGAAGGGAGAAAACTGGGTACGATAGAAACTGAACAGGATCTCATCACTGAATACGAGGATGGTATTGAGGTGAGAGAGAGCGTAATTGGAGGTCAGATCAAGCCGTTATTTGGCAAAGTTATGAAAGATGGGACATTTAGAATTCTCAGCAAGGATAGAAATGTGTTTAATGAATACGACGATGATTTGTACTCTAGGGCAGGAGATGCTCATAGACCTTCAACCCAAGGTGGTTTGAGACGCGTTGATTCAACACCTTTCGGATTTCAGGATGATATGGATAAGAGCTACCGTCGTGGAATGCTTAATGAGGATAATGAGGAAGATTCAAGGATGTCTTCTCACAACACTAGGCACAAGAAACATTCCAGTCATGCTGATGATAACTACAGTAGACCGGGTCGTCAACCTGTACTGAGAACGAGTACTAGGAGTAATAGTAGAGAAGAGAAAGATGATCCTGATGATTACATTAATGAAAAGAAGGACAGCAGTCGTAGACGTGATGCATATGGTGATGAAGATGATGATGCGCGCAGTGTCCGATCAAGTTCCAGGCGAGGAAGCAGCAGGAACACAGGTTCGAGTAGAAATGTGATGGTTAATGACAATGATGATGCGCGCAGTGTCCGATCAAGTTCCAGGCGAGGTAGCAGCAGGAACACAGGTTCGAGACGAAATGTAATGGTTGATGACCACGATGATGCGCACAGTGTCCGATCAAGTTCCAGGCGAGGAAGTAGCAGAAACACAGGTTCGAGACGAAATGTAATGGTTGATGACCACGATGATGCGCGCAGTGTCCGATCAAGTTCCAGGAGAGGAAGTAGCAGAAACACAGGTTCGAGAAGAAATGTAATGGTTGATGACCACGATGATGCGCGCAGTGTCCGATCAAGTTCAAGGAGAGGAAATAGCAGAAACGCAAGTTCGAGAAGAAATGTAATGGTTGATGGCAACGATGATGCGCGCAGTGTCCGTTCTCGATATAATGGACGTGGCGATAGCAGCAGGAATGAAGGTACTACTCGGAGACATGGTGTTAAGGATGATAAAGGCGACCATAGTGTGCTTTCGAAATCACGAGTGCGTGCGAGCATTATAAAGACTGGAGGTAGAAGAAATTCGACCGTTACGAATGATGACGATGTTGATAATGGGCAGATTCGACCATCGAGATCTCGAGAAGGAGATGCACCAGATGATTACAGTTTGAAACGCACACCATCGATTTTACGTAATAGAAATAACAACTCTACGGGACCTCAATCGCGTGGTACATCGCCTAGACATGAAAGTAGTAGATCCTCAAGGATGAAATCTTCATCCAGAGGTGGTTCGTCGAGACCAGTGGCATCTTCTGCGCGAGGAGTTCAGCAACCTGTTCCGAGAGCACGGTCTATGTCTAGAGATCCAGATGCGTCACGATCGTTGGAGAGAGGTCGCACACGTTCCAGATCTATAGATTCTAAGCTACGCGATGATAGATCGCCATCGCTAGAATCTGTGTACTCAGCGTATTCCAACGATAACTACTCAGCTGCTCCTTCTGTGGCAACAAGAGAGTCGGAATATACTCCTCCGCAAATTCATGAAAAAGAGAAAAAACGGAAGGATGTTAAGGTGAAACAAAAGAAGGCGGTAGAGAAAACTTCAAGCAAAAAGGGTTTTTTCTCCAGACTGAGATCAAAAAGCAGATCAAAGAGCATACAGAGAGCAGCAAAAGCGGAGCTAAAATTCTCTGTGAGCACGAAAGCAAATCGATCAAGTTCAAAGATTCCTCCTCCAGCCATGGCTTCTCGAAAAGCTAGGTTGTTAGACGAGAAGGGTGAACGCGAAGATAGACGCACTATCAATAACCCACCCGCAAAAGAAAAACACGCAAAGAGAAGTTCTAGTAAGAGGCGAGAAAGCAATCGTAGAGAGAATGGCAAGGATCGTGAAAAGGATCACAGGAGAGATGACTATTCTGATGAGGCTAGCAATGACTACTACGAGGAAGAGGAGGTTCGCAGTGTTGTCTTATTGAAGGGAGCCTCTGAGGGCACGATGAGCGAAGACGATGATGAGTATCTTCGTGGATCGAATAGGATTGCTACAAGAGATCCTATTAACATTGCGCGTAAGGATAGAAGCGGTGGTGGTAGTAGAAGAGCTACAAGCAAAAGGAGTTCGTCACTAAGATCATCTCGTGGCGGAACGCAAAGGTCGTCGTCCAGGGCACATCGTTAGAAAATAGAAAAAAGCTGTGCACGATCAGAGTCCCGTAATACAATAGAATAGGAAAAATTATTAAAAAGGCTTGAAAGTTAAACCTATAAATACTGTTCTGTGCACTACTTGATTTGTATGAAGGAGTCCTCGAATAACATCCTGGTTCTTCATACGGGTTAAAGGAAACAGAGGAATAATCCTACTGCAATAAAGGTTGAATCAAATCGATCCAGGATCCCACCGTGACCAGGTAGTAATTTGCCACTGTCTTTCTTTCCTGCATTTCGTTTCACTGCGCTCTCGACTAAATCACCGCCAATAGCACCTAACGAAAGCACTGCTCCAACCAAGACTCTCCTCCAGCCAATCGACCCAGCCCAACTTATCGAATCAAAGTCAAACAGCCCTGTATGGTCCTGCGTAGTTTGAATCAAATGGATGTCTACATAATGTTTCCCAACATCTTTGAGCCAGCCAAAACCAAGGCCTGAGGTTACAATCCAATCAGAGAGTCGAACCATAAATTCTGGCAAGCACCAAGCAGTCCATATCCCAAGTACTATTCCACCGCTGAATCCTGTTATACTTTTGGATGGCGAAATTCTCTTCATAACTTTAACGAGTTTTTCCCCTTTGTGGCATCTTATGATTACATCTCCTACTATATCTTGAGAAGAGAAGATGATTTTTCCAATGCGTCCAGCGAGTAATGCACCTGTATCGCAATTCCAAACTGTGAAGAGTATATACATGGTTTGGGAGAAGGATTGGTGGGATACGCGCATCCAATGATGGAATGAGACACTAAGAAACAGAAGTCCATGCAATGTATGCCGTACAGAATTTTGTATCTTGGCCGTGCTATTTTGGTTACTGTCCGTATCAACATATTGCGAGAGGTAAAGGGTTGAAGCCATTAAAGAAAGGGAGACAGTTGTAAATTGAGGTGGAACATAGATGGAAAGGAAGGATAAAATGGGAAACAATTTTGCTGATGAGCATAGTGTATCATTAGCAGAATGTAAATTGTCACCATTCTTTCCTCCAACTTTTTCTTTGTTTCCATCACCTTCGTCGGAATCTTTAGTCTTTAGAGATTGAACTTGACCTACTCTTTTAGTATTTGTATCTGCAGGAATTAGCTTGATCCACTCGAGCGTACATAGCAGGTGAACACCTTGGAAGAATATATGTGAAGTGACGCGGCTGGCAAGCATTAGAACTATCAAGGGAGCTCCAATAGAAATCGTGAACAAACGTCTTGGAAGGTCTGACCACTGCCCCATGATTCAATGATTCAGGTATTGATGTGGTAGCTAGCAGAATCACAGAGTACAGAAAATGTAGGTAAAGGCTGGGTGCTTCGTACTACTGTGATAAACGAGATGAATGCTATCTTGAATCTAATGTGGATGATGGATGAGGAATGAGGATGGATGATGATGACATTCATAATAGAGCCGTTAGGATGCAATGTGGCAACCCCTATCCAACATCAGATAATTTTCACAACAAAGTGATATAACATATCACTACAACAGTAGTACTTAGAGTAGATGAAACAAACCTAGTTTCTATATCATTAAAAGGCAGGTATGTGTAATAAATGCGGTTTGAAGTTGGTTTGTGATGTAGTTTTTTTTTCAGAATTCTTTCACTGAAACGGGATGGGGGATCGTGATTATCCGGTGCACGTAAAAAAGAATTCTTGTGATGTGTACAACGAACAGAGCAGTAGGAAATCAATCAGAAATCAGAAGCCTCGGTGTCAAGAGAACAAAATTAAGAAGGGTCCAGAGTCCAGAATCCAGAATCCAACATTCATAAAACAACTTAACACACTTGTGAAACAATCTAACAACTACTACTCAAACATTACTATTATGCAAATCCACGGACTCTCCCACATCTTAAAGCTTTCAACCCCTCATCCCAACCAAGCTCTTGTTTCCACCAAAGACCAAATGTACGAAATCGATCATCGAAAATCCAGGCACATCAGTCACGTGAGGAAAGAGAAACGTGGATGGAAGCCATGTAAGCATGAGGTTCAAAAGTCGAGACAGAAGGGTCACATGCAAAATCGAGGTATAACACACAAGTTTGGTGATGCAAGGGCTGCGAGAGCTGAGCTTTAGACAAACTATGAGAGACAAGAGGGTTGATTCTCTTCAGAATATGCCAAAAGTCTTGTCAAGCTTGCTTACCTTCACATTTTTAAACTTATGATTAACGCTGATTGCAAATTAATTTTAAATTAGACTTGTGTTTTATAATAAGCGCAGCCTCTTTGTAACAATATTGTCATACGGCCTTTCTCTATTCGAGCCGTTGAAGAATACGAGACATTACGTAGTATTATAATGTGCACTGTGGCTTAGTTCATGGTAAGGTGAACAACGTAACAATACTATGACGCATTCCATTCACATTGACTATTCGTAGTGTGGCATATGGGTCCAATTAGCAGTATTACTATTCCCATCTGCAGCATAAGACAAATTTCTAGATTTACTTAGTTTGCCCAGGCCAAGAAAGTACCATTGCATTCTCAACAGTGAACATTCTCGCTGTAGACCAGTACGCAGTCATATCACCGTTCCGAACAAGATTCCCTGCGTCACAATTCAATGGACTATCAGCATCTGGATCACTGAGCAAAGCTAGGACAGCTCTACAGGCAGCCAGTAAACCCCATGCTGGACTCCATTCCTTCTTCAGAATATCTAGGCACACATCACCAGTCTTGAAATGAATGTTGGGGTGAAATATCGGAGTTACGAATGATATAGCTGGAGGAGATAAAGGATACTCAGAATTACACTTTATTGATATTTGAAAAACTCCATTTTCAAATGGTGTGTCTGGAGGTCCCCGGAGGAGAGCAGTCCAGTGGAGAATTGATTTGGTAGGGTTGGTTGGTCGTAGGAAGATATCGTCATGCTCGTTTTCAGCCTTGGTAGATTTTTTACTTCGTTCGAGGTTTTGAAGTTCTTTGCGAAGACGCTTGGAAGCTCCTAGATTGTGGGTCATCTTTCTTCGTTGAAGTTGTGAAGCGAAGGTAGCTAAATCTTACACCTTTGCACCTAACAGATCCGTGAATGGCGGTGCGCAATCGGGTTGAAGTGAAATGTTAATAGTTACCGTACAGCGAAGAAACAAACGAATGCCTTTGGTAGGTGGTCGAGCAAATCAGTACTCTATGATCTATCGTATATTTAATATAATCTATGCGCTGCAATCCTGAGTCCTGAGTCCTGAGGGGTATTGGTAGGTACTTAGTAGTGCCGTCGTCGTGCCCCAACCCAGCCCAAACCACCACCCCCCCAACCCAGCCAAAGAGCACAGAAAGAGCACCTTTTTGTTCTCATAGCCATAATAATATCAAAATGATATGCTATGGTATATCGTGTAGAATCAAAAACATTGCGCAGACAGATACAACAATAGTTGGTTCGCGCGAATTCGCTGAAAAATATTAAAAAATGGATTTGAAAGGTGCAATAAATTCAAGGGAGGCAATAGAAGTATCTAAGTAAAAGATGTTGTATCAACTCAAAAGTCATCGTGGTGGAGTGTCAGATTGCTGTTTTTCCAAATCATGGTGAGAACAGAGAGGCGCCTGCAGATCAGTGAGGTGTTCACTATATTTAAACATATATATATCTTTCAATTGACATCTCATCTTCATTACGAGGTGCGTTTCTCACCAAATGGAAGTGACGGTTTTCTAAAGAAAGAAGAAAAAAGAAGAAAAAGACTACACAACACCATACAAACACAGTACATGAGCTCTTCACCAAAACACTTCTCTACACTTACCAATTCAATGAACTAGTGCATTATAATTTTATCTACATTGTTACACCCCCATCCTCATCTTTAGCAAAAGGTACATCTGCCGGTACTTCTGGTGGTGGCCTTTCAAAGATCAACTTCGCACCATCCCTTCTTCTATTTCCAAAGTCGGTCGCTACAAAGTCTCGACGAATTCCTGATGATACACCTCCTTTCTTACCTGCTAGGAATTCATTCCCCCCTTTGGTTTCCTCTATTTTCCGTGCTATTCTATTTGCTAAAACAAAGACATTTGCCATCTTTGAGCTTGGTAAGTCATTCCACAACTTCACAGCTGACTCCTATATTTTATCTTCTTTCAAAACTCTCGTCCCATGCAATGATCGGCTCTCGTGACTGTGTCTCCTTGACATGCATGGGAATACAGCCAAATCTAACACATTCATAAGCGGCATCTGTGGGCCCTGAGGTTCCCAAAGCCATCCCACCTTCTTGCAATGATCTGTTACATCTCCGAATCATTGTAATCCGAATCATTGTAATGTG